>Ga0265296_1002386_pt1 | contig 19074 bp, 25 predicted proteins | sample MunlanPumphouse1_FD_189073 | JGI IMG/M metagenome (GOLD analysis project Ga0265296, IMG submission 189073) | Groundwater microbial communities from a municipal landfill in Southern Ontario, Canada - Pumphouse #1 | ecosystem: Environmental > Aquatic > Deep subsurface > Groundwater | place...
GCGGATTCATTCCGTTACCCAAGAGCTCTAAGGCCCGCCGCCTACGCCTTTCAAGCTCTATTTGGGTTCCATGGGGTCTCATGGAACCAGTATACCATATTCCTATTACTTATGCGAGCGTCAATAGAAGATAAAACTTTTGACAGAACGGCGAAAAAGTAAGGGAGGGGCGAGATGAAAAAGAATTTTAGTTTTATCATTGCATTATTTTTACTTGCGTTTGTAAGTTCATATTGCTTTGCAGCCAATCCCATAGAGGAGCAGCATCACAAAAGCCGCCATCAACAGAAAAAGGAAGGAGAGGAGTTTGAATTATCAGGAAAACTAGAAAATGGAATCAGGATTATTGAGGTTAAAGCATCACGGTATAAGTTTGAACCCGACCCGATAGTAGTGAGATTAGGCGAGAAAGTGCGTTTGATTGTAACAAGCACTGATGTGGCTCACGGGATAGCGATTCAGGAGTTTAATGTAAAGCTATCCGTTCCTGCAGGGGAGACAGAACGCATTGAATTTATTGCGGATAAGCAAGGGGAATTTCATGCATACTGCAGTGTTTATTGCGGTCCAGGCCATGGCCATATGCATGCAAGTTTTATTGTAAAATGAGATTACTGCCTATTAAAACCCAATTAATTATTTTCTTGAGCGTATTTGCCATTTATTTATCAATTATAGGTAACGACATTGCTCTTTTATCGGGAGTGCTTATTGCTGTATTTGGAGCAGTATTTTTAGATTCACTTATTGCTTATTCAAAAAATAAACATTTCAGCATAACCGATAGTTCGATAATATCAGGCTTGATTATAGGGTTTGTTATTTCTGCCCAAGAACCTTGGTGGAAGTTTTTGTTTGTCTCACTGTTTGCCATTACTTCCAAACACCTGATTCGTATTAGAAGTAAACATTTATTTAATCCTGCGGCATTTGGCGTGTTTTTAGCGGTTATTTTACTCGGCGTTGCTACGCAATGGAAAGGAACCAATCTTTGGTACATACTTGTGCCAGCAGGTATTTATTTTGTTCGCAAAATTCATAAGCTCGAAATAGTTATCGGTTATCTCGCTTCCTTTTTGATTTTATTTGGTGTACATAATTTTATCCAAAAATTACCCTTATTGGATGTCTTAAAATATCAGAATTATTTTTTTATTTTTATAATGCTTATTGAGCCTAAGACAACCCCTGTAGCAAGAAAAGGAAAGATAATATTTGGCATGGCTGTTGCACTCTTAGTTTTTATTCTAACGCTTTGCGGTGTTCAACTTGATGCGGAGCTTGCCAGTCTCCTTATTATGAATCTCGCAGTTCCGGCCTTAAATAAATTATCTTAAAATGGGGAAAATTACCTTTAATATTTCTGGTATGCATTGTTCCTCATGCGAAAGCACAAACTCCTAAACGCTAAAAATCGCTCAAAGTCATCGCCGAAGGCGATTTTCTTGATATTAACAATTTCCATGCCATGGTTCCTCTATATAGTCCAGTGCCGGGATGGAACGCTTTATACCGGCATTACCACAGATATCTCCCGCCGCCTCAAAGAGCATAACTCCAAAAATGGCGCTTCTTACACCCGGAACAAGCTTCCGGTTAAGCTTGTGCATCAGGAGGCTATTGGCCTGGGCCGATCCGCAGCCCTTAAGCGCGAAGCCGCGATTAAAAGCTTGACCCGCAAGGAAAAACTCGAACTGATTGGACTTGGATATTAGAATCTAGGATTTAATCTTTAATTTACATTGACCAGCCCTTCTATGAGGGTTAAAATATGCTACTATTTGTAGCTAGTTATAAATGAGCTTGTTGTCGAAGGAAAATATCTCTCTATGTTCTCGACTCGCCAGCAAATTTATTCTTCGAGCCCCTCGACTCGCCAAAAAATACTCTTCGAGCGGAGTCGAGAAGAGTATTTTTTGGCTTCGCTCGGGGTAAACTCTGTCGAGAAGATGAATTTGCTGGCTCGCTCGAACAGTATTCTTGGGGTTAAGCAGCAGGCTCTAAATAAATAGATATGAAAAAGAATATTATTTTCAGTTTATTCATAAATTTTTTATTTATCTGTGCCCTGTTATCCGGCTGTGGGGAATTAAAGCTCAACAGCGATTGGCGTAATCATCAAATAATCATTGATGGAAGGTATACGGACTGGGGAAGCGCAGAATCATACTATGACGAAAAAGATAAAGTAGTTATTAATTTACTTAATGATGAAGAATATTTATATATCTGCCTGATTACCAGAAATCGGGAAATAGAGGCTAATTTAATGGAGTCAGGTTTTGTGGCATGGTTTGATCCTGGCGGTGGAGATAAGAAGGCATTCGGGGTTCGTTTCCCGACCGGATTAAGGAGTATGGGTATGTCTCTGGAGGAGGATAAAAGAGATGCAAGCAAAGATTGGCAAGAGCAGGAAGATAAAAGTGGCTTAATAGATAGAGAAAAAGAAAGATGGCGTGATAAAGATTTTAATAAACGCCTCCAATGGCTTGAAAGCCTGCAGGATAAATTAGAGATTATAAAAAAGCCTTTTGATGTTAAGGATAAAGAAAAGTATTTCAAGCCGTCTTTAAAGGGAAATAAAGAAGAGCGCCCTGGCGAAGGCCTTTTAAAGGATAGAGATGGGCCTGGCAAGGTACTGTCTTTAGAAGAAGCTGCAAAGTTTGGGATTGAGGCAAAAGTAGGCCGGGAAAATGATTATTTTGTCTATGAACTCAAAGTTCCGCTTGTAAAATCAATTGAACATCCGTATGCCATAGAGGCAAAGACAGATAAAGCGATTGGTTTAGGATTAGAAATTTCAATGCCTGGTGTGGGGATGATGGGTAAAGGTATGGGTAGAAGTGAGGGTGAGGGCCGTATGCCTTCGGGAATGGGGCATCGCAGGCATTCAAGAGAATATTTTCAGTTATGGGCAACAGTAATACTTTCAAACAAATAGGGACTATTTTTAAAATAAAATAGTCGCTATCCCTAATTAGGTCGAAGATGTAACGGGATGGATAAATAAGAGATATCAAAATAGAAACGGCCATTAGTATTTCCAGTAATGACAGGAGGGAAAAATGGCAAAGAGGGCAGTCAAGTGGCTATACCAGGAGCTTCCGGAATTAGTTGCCAAGGGCATACTCACTGCGGATTCTGCAGAGAAGCTGCGCAAGTATTATGGAGAAATAAAGGAGACAGGCAAGAGATGGGCGTTGCTGGTTATTTTTGGTGTTATAGGAGCATTCTTAATCGGCTTAGGGATAATTTTGCTGCTTGCCCATAACTGGGAACAGTTTTCGCGTTTTAGCCGGGCGATAATTTCACTGCTTCCGCTTTTAGCTGCCCAGGGCCTGGCAGGATGGGTGATTATCAAAAGGCCGCAATCCGCCGCCTTTAAAGAAGGCAGCGCTGTTTTTTTGAGCCTGATGGTTGGCGCTTCCATTGCCTTGATTTCCCAGACCTATAATATCCCCGGAGATACCGAGATTTTTATCTTGACCTGGATGCTGCTGATCTTGCCGGTAGTTTATCTGATGCAGGTATCTTTGCCGGCTGCGATTTATTTAATCGGTATTACCTCTTGGGCAGGAAGTTATTCCCGCGATCCGCAGCGGGCAATTTTGTTCTGGCCTTTAGCAGTAGCAGCCTTGCCGCATTTTGTCTGGGCCCTGCGCCAGGAGGCGTATAAAATACGCGGCACGCTGCTTTCTTTAGCAATCATTATTTGCGTTAATTGCGGGGTAAGTTTCAGTTTGGGCAAGGCCTGGCCGGGCTCATGGGTAGTTATCTTTCCCAGCCTTTACACGATTTTTTACGCTTTCAGCCAGAAGAAATTCAAAGGGGTTACTGCTAACTGGCAGAGGTCATGGCGGGCCCTGGGAGGGTTGGGGATTCTGGCTTTAGCGTTTAGCTTTACTTACCGCTATATCTGGCAGGGGCTTATGTCGCCTTATTACGGATACGAAAACAAAGTATCCGGCTTAGCCGCGTTATCCGATAATATCCTTACTTTAGTTATAGTAGCGATGGCCTTAGTGTTATTCTACGATTTTCTAAGACGCAAGGATTTAAGCAATAGCCTATTCTGCGCCCTGCCGTTATTAGGCATACTGGGTTATTCTTTAAGAGGCGGGAATATAGTTTTAACTACGCTGATTTTTAACGGTTATTTATTGGCTTTGAGCCTCAGCCGAATTATGTTGGGCATTCGCAAGAATAACTTAGGCGAGGTTAACGCGGGTATGCTGATACTGGGCCTCTTGATTATACTCAGATTTTTTGACAGCAATATCGGGTTTATTATCAAGGGATTGGTTTTTATCATCGTAGGCATTGGTTTTTTGACTGCCAATATTATGCTTGCGCGTAGAGGAGGTGGGCGATGAAAAAAATCCTGATCATAAATTTATTTTTTGCCGCGGCAATACTTCAGATTGCCACTCCTTTATCGATGATTGTCCGCAGGGAAACGGTTTTAAAGTCAGGCGTTCAATTCAAATTTAAGGCCCAGCCGATTGACCCGTTTGATGCTTTTCGCGGCAGGTATGTTGCAATAAGAATTCAGGGCGATGAAATTTCCGCTCCTCAAGGGGAATATTTTAAGTATGGCCAGAATATTTACGCGCATATCCGGGTTGATGAAACGGGGTTTGCCGGGTTTTCTACTGGCAGCGCGGAAAAACCTCAAGGAATACCTTATATTTCCGCGAAGGTCCTCTATCCTCCCGAGGATAGGCAGCCAGAGAGTAAACTGCGCTTATCGCTGCCTATAGACAGGTATTATATGGAAGAAAACATTGCGCCGGCAGCGGAGAGAGTTTATCGAGAACATTTACGCACAGATAAGCAGGATGCTTATGTGCTGGTGCGGGTAAAAGATGGGTTCGCAGTTATAGAAGGCCTGTTTGTCGGGGGCGTGCCGATAGAAGAGGCAGCGCGGGCATCGCGCGCGAATGCCGGCAGTAAGTAGGGCGTATGGGGGCAGCGGCGATTTAAAAAATAGTCGCTGTCCCTATTTAAATGCTCAGAGCCATGCGTGGGCTGAAAAAGGAAGCTAAAGTGGGGGATGAGTAATGAGAAATATGAGAAATTTCTTAAATTGTGTCTGTTGCGTAGGTTTAATCTTTGTATATACTTACACTTTTGCTCAGGAAGAAGATGCCGTTATGGATAGATATGATTATTCGTCCGCTGAGGCGAGTGTTTTATCCTACATGAAGGCGGTTCAGGAAGGTGATCTGGAAGGGGTGGTCATTCATCAATGGCATATATATAAGGATACCGCGGGAACAATTGGGAGTGGTTCGTTTAAAGAAGCCGTTGAAAAGGTGAAAAGTAGTTATGGAGAGAATCAAAAGGTGGATCTTGATTTTCTTCCGTTGCCGGATCGACCTGGAAAGCTGACAGATTTTAAATTTGTTTCTATTGCTAAATGTGAATCGCTTGGGTCCAAGAACGTAAGGTGCGGTATTGCGTTAAAGAGAAAAAGTGATGGAGTGATTTTGAAATCCCCAGGTGATTTTTCTCTCGCAGTATATCAATACGGTGAAAACGGTAAATGGTGGGTAGGGATATATTTCTAATTAACAAATGAGGAAAGAAGCAAAAAGTTATGAAGAAGCGTACAATGATGTCGACGCGCCAATGAGCGTACACGACAGAAAATGAAATCCTACACCCAATATCTCTGGTTTAATACCAAAGGCCGGCAGGAATTTATCAACATTACGCCACAAGCCGAGGAAGCCGTCGAGAAAAGCGGCGTGAAAGAAGGGCTTTGCCTGGTGAATGCCATGCATATTACCGCTAGCGTTTTTACAGAAGATGAGAACTCAATGCAAGAGAAGATCTAAGTTCAGGTTCAGGATAGAGCGTTCGTTTAGATAGGCGGGCGCAGGAAGAAAGAGAAATAGGCATTACGATATATTACTTTAACAAATGATATGTATTCTGTAAAATAACTTGACAATATGGGTATTTACGGTATACTTACACTAGGGGTTTTTGGATAATATGAATATCAACCAACTGCTTGAATTTGATCGTCTGGCAAGAGAAGACGGCAAGAAATATGATAAAAGGCGCGCGCTTTATGATACAATTGCGCAGGACGCCGGAGCCCATTTTATTGGTATCGTTGGGCCGCGCGGCGCGGGCAAGACGATTATTCTCAAGCAGCTAGCCCTGGCAAACGAGAGGTCTTTTTATGTATCCCTGGACGCTATGGAGGGCGATCTTTTTGATCTCGTCAAGGCTTTGCATGAAACAATGCAGATAAGGTTGTTTCTGTTGGACGAAGTGCATGTTTATCCCCGCTTTGAAGCCGACCTAAAAAAACTCTATGATGTTCTTGATATCAGAGTGATCTTCACTAGTTCTACGGCGCTGGGAATGTATGAATCGGGTTACGATTTGTCGCGCCGCATCCTGCTCAAGAAGCTCTATCCTTTTACGCTGCGGGAGTACGCGCAATTTAAATATAGGCAGGAGTTTAGCGCCTTAACTCTCCGGGATATTGTGGAAGGAAAGATTCCCGTGGATGTTTTTAAGGCCGGGGAACATTTTTTGCCGTATATTCAGGGCGGCCTTATGCCATTCGCTTTGCGGGAGCCGCAGCCCCTGGCGCTTTTAGAAAACATCCTTAAAACGATTATTCGTAAAGACATCCCCCATATCGCAAAGCTCTTGACCGATGAGTTGGAAAAAATTGAGCAACTCCTCCGTTTTATCGGGCGTTCAGGGGTTGACGGGATCAATTATTCTTCGGCTTCACAAAATGTCCATATTACGAAGTACAAGGCCGAGCAGTATATTACGCTTTTAGAACGGGCTTTTATTTTGCACCGGGTCATGCCGATAGGAAGCAACGTGATGAAGGAGCCGAAAGTTGTCATGGCCTTGCCGTATCGTCTTTTGTATAAACCGCTTGATGAGGCCATCGGAGGTTTGCGGGAGGATTTTTTTGTGGAAGCGTTTAGGGCTTTAGGCAAGGAAGTATTTTATCTTAAATCTATGCGCGGGACAAAAACTCCGGATTATTTTATTCGTGATTTCGAAGATATTGTCTTTGAAGTCGGCGGTAAGGGTAAAGGGAGAAGCCAGTTTAAAGGCGTTGGTAGTAAACGAAAAATTATCTTTGCTGATGGTTATGATATGACCGGTATACGGCGGCCGTTATTTCTTGCCGGGCTGCTCAATGTGTGAGTTGAAATAGGTATTGTGTCCTCGGATTTTCCGGATTTTCCCGGATTTTTTTACACGCGATAGGAGGAAAAACATATGTCTCGATATTGGTTTAAACCAAAGATGCCCGGCTGGGGGATGGGGATTCCTATTACCTGGCAAGGTTGGTTTGTTACGTTATTTCTAATTATTTTCATACTTATTGCAGCTTATACTGATGGACTTTTTGCCTCTGAGTCAAGAGCTACGATACTACAATCATTGTTAAGGCTATTCTTAGATGCTTTTATGTTAGCATGCATATTTTCAATTTTGTTCCAAGACAGAATTGAGGGCGGATTAAAATGGCGTTAGGGTAAAGATCAATCCCCAAAGTAAAGGAGCAGTTTAAGTAATGAAATCCTACACTCAATATCTCTGGTTTAATACCAAAGGCCGGCAGGAATTTATCAACATTACGCAACAAGTCGAGGAAGCCGTAGAGAAAAGCGGGATTAAAGAAGGGCTTTGTCTTGTTAACGCCATGCATATCACCAGTTCAGTTTTTATTAATGACGATGAAGGCGGCTTGCATCAGGATTTTAGCAAATGGTTAGAAGTTTTAGCGCCTTACGGAAATGAAATTTATAAGCATAACCTGTCCGGCGAAGATAACGCTGATGCTCATCTGAAAAGGACGATTATGGGCAGGGAAGTTACCGTAGCCATTACCGGCGGAAAATTTGATTTCGGGCCGTGGGAGCAGATATTTTACGGAGAATTTGACGGCCAGCGCAGGAAACGGGTATTGGTTAAAATCATAGGGGAATAAAAATGGATGCCATAGAGCTAATAAAGGCCAGAAGAAGTATCAGGGAGTATCAGGATAAGCCAATAGCCAAAGAGATTTTAGAAAAAATTGTAGACGCAGCCCGCTTTGCTCCTACGGCAAGAAACGTTCAGCCCTGGGAATTTGTTGTGATTACCAAGCCCGAGATGCTGGAGAAGTTAGCCGGATTAGCGGAAAACGGCAGATTCCTTCTGCAGGCTAAGGCCTGTATCGCGGTTTTCTGCAATGATACCAAGTATTATTTAGAAGACGGCTGCGCTGCCACGCAAAATATCCTTTTGGCTGCGGCTGGTTTTGGCATCGGCTCTTGCTGGGTAGCCGGAGATAAAAAGCCGTATGCTTTAGAAGTAAGTAAATTGCTCGGGGCTAAAGAGGCGCTTAAGCTGGTTAGTTTAGTTTCTTTGGGGTATCCCAAGGCGCAAAATGCCTTTAGGCTGGGTGAGAAGAGAAGCCTGCGGGAAGTGCTGCACTGGGAAAAGTTTTAGAAAGCTATGGAGAGTTTCTGGGTTTTTGAAACTAAGGAAGCGAGGCCCTCTAGGTTTTCGGGTTCAAAACTCAGGTTTTTTTTAATTCTTGGGCTTTATAAACTTTCTGTGATAATATTTGTTGCGGAAGCTTATTGCAGGGGTATAATATAGCAGTTGTTATTAGCAAATTAACAAAAAGGAGGATCGCGATGATCATGATATTACCTTTAGCTGTCGGAATTATTGCTGTTATTATTGCTTATCTAGGCAGGCATATCTTGGGCGGCTTTCTTGGTTTATACAAGGTGGTTCCTGTTAATGAGGCTCATATTAGAATCCTTAGAAACTCTAAAACTATATTTTCAGCAAGAGAAAAAAGAAGCGCTTACTGGGTAGTCCCCTTTATAACAAAATTGCATAAGTTACCGCTCTGCAATTTAGCCATACCCGTTAATGATATAAAGCTAAATGATAAGAACATGGCTAAATTTGTATGCGATATTATGTGTTTTATTAATATAAATAATATTGATTTGGCAGTAGAAAGATTAATTCTGACGGATACAAGTAAAGAGCTGGGTTTTGATTTTAGCAAGCTTTCGGAAGATTTAAGGGCGATTATGGAAAGCGTAGGCAGGACCGTTACCACTAAGCAGACCATTCTGGATATCTATATGAATAGACAGCTGCTCGATCAGGCCATTACTAAGGAGGTTGAACAGGTTTTTCCGAAGTGGGGCATTGCGCTTGTTGACTTGGAGTTAAAGGACATTAAGGATGCCGTAGGCAGCACTATTATTGCTGACATTGAAAGAAAAGCTGCGGCTGAGATTAGGCGGGATGCGGAAATAAGAGTTGCCACAACTACTAAAGAGGCAGAATTAATAAAGGCTGAGTCGGAAGAAATATATAGAAAAAGGCAGATAGAAAAGGATAGGGAAATAGGAATGGCCGAACAGTTCAAAAATCAAGAAGTCGCAAGTAAAGAAAAAGAAGCCAATATGACAAAAATAGAAGCGGCTAGGAAGTTAGAGGTTGGCTACGCTGAAATAGAGAAGCAGAAGATGGAGCAGTTGGCATTAGGGCAAAAATTGAAATGCACAATTGAGGCAGAGGGGCAAGGAAATCAAATACAGAGCCTGGGTAAGGCAGAGGCTGATATTATCCGCATAAAAAAGGAAGCCGACGCCGCAGGTACGCTTAAGCTCGCTGAGGCCCTGAAAGAATTTAACGATGTGGCCATTAATGTGAAAATACTTGATATACAAAAAGAAATTATGGTTGCTAAGTTTAGCGCTCTTGCTCAGGCAATTCAAAAAGCAGATGTAAAATGGATTATGAGCGGGACAAACGCTCAAAAATTCTTTGGCCTTAATCTGGACGCCGAAGGAGGAGCCAATCTTCAACAATTTATGCAAGAGAGCGGTTTGGATTTAGGGAAGCTAAAAGACCTGCTCATGTTGAATAAAGAGCTCAAAGAGAAAAAATAGGCGTATCGGGAAAAAAAGTAAAACCTTCGCAAAGTGGTCAGCTTGAGGAGGTTTTTTGTTTTTATGGCATATCCGGCTTTAGCGCGGATGGGGGAGTATTTCAGGCCACGCCGATTACCTCTACTGATGTTTCTAATTGGAGAGTTAATGATATCTTTTCCCTTAAGAAGAAAGTAATGGCAGGGGTATCTGTCAGCTTTGCTATTGAATAATTCTATTAAGGTAGTAGAATATATTTTAATTTCAGGAAATAAAGGGAAACAAAGGGCCGGTTCTATCTTTTTATAAAATCACGGTTAGGAGATAAAATGCCGAAGAAATTAATCATGCTGTCTTTTACGGGATTTTTGTCCGTTAGCCTCTGCGGGTGCATTGCGATGATGACGCTGATGGCGGAAAACGCCAAAGCAAAACAGGATTTAAATGTTTCCTACTCGCAGGCGCTGGATATTGTTAAGGGTTCTTTGAAGAAGCAAGGCATACAGTTTCAGGAAGCGGTGATAAAAAAAGATATCGCGGAGGTAAGAGGAAGGTATACCGACGAAATAGGCGTACGTATTTTTATCCGCAAGGCCAGCGATACTCAATGCAACATAGCGGTGCGCGCCGGCACTAGTGATGCCGGCAAAAAAGACGCGGAGAAAATCCTGCAGGCTATCGTAAGCTATTCTGAGTCGGTTGTTAAACAATAATTCTAGCATCCGGCTTTATAGGATAGGCCGGTGCGCCCTTTATGGGCTAACACCCCGCGCTAATAGGAATTGTGCGGGTGCGCCCTTTCTGGGCAGAGGAGAGCAAATGGCGGAAAAAAAACTTGAATCCACATGGGAGAGCTTTAAAAAAAATTTTCCATGGAAAGACATGTTCTTTGGTTTCTTAATCCCAAAGGTATTTTTTCTTTATGGCGCGCGCCACGGCATGCCTTTTCTCTGGGGCGCGATTGCCGTTGCCTGGTGCGTCGGGGTATTTTATTTACACCAGGTGAAGGCTCACAAAGTGAATTTCTTTGCCGTCTTTGCGGTAATTATGATTTTTGCGCGCATAATCGTGGTGGCCGCCGAAAAAAGCCCCATGATGTATTTATACGTGTTGGCATTGGATAATTTAGTTGTGGGGGTTATTTTTATGGTATCGCTTTTATTTAAGCGAACACTAATGCAGTTGTTCGCTGATTCTGCCGGGGCAAAACCTCCGCAGGAGATTTTACGTTCAGCCTATTATGGTTCAGCCTGGAGGATAGTAACTTTGGTATGGGCAGTGGTTTATATCCTGTTTGCGATAGCGCTGGTGCTATTAAAAGCCTGTAATTTAAGAATTGTCGGTTTAATCGATATGCTCGCCAGTTGGCCGTTGTTGGCGGTTTTATTTTTCTTCACCCTTAAATTCCCCGCTTGGTACTGGAAAGAAAATTACGCCAAGATAAAAGCAGGAGAATAAATTAGGCAAGATGAAGATGGGGCTGTTCTTATTTTCTTCCTTGAAATATTAAGGCGTAACCTATATAATTAAGCCGGCAAGTTCAAGTGTATAAAAGCAGGAGGCCAATATGGCGGTTAAAAATGTAGGCGAAAAATACAGGTGTAATGTTTGCGGCAACGAAGTAGCGGTAACTAAAGTTGGCGGCGGGGAGCTTGTTTGCTGCGGCCAGCCTATGGAGAAAATAGAAGGATAAAAGGAGGTTGCGGTGGCAAAATCATTAAAGGGGACAAAAACAGAGCAAAATTTATTAAAGGCATTTGCCGGAGAGTCTCAGGCAAGAAACAGGTATACGTATTTCGCCAGCGCGGCCAGAAAAGAAGGTTATGAGCAGATAGCCAATATTTTTATTGAAACCGCGGGAAATGAATTAGAGCACGCCAAGGTTTTCTTTAAGCATCTTGAAGGCGGTGACGTTGAGATCACCGCGGTGTATCCTGCCGGCGCGATAAAAGACACGAAAAAAAATCTTGAAGAAGCGGCAGCGGGAGAAAATATGGAATGGACCGCCCTTTATTCGGATTCTTCTAAAACTGCCAAAGACGAAGGTTTTTCTGAAGTCGCGCGCGCTTTTGAGCAAATAGCCAAAGTTGAGAGATTCCACGAGTCAAGATACCGGAAACTAATTAACAATCTCGCCAATCAAGAGGTGTTCAAAAAGAAAAATCCGGTGAAATGGCACTGTATTAATTGCGGATATGTTATTGAAGGAAGCGAAGCTCCGAAAGAATGCCCTGCCTGTAAGCATCCGCAGCCATTCTACGAGGTTTTAGCAGAGAACTATTAAAGGAAAAATAATGCCCGGTCCAGTTAATTTTACCAAATATGTGCGTCGTGGCTCAGCAATCGTAAAAGGGGTGATTGAGGTGGGAAGGTTTGTGATTCCTTACCGGATTTATGAGAACGAAGGCCCGCATATCATCTGCCTTAACGGAGTGCAGCAGTCTATGGCGATGTGGCATACTTTTATCCTGCGCTATGCGCCGCACTACAGGGTAGTGCTTTTTGATTTTCCTAGCCAGGGTAAAGGCAAAGTCGTTTCCGGGCCGGTTTTTGTTACTTTGGATGAGCAGGTGGATATTTTACGCGAGGTAATCAAAGCTACGGGCACAAACAAGAATGTTTCACTATGTTCCGCTTCCTGGGGAGGTATAATTGCCCTGGCGTTTGCCTCGCGGTATCAGCATGAAGTAAGGCAATTGTGTTTAGCCAGCCTGGGGACAAAGGCCAATGAGGCGATGGTGGAAACTATTAAAAAAGGCTTCCAGATCGACCCGCAAAACCGGCAAAAAATGGCTGATATATTGATAGAAAGTTTTGGTAAAAACCTTCCGGAAAATATTAAGAATAAAATTGTCAGCCAGTTTCATACGATGAGCCAGGAGAACCTGCGCGCGTTTTATGAGCATGGCTTATTCGTGGTATCGACAAAAAAATTAGGCGATTTAATCAACTTGGCGAATATCAAGGCAAAGACATTCTTGATTTACGGAGAAGAAGACACAATTATCGATTTGGAAGACGTTAAATTCCTCGCTTCCCAGATTCCTCAAAGCGAGGTCAGAATCGTAAAAGGCACGGGGCATTTTCTGCATATGGAGCAGGAAGACGCTTTTGATATCTACGCAGATATCCTTCCGATACCTCCTTAGTTGAATTATCGGACCGGAGCGGATGAATTTCCTTGATTATCCTGATATTGCGGATATAATGGATAATTGTATATACCCAGTGAGAAATTACACGATGTTTCAAGATGAAAGGACGATATGTCAGCAAAAGACAATTATTCATATAAAAAGTATCAGAAAGAATTAGCCAAGAAAAAGAAAAGGGAAGAAAAGCAGCAGGTCAAACTTGCTAAAAAAAATATGCAGGCCAAAACAGAGCTTGTTTTAACTAATGGCAATAGCGGTGCTTCTGCGACGCCTTCTGCGGAGGATTCAGGGCAGGTTTCGAATGAGGGTGCCGCTGCAGCATAAGGCCAATTTTTTGCGGGAAAAATAAATACTTGAAATTACTTAGAAAAGTATTATAATTCTTTCTTAAGGAAAATGTTCTAGTTCCTCGCTTATGCGCTTGCCCCGCGCTTCGCTATATAAAGCAGCAGCGGGGCTGCGCAAGCTTGGGTTCCCGCTTCGCGGGATTTTACTAAATGCACCGAAGGTGCATAATTGTGTTCAAAATTTCGCCCAAGACATTTGCGAAGCGAATGTCTTGGGCTCATTTAAAGGAGGAAGCATGGGGTATCAAGGTGGCGGTGGATTCGGAGGAGCGCCTCGGGAGATGCACAAGGCGATTTGCGGAGAATGTAAAAAAGAATGTGAGGTTCCTTTTAAGCCCAGAGACGATCGTCCGATATACTGCAAGGATTGTTATTCAAAGCGCAAAAACGAAGGCCGTTAAAAGAAGAGGCCACGTTATAAGAAAACCAGGCAACGCTTCTGGGTTTTTCGTTTTTATGCGAAAAACCCAGAAGCGTTTTTAAGTTATTTTTTTTATGCTGGCGATGATTTCTTTTGTGGTATCATCCGGAGTCGATGCTCCGGCGGTAATTCCCACTGAATTTACCCCTTTAAACCACTCAGTCCTTAGGTCTTTTTTTGAGCATACCCAATAACTACTCTTATTGAGCGACTTTGAGATTTCGTAGAGCCTTTTAGTATTAGCGCTTGTTTTTGAGCCGATAATAATCATCAGCTCATTCTCTAGAGGTATATTTTCCATCTCGAGCTGTTTTAAGCGGGTCGGCCGGCAGATGGTATTAAAGAGTTCTAAATCTTTGATCCGCGTTTTTAAAGCTCCGACTATTTTAACCGCCTTGGTTGAGTTCTGAGTGGATTGGACTATGACAGAAGCTTTTTTTATTTTTTTCAACCTGCCCCATGGGATATGTTCGGCACTTTCAATGACTATCGCGCGTTTTTTAAGCTGACCGATAATACCCTGCACCTCATCGTGTAATTTATCCCCGATAACTATAACCGCGCGGCCCAAAGATTCGGCACCGCGGGCGATTTTATGAATTTCTTTGACCATGGGGCAGGTGGCATCAATGATTTTATAGCCGAGTTTGCCTGCCCGGTTGGTAATTTTAAGGCTAGCGCCGTGGGCGCGGATTAAAAAGGTTTTATTTTTACCGCAGCTTAATCTTTGAAGCTTTTTTATCCCGGCTTTCTCTAGCTTTCTGGCCACATCCTCATTATGAACAATGTTGCCTAGCATGCACACCTTTTTATTACAGGCGAGCGTTTTATAAGCAATGTCAATTGCCCTTTTCACGCCAAAACAGAACCCCGCGGATTTAGCCAAGTTTATTTTCATCGTTGAGTATCTTACAACTAAATTATGCTAAAAGCAAAGAGATTCATTTTCAAAGAAACATGGAATTTCAGGGTGATTTAGGCAAGCTCGAGCATTTCCCGGGAATACTTTATCAGCGCGGATTTATAGGGCGGGCGCATTTTTAAGCGGGAATGCAAAACTTCCGCTTTGTTGATTAAACTATTGACCTCTTTTCCGGCATATTCCAAGGCCCCTGAGCCCGATACAATCCTGCGCATAGTCAATAAATCTTTCTTGCCGACCTTATTTGCGGAAAAAATCCTCTTCATAGTTAATTTATCTTTTCCGGAAGATTTTTGATATGCATACCAGATAAGCATTGTTTTTTTGGCTTCCTGCAGGTCTGTGAGATTAGATTTCCCGGTTTTACGTTCCTTGCCGAAGAGGCCTAAAAAGTCGTCTTTTATCTGAAATGCCCGGCCTAAATATTTCCCTAATTTAGAAAGTATATCTAATTGTTCTTTTCCTGCTCCGGCCAGCAGCGCACCCATGCACAAAGGAGTGGCAAAGGTATAATTGGCGGTTTTCAGGTCGTATATTTTATAGATATCTTGCTTAGCGATTTTATCTATATTTTTTGCTCCGTATAGAAGTTCGATAAATTCCCCGCTGCCGGTATAAACCGCTGCCCGAATAAGCTTTTTTAAAGCCGCTTCTTTTCGCGGCGCAGTTTCTTTTATTGATAAAAATGCCTCCAGTGCTAAGGCATAGATTACATCGCCGATAACGATCGCTAAGTCCTGGCCGTTAAATTTGATATTCTTGTAACGAGCCAGGTAGTGATTTAACATTTCATGCATGGAAGGCTCTCCCCTGCGGGTAGCGGATTTATCAATGATATCATCGTGGATAAGCATGAAGCCGTGCAAGAGCTCCAGGGATACAGCGCTCATGTATAAACCGGCAGCCGGTTTCTTGGCAAAGCCCATGTAGCCTAAGACAAATAAAGCGGGCCTGACCCTTTTGCCTTTGCGGGAGAGAAAATTCTTGATGCTGCCATAAAGAACAGGCGAAATTCTGCTTAAGGAGTATGCTTTATCCAGGTTGCGCAGGTATCCTGAAAGCTTTTGTTCAATTCTATTCTTAATTGCGGAAATCATGTTATAATAGTTACTATTGAAAAACCTCTTTGTGCATACCATGTATTGTAGTTGCCCGATTTATCGGGCCCAATAAATTGGGCAACTACAGGGGTTTTTCAGTGGTAACTATAATATTACCATAGAGTGAGTTTTAAGGCAAATACAAAGATAAAACATGCATATTCCAGACGGCTATTTAGGGCCGCTCACTTGCGGGGTATCTTACGCGGTAATGCTGCCGCTATGGGCATTGGCTGCAAAGAGGGTTAAGAAAACCCTGAAAGCCAAGCAGGCCCCGCTTCTGGCAATAGGCGCGGCATTTAGTTTTGTGATTATGATGTTTAATCTGCCTATCCCGGGAGGGACAACCGGCCACGCCGTAGGAGGAGCGCTAGTGGCGATACTGCTTGGGCCCTGGGCGGCATGTATTGCCATAACCGTTGCCTTGGTTGTTCAGGCATTGTTGTTCGGGGACGGCGGGATTACCGCGTTGGGTGCTAATTGTTTTAATATGGCGTTTGCTATGCCTTTTGCCGGCTACTATATTTATAAAGCGGTTAGTTACAAGGCTGCTATCGGCGCCAAGAGAAGAGTGATTGCCGCGGGGCTTGCCGGGTATATCGGGATCAATATCGCCGCCTTGCTTACAGGTATTGAATTCGGGTTACAGCCGTTAATGCATCATACTGCCAACGGCCAGGCGCTTTATTGCCCATACGGAATAAATATCGCTGTCCCAGTTATGGCAGGCGAGCATCTGTTGGTATTCGGATGGGTTGAGGCTGTGGTAACAGCTTTAGTAGTAAAATTTTTGCAGAAACAGTCTCCGGAGCTTCTTGAAGAAGGCAGGGGATAATTAGTTACCACTGAAAAACCCCTCTGTCCATACCATATATTGTAGTTGCCCGATTTATCGGGCCTAAATAAATTGGGCAACTACAGGAGTTTTTCAGCGTTAACTAATTATGAGGATTACCCTTAAATTATGTATTGGATTAGCTATCCTGATTATTCTTTCTCCGATTGGCATAATTTTACCGGGACATTTTTTAGCCGGCAGCGCCTGGGGCGAGTGGGGGCTAGAGGAAATAGAAAAGCTTGCCGGTTATATCCCGCCGGGATTAGCCAAATTATCAATTTTATGGAATGCGCCCATTCCGGATTATGCCTTTAAAGGCTGGGAGAGCAAAGGCCTGCTGTATTTAAGCGCTGCCTATATCGTTTCCGCGATTTTTGGGATAGCCGCAACAGCTGTTTTAATGTTATTGATCGGAAAAATGCTTGCCAAGAAAGGCGATTAGGATTGTCAAAAAATAATAATTTTATAGAGCGTTCCATTCTCGGCGCGCTAGCGTTTTTAAAAGCAGCGATTTTTGCCGATGAATACGCCGCGCAAAAAGGTTTCTTGCAGTCCTTGGATCCGCGGATAAAGGCAGCAACATTCTTTTTGTTTATTGTCCAGATACTCTTCTTAAAGGATATCGCCGCCTTATTAGCCCTCTACGGGTTATGCCTGCTCTTAGCCCGATTGTCCAATATTAACCTAGCATTTTTCTTAAAGCGGACATGGGTGTTTATACCTTTATTTTCGCTTTTGGTAGCGATTCCTGCGCTTTTTAGCGTGGTTACTCCCGGAGATGCTATAGCTGTATTTAACTTCAGCGGGTTAAAACTTGTTATTACGCATCAAGGTTTGGCAGCAGCGCTATTATTTGTCACGCGGGTGATTACTTCGGTATCCTTTGTTGTGCTTTTAAGCATTACCACTAAGCATTTCGAGTTGCTGAGAGTCTTGCGTATATTCGGGGTTCCGCAAATATTCGTGATGACTGCCGGTATCTGCTATAGATACGTTTACCTTTTTGTGGAAATTATCGAGAATACCTATTTTGCCATTAAAAGCCGGGTAGGCCAAAAGGTTAATTGCAAATTTGGGCGGCATATTGTCGCCTGGAATATTGCCTGCCTTTGGCAGTGCTCGTATCAGCTTAATGAAGAGGTGTATAAGGCGATGCTTTCCCGGGGGTTTAGAGGAGAGCCGGTGGTATTGGTTGATTTTAAGGCTAAGGCAAAAGACTGGCTATGGTTAGTATCGGTGATAATAATATCTATCGCGGTATTTAGTTACTGCTGAAAAACTCCTTTGTTCATACCATGTATTGTAGTTGCCCGATTTATCGGGCCTGAATAAATTGGGCAACTACAGGAGTTTTTCAGTAATAACTATTTGGTTTAAATCAATGGGTAAAAGGTGGATAGGGATTGATGGGTAATTCTATTTTTGAATTAGAAGGTGTTTCTTTCCGCTATCTGGGAAAGTACTCTGCCTTGCGCGGCATAAATCTCGATATAAAACAAGGGCAAAAATTATCTATCATCGGAGCGAATGGCTCTGGTAAGTCTACGCTGCTGCATCTGCTTGACGGGCTCATTTTTCCCGAGCAGGGGGTAATCAAAGCTTTCGGCAAGGAATTAAACGAAGATAAATTTAATGACGAGGCCTTCTCCAAAAGTTTCAGAAAAAAAGTCGGGCTGGTTTTTCAGAATCCCGATGTGCAGCTGTTTTGCCCTACGGTCAAAGAAGACATTCTCTTTGGGCCGTTGCAGCTGGGGATGGAAAAAGAAAAAATAAACCAGCGCCTGGAAGAGCTGGTAGTAATTTTGGCGATCAGAGATTTACTGGACAGGCCGCCGCATCAGTTAAGTATCGGAGAAAAACGAAAAGTTGCGCTTGCCTCAACGTTGATCATTGATCCGGAAGTGCTTATTCTGGATGAGCCGACCGCGGGGCTAGACCCTTTGACCACGCGGCATATTATCGGCCTGCTTTTGCAGGCAAATGCCGCGGGAAAGACAATCATTACTTCTACCCATGATTTGCATATTGTCGGGGAGATTTCGGATCTGGTTTATGTGTTTAGCCAGGATAAGAGCATAGTAAAATTCGGCAGCGCGGATGAGATTTTAAAAGATTTACCGTTACTTTCGGCAAATAACCTGGTGCATATTCACAGCCACCGGCATAAAGATACGGCGCACGCGCATCCGCATCAGCATCTGGGCCACCAGCATTAGAATGCTTAGAGGAATTGGCTTGTGTAAATATATTGAATGTGGTATTATGTGGAATAATGTTGTATCACTCGTGTCCAAATTAGCGGGTATCTATCGACGATGATATTGGTTTAAGATATCATTCCTCATATCGTCATTAC
>Ga0265296_1002387_pt1 | contig 19072 bp, 14 predicted proteins | sample MunlanPumphouse1_FD_189073 | JGI IMG/M metagenome (GOLD analysis project Ga0265296, IMG submission 189073) | Groundwater microbial communities from a municipal landfill in Southern Ontario, Canada - Pumphouse #1 | ecosystem: Environmental > Aquatic > Deep subsurface > Groundwater | place...
TGAAATAATGAAGACTTTGAGAAAGAAAGTTGCCCAAATGCAATCGAGTATGTCTATCATGGCGGAGAAAGGGCAGGTGAGTGATCCCGGGCTGGAAACCGCTCTTCAGGATGCTGAAAGTTTGAGACGTGAAATTCAAAAGGGAACGGAGAAATTCTTTCAATTCGCTCTGTACTTCACGATATATGCCGAGGACGACAAAAAGCTTGAGAAACTGTCGAAGCAGCTTGAAAGTTTACTTGCCGGGAAGCTTGTTTTGACCAAGCGCGCGCAGGTTCAAGCTGAACATGGATTCAACTCTACTATCCCACAGGCGTTGGATGAGCTTGATACTGTTAGGAATATGAATACGTCGCCGCTTTCGACGACTTTCCCATTCACTTCATCCGATCTCACTTCAAACGAAGGAATTTTGTATGGAATCAACAGACACAATGATAGTTTGATTATTTTCGATAGATTCAATCTTGAAAATGCGAATAGCGTTGTGTTTGCCAAGTCAGGTGCCGGGAAGTCTTATGCGGTGAAACTTGAAATTTTGCGTATGATGATGCTTGGTACTGACGTGATTGTTGTTGATCCGGAGAATGAGTACGAATCGCTTTGCCAGACTGTTGGCGGAACTTATTTGAAATTAAGTTTGAACTCGGATCGGAGAATTAATCCTTTTGATCTGCCGAAGCCGCTCGAAGGCGAAGATGTTTTGCCAGGCGATTTGGTCAGATCGGCTGTTATCAATTTGCATGGTTTGATGAAGCTGATGATGGGCGCGATGAGTCCTGAAGAAGAAAGTTTATTGGACAAGGCTTTGATTGATGTTTACGGATTGAAAGGTATCACAATGGAAGTTACGGATCCTTCGAAATTTGAGCCGCCCACAATGGAGGATCTTCATAATATTTTGTCTTCCATGGATGGCGCTTCAAGCCTGGCGAAGAGGTTGTCGAAATTTACGACAGGGTCGTTTGCCGGAATATTCAACAAGCCTACAAATGTCGATCTTTCAGGCGGACTCATGGTGTACTGCATTCGCGATCTTGAAGATGAGCTTCGCCCAATCGCGATGTTCATAATTTTGAACCATATATGGAATAAGGTTCGCGGTGAAATGAAAAAGCGAATTCTCGTTATCGACGAGGCGTGGACGATGATGCAGCACGAAGATAGCGCTAAATTCTTGTTTGGACTCGTTAAGCGCGCTCGAAAATATTATCTTGGTGTGACTACTATCACTCAGGACGTTGAAGACTTCGTTAAGAGTGAGTACGGAAAGCCGGTTATTACAAACTCCTCAATGCAGTTGTTGTTGAAACAGGCACCTGCCGCTATCGATATTTTGGCCAAGATGTTCAATTTAACGGATGGAGAGAGATATGTTTTGTTGAATAGCGGAGTTGGACAGGGACTTTTCTTTGCCGGGAATAAGCATGTTGCTATTCAGGTTATCGCTTCGTTTCTTGAGGATAAAATTGTGACTACAAATCCTGAAGAAATCCTTAAGGCGAGGGCTGAAACTGCGAAGTTCGAAGCAGATGAGGAGAAAAAGGCTCCGAAGGTGGAGGAAGAGAAGGTTGTGGAGAAACCGTCTTCTGAGCAGCAAGCAACTTCTTAATCTTTAAGAGATGGGAGATTCTACAGAGAAAGCTGGGGATGGGGAGTTCGAATTTTCGGATGGAAGTCCGGAAAATAACCTTTCGGATGAGGAAGCTAATGCTCTGGCTGAGTCTTTGGTCAGCGGATGCTTTAGTGATTATGAGGCGGCGAAACGCGACAGGGCTGAAGAAGTTAAACATGAATTCGAGAGAAATAAAGCTCAGATTTTGGAGTTGATAAAACAGCCTGACGCTGTTGTTGTTAAAGAAAATGGAAAAATTATTGGTGTTGGGGATGTTGCACATGTGACATGTCCTGATTACATGGGTAGGCCAGTTTGTATATTTAGGAACGGCACTGTTCTTCCTGAATGTAGGGGTCTGAAGATTTTTTCTCGCATGGCTGATTTGCTTATTGAAAAGGGCAAACGAATATACCCACCAAATGCTATTTTTACTGTGTGTACTAGAAATCCTATAGTTAAAGAAACTTTTAAGAAGAGAGGATATAATGAAATTTCTTTGAGCGATTTTGATACTATGACTCAGTTATCTCCCAAAAGTGAGGAGGAATTGGAGCGTAGAATGGCAAACGAGAAAGATGGTTGGTGTGTCTTGATTTCAGATTCTGTTCCTATAACGAAAAGGGTCGGTCGTGTAAGGGGATTGGTTGGGCATGTTCTCAGCAAGTTTAGGCACTAGAACTCCTTCTTTGCCTCTTCCAACTGCGTATCGGTAGTCGACGAGCTATTTGTCACGACTTCGTCCGGCGTGACTCCTGATTTATTGATATCTCTGCCTTTTGGTGTTAGCCATTTCGAAATCGTGAGTTTGAATACCGAATCGTCGTTGTAGAAAAGAAGTTCCTGAACGGTTCCTTTGCCGAATGTTTTCTCGCCGATTATTTTTGCGCGTTTGTAGTCCTGTAGGGCGCCTGCCATGATTTCAGAAGCGGAGGCCGAGCCGTCGTTGACCAATACGACAGTTTCGTATTCCGAGAGCAAGCCTGCTCCGTAGTCATATTCATTTTCTTCTCCGTAATATTCGGCGTAGTAGGTTGTTTCGCTTCCTTGACTGTCCTCTAGAATTACGATGTCCTTATTTTCGTCGAAGAAGAAGCCGGTCATCTCAATTGCGGTGTCTAAATATCCTCCCGGATTGTTGCGCAGGTCCAAGATGATTCCCAAGACATTTCCTTCTTCCTGTTGTTTGTCGTGGATTTGCTGGGCTGCTTGCACAAATTCATTGTATGTTTCGTCTCCGAAGGACACTACATTTAAATACGCGATGTACTTGTTGTTTTTTTCAATAAACTCTAATGATACGGTTTGATAAAAAATGTAGCCTCTTGTCACTGTGAATTCGAGTGTTTTTGAGTCTCGTTTTATTGTTAATTTTACCGTTGTTCCTGCGGTTCCTTTGATCATGTCAACGACTGTTTCCAGGGATAGTCCGCTGACACTGGTTCCATCCACTTTTGTTATTACGTCGTTTGGTTCCAAACCTGCGGCTTCCGCTGGAGAATCCTTGAATGGGGTAATGATTGTTATTTGATCGTCGATAATTTCTACGGACATTCCGACTCCTTCGTATTCACTATCCAAGGTTTGTGCTACGTTTGTTTCGTCCGGAGTGGAAAAAACCGTATATGGGTCGGTCAACGTGTTTACTACTCCTTCTATGGCGTTATAGAGCATTTCTTTTTCGTCGATTTCCTCTTGGAAATAGTATTTTTCTTTTATTGTGTTCCATACGTCGACGAAAATGTCGAAGGTCGGATGGTCGATAGTATTCCCGCCCGACATGTCAATGCTGATGTTAACGTTATTGTTGTTTGCGGATTGGTATATTTCATAAAGGATATTGGCAATATCGGCTTTTGTCATTTGTTTTGAAGCGAGGGCGAGACTCGGATCGGATTCCTTTATCCCGAGATTATAGGCGGCGAAGAAATATGGCGCTGACGTGCCGCTTAAGGCCAAGTCTCTAAATGGAAATTCATCAACATTGAATAGTTTGTTTACTCCAACTCCGAGTGTGTCGAATAATTTGATTAAGACTTCTCTCTTTCTCATTATTTTGTTCGGGCGGAGTGTCGGGTTTAGAAGCGATGGATTTAGAATTTTGTAGTTGAGCGCGGTTTGAATGTATTTGGCGTACGGATTCGAGCTGTCGATGTCTGTGTATGGGAGGTGTATTTCACTATCTTCTACGATATCTACTTCTGCAAATGTCATGAGCATTTCATAAAATTCCGGTGGCGTTATTTTCTTTTCAGGTTCGAACGTGCCACTTGTCGCGGGGAGTAGACCTTTTGATTCGAGGAAATTAATTTCTTCATAGTATTTATTTGACGAAGTGACGTCTGTGTATGAGAGGGCTTGCGGAATAAGAGTTGAAAATGTCAGAACGGCCACAGTTAAACCTAGGATTTTTTTTATATTCATAAGAATTTGGTGAGGGATTTTTCTGTTTTACTGGATGGGAGTTTACTTTTTTTTGGTTCCGAAGTCTAGGGAAGCTTAAGAAAATAGGGTAAAGGCCAACGTTGCAATAATTGCGCGGTCGGCCTTTGGCGGGGTTTCGTCTCTGGCGGGCCTAGGGCCTAGGCGGCGGGCTCGGTGTCCTTCTTGTCCTCGACAGGAGCGGGCTCGGTGGCGGGCTCGGTGGCGGGCTCGACGGGAACGGGCTCGGCGGGAGCGGGCTCGACGGGAGCGGGCTCGACGGGAGCGGGCTCGGCGGGAGCGGGCTCGGCGGGAGCGGGCTCGACGGGAGCGTCGACAGGAGCGTCGGCAACGGCCTCGGCTTCCTCGACCTCTTTCACGGTCACGCTCACGCTCACATCGAATCTTGCGACTTCCTCCCCGGCCTCGTTCGTTACGACCCAGAACTTCTTCATGACGCACCTCCGAAAAGAGAGAACCAGCACGGTGTTCGCCAGGACATTCCTGGCAAACTATCACCTTGGTTGGCAGAGAGCGAATTCCCTGCACAGCCATAAGGTCAAAGTTATATAGGCTTTGCCTATGTAGACATTTAGCAGAGAACCCCCTGAATACCAGCCAGGGCATAAAAAAACAGATTTTCAAAAAACTTCAGTTCAAGCCTATCTAAAGCCAAATCAAGCCGGGCAGACTATATCAAAAGGAAAATGAAAACGAAAGCGAAAATTGTCAAAATCCGGCAGCCTTTCCCCGGGGAAAATTTTGCAGGTTTGGATTTACAGGTTGGACGATTTCCCCGGGGAAAAACCGCCGGATTCCCCTCATCCGTGGAAATTTTCTTCGTCACGCATTGATAGATCTCCCCAAAAATGTTATAATATACAGATATAATTGAATCTTATGACGGATAAAGACAATCTGACGAGTGATCTTGCAGATAACCCTGCAAACGGTCTCATCCCAAAGTCGAAAGCAACGAGGTTAAAAACCTTGGTTCGCGCTGTGTTTTTTGCTGCTTTTTGCGGGGTGGTATTGATTGGGAATTATTTTTGGGAGCAGGCGACCAGCGAATACAATGCGGCCTATCTGGATGAGGTTCAGTTTACCGGTGATAAGGTGTATCTTCCTTGGAATGGTTATATTGTTGGCAATGAAGGCGAGGTTAAGGATTATGTATCTTTAGAAATAGAGAATGATGATGATTATGTTTTTACTCTTAATGAGGGGCGAATTTGGGGGAATTTTGGGACATTGGGGTCGCGGGTTAATCTTCAAGTTGGAGGGAAAATTGTGATAATTCCGTCATTTTCCGACGTAGATATCTCTTATGACGGATCCAAGGTTTCGGTTTCCACACATAGAGGGAATACGTATGTTGGGTTTTTGCCTGACGAGTTGACGCAGTTTAAGTATATGGATGAGCACGACGAAATATTCGCAAATGTTCTTCTGATTCCGCAGGGAATGCAGGCCGTGATTTCTTTAGATAAAACGGGTGATAGGCTCAAGCCTCTTTTGTCTTCGAAATTGGCGAAAGAATTTTCTTATGACTATATTTCTGATGAAAAATATGATGATGAGTTTGTTAAGGAAAATTTGGAAAAAGGTGTCGAATTTACCGAGGCTTTGAAGGAGTTTTATAGGGGTGATTTTGGAGAGGTCTATGATTCTTTTCATGGGGTGTCTTCGTCCGCTTTTGATTGGTTGAGCAAGAATTTGGTTGTTTTTGATGAGAAAAAGGAAAGGTATGCCGTGGAGGAACTGAATCAGTATATTTACGAAGCTCTTTTGGCCGATGATGTTGCCGAGAGGAACGATGCTTTGGGTGCGTTTGAAAATTTAAAGAAGAATTTGTCTGAGAAATTCTTTGACGGGTGGTTTAAAAAGTTGGTTGTTTTCAGTTCTTCCGATCCGGAATTTGAAGTTCTAAAATTTCTGGTAGATAAGGCGGAAGGTACGATGGATAAACTTCGTTTATTGTCTTTGAGATTTGGTATGTATAATGGGGACTTTTATGTTGGGACCGATGCGAAGAACGCGTTTGGATCCACTTATGAGGCTGTCGAAAACTTGTTCGGTTTTACGAATGATATTGTTCTGTATAGAAAAGTTCTTTCTTTCTGTAACCAAATTTTTGACGGATTTTTTATGAGTTTTGCCGATCTTTATCAGCAAAAATATTTTGACATGAAAGATCGTCTTGAGAAGGAGTTGTTTGGTTTGTATGAAAAAGGGTGGATGAAGGGGGAAATGAAGCAGAGTTTTGTTAATGAGAAAATCGGTTTCTTGAAACAGCTTCGGGACTTCTTCTTTGATGAGAAAGTTGGGATAGAGGATGCCAGAAAAATAATGAGTTATTTGATTGAAAGTATTGATTATTATATGCCCGTTGAGACTTCGCGCGCCGCTGTGATTGATTTGTTTGAGGAGGAACTCGATGATATTGGAAATTATTGGGGATATATAAATAGTGTTGAATATTCCAAGTCTGCGTTATATGGCTCCACTCATAAAGAGAGATATGAAGTTTATCTTGCGGAGCGAGAGCAGATAACAGGGATATTGGATGTTCAGAAGGATATTTTGGGGGCTAATGTTGTTGGTTCCGCTAAGATTTCCGATGTAACAAAGGAAATTGGAGATGCGTTCAAGGAGATAGGAGCCACCGATGTTTATATTGAGGAATTTGATGACGCGCAAAAGCGGTTTATTAAGGTTGCGGCGGTTCTAGACGGATATTCTTTCGATGCCGAGTACGACCGTGATTATGGTTATGTGAAGAATGTGTATGCTTATGGCGAATTGTTGACTGAGAGCAATGTTAAATTGAAGTCTTTGGGGGATTTCCTTACCAAAAAACTTTCTGATGTTGTTGAGGAGGCTGCGATTGCGTCCGGCGATGCAGGTGATACCGGTACAAAGGAAACAAATGCTCAGAAAATCGCTAAGACGATTGTTGTGAAGGACATTGTCCAGGCCGGTTTTTCCGCTTCAATGAATGATATAGATATTCTTGATCCGGTGAATGCGGTTTATCGATTGAACGATGTCGCGGTGGGCGGAACGACTGACGTGAAAGTCTCTTTCAATTATCATGCAAATGATGGAAATGTTGAGAATGTTTTTGTTTTGAAAAATGGCGAGGGAACCACAATAACCGGTGTTTTTCCGTTGTCTGAATTAAAAGATATTGTGCTTGAAGAGCACTATTAATTGTGATAAAGTCGTGCTTGCATTTTATTAAATTCAAGCTTTTTAAAGTTGCGAAATTATGGTTGATAAATCGTCTGACTACGGTGCGGATCAGATTACTGTATTGGATGGCCTGGCCGCTGTTCGAAGGAGGCCCGGAATGTACATCGGAACGACTGATGTTGCCGGTCTTCATCATTTGATTTGGGAAGTTGTTGATAACTCTATCGATGAGGCGATGGCTGGATATTGTGATCATATTATTGTGATTATCCGAAAAGATGGAGGTGTGAGTGTTGAAGATAATGGACGAGGTATTCCGGTTGAGAAGCATAAGAAAACCGGCAAATCTGCGTTGGAAACGGTTTTGACCATACTGCATGCCGGAGCTAAATTTGGCGATGGAGGTTATAAAGTGTCGGGAGGATTACATGGTGTCGGAGTTTCAGTGGTTAACGCATTGTCCGAGGAATTGATTGCCGAGGTTTACCGTGATGGAAAAATCTACGTGCAGTCTTATGCGAAAGGAGATGCGAAAAAGGAGCTTGAGGTTGTAGGGAAAACCGATAAGATCGGTACCAAGATCACGTTCTATCCGGACCATGAAATTTTCGAGCTTACTGAGTTTAATTTCCAGACTGTTGAAAATCGAATTCGTCAGCAGGCGTATCTTACAAAAGGGGTGACTGTTGATGTTATTGATGAGAGAGATGGAAATAAGTGCAAGTTTTATTTTGAGGGGGGGATTAAATCTTACGTGCGCCATTTGAATAAGAGCAAGGAAACAATAGGCGAGATCGTGTATGTTGAAAAAAGTGTAGATGAAGGGGTTGTTGAGGTTGCTTTGCAGTATACCAATTCGTTCCAAGAGCAGTTGTATTCTTTTGCGAACAACATTCATACGACTGAGGGAGGAATGCATGTAACCGGGTTTAAGGCCGCTCTGACCAGGACAATCAATTTTTATGGCAGGAAGGCTGAAATTCTTAAAGAAAAGGATGATAATCTCACAGCTGATGATGTGCGGGAGGGATTGACTGCGGTTATTTCAGTTAAATTGAAAGATCCTCAATTTGAAGGGCAGACAAAGAGCAAGCTTGGGAATGCCGAGATGAGGACGGCGGTTGAAAGTGTGTTCAATGAGGCGTTTGCTATGTATTTGGAAGAAAATCCGAACGAAGCTCGTGGAGTTTTCGGGAAATGCTACTTGGCTGCTCGTGCAAGGATGGCTGCGCGCGCCGCGCGCGACACTGTTATAAGGAAGGGTGCTTTGGAAGGTATGACGCTCCCCGGGAAGCTTGCGGATTGTTCGAATAGAGATCCGGAAAATAGTGAGCTTTTTATTGTTGAGGGAGATAGCGCCGGAGGTTCTGCCAAGCAAGGCCGCAATCGAGAATATCAGGCCATTCTGCCGCTTCGTGGAAAGATTTTAAACGTTGAGCAGGCGAGAATGGACAAGATTTTAGCCAATACTGAAATTAAGGCTTTAATCATCGCTCTCGGAGTTGGAATTGGAGAAGCGTTTGATGTTGAGAGGATAAGGTATGATAAGGTGGTTATAATGACCGATGCCGATGTTGATGGTGCGCATATTAGGACGTTGCTTCTGACTTTGTTTTATAGATATTTCAAGCCTGTTATTGATGAAGGACATATATTTATAGCTCAGCCTCCCTTGTATAAAATTTGGCAGGGGAAGAAAGTTGAGTATGTGTATAACGATGAACAGAAAACTCAGGCTCTGAAGGATTTCAAAGAAGGCTATTCTATTCAGAGGTACAAAGGTCTTGGAGAAATGAATCCCGATCAGCTCTGGGATACCACGATGAATCCGGCGACGAGGAAACTTCTTCGTGTAACGATTGAGGATGCCGAGGCTGCTGACAAGATTTTCGATACTTTGATGGGTTCCGAAGTTTTGCCTCGCAAGAAGTTCATTACGTCGCACGCGAAGAAGGTGGAGAATTTGGATATTTAATTAACTTTTAATCTTAACTTAACAAAAAGGGATGGTAGTAATATGAGAGTAACAGTAGTAAAAAAACAGAAGGAATCAGATGAGCGACTTATAGCGCGCTTTAATAAGGCTGTGCAAAGAAGTAAAAAGATTCAGAGAATTCGAGATACGAGATACAATGTCAAGAAGCCGGGGAAAAGATTTGTCAGGACTGCTGCAATAAAGAGAGAGGGCTATAGAGCCGCCAGGGAGAAACAAAAGTTCTATTAGGGAACCTTAAGAAAAATGCGTAATGCTCGATCATGATAATTAATGAACTTCTTCTTGAAGGCAGAAAGAGGCTTTCTGGAGTTACTGGTTTTTGCGCTGGCAGTGTGCCAGACGGCGTGTTCGGTGGTGTGCCCGGCGGTGCGCTCGAGGGTGCGCTGGGCGGTGCGCTTGAGGCGGAAGTTTTACTTGCGCATGTTTTGGGTATTAGTCGTGAGGAATTGCTCCGAGATGGAGTTTCCAGGGAAGTTCCGCCTCAAGATCGGGAGTTGTTTCTGAAATACATTGATGAGGTCGCGAGTGGCAAGCCGGTTGCTTACATTACTAATTCGAAAGAGTTCTATGGGATGGATTTTTATGTTGATGAAAGAGTTTTGGTTCCTCGTCCCGAGACTGAGATGGTGGTTGATGAAGTTTTGGATTGGCTTGGTATGCGAGCCGCGGATAAGGAAATCAAGATGCTCGACATAGGGACCGGAAGTTTGAATATTACTGCTGCGGTTACGCGGCATTTCGGACATATTTATGTGCATGCGGTTGATGTTTCGGATGAGGCTTTGGAAGTTGCGCGGATCAATCGCGAGGCTCACGGTCTTGAGACTCACGTTGAGCTTTATAAGAGCGATTTGTTGTCGAATGTGGATGAGCGTCGGTTTGACGTAATTACCGCAAATTTGCCGTATGTGGGTGAAGTTCGTAATCGAAATTTGGCTGATAATGTTTTGAAATTTGAGCCGGGGGTTGCTCTTTGGGGGGGGCGCGATGGGCTTGAGTTGTATAAAAAAATGATACAACAAATTTTTGATAAAAAAATCGAATTTGATCTGATGGTTGGGGAGTTCGGTTTCGGGCAAGGTCGCGCGATGCGTGGGATGTTGAGTAAATTTTTTGATCAGATTTCTGGGCGTGATGGCAGCTGCGGTGGTGAGTGTGGCGGTGGGTATAAATGGGAAATCAAAAACGACCTAGGTGGAGTGCCGAGGATTTTCGTTGTAAGACGTATTGATGGAACCACGTCAACGAATGTTTAGTGTAAGCCCCGTCCCCTCGCCTCGTGATATTTTAGATCTATGCTGTGTGCAATGGCGTGATGCTCTTCACAAAGTGGTGCCAGGAATCTGGGGTCATGGTTATGGCTTAAACCAAATTTTTGTGTGTGGTGGATTACTTTTGCCGGTTTGTTGCATGTGGGGATTGAACATTTTTCGCCATGTTCTTCCTTAAGAACTTTTCTGATCCGAACCTGAATATAGTGTGAGGTAGTTGGCTGAATAGTTTTCGCGATTTTCTCCTTTTCCTCCGCGATTTCCGCCCGTCGTTGTTCGAGCATTTTTCGCAAAAGTTCGTTTACATCAAATCCTTTCGAGTGCAATTCGTTAAGTTCCTTTTTTACATCGTCAGAAAGTTCAAAGTTTAGGGTCTGTACGTACAGACTTTTGTCCTCAAAAAGTGGTTTCCCTAAGCCATTTCTATTTTCGGCCGCCGCACTTTCAGCCATCGCTTTTTCGTCTCGCACCAGAGTGTTAAGCGCTCTTATTGGCAAAACCTTGATTTTTGCCGCCAATTCTTCCTCATTTTCCGGTGTTGCAATAGATACAATCCGAGTTAACTTATTAATGCTTGTTTCGCCATTCTCTAACATTTTTCTCAAAACCGGCTTATCTTCGAATCTTTTTTCTAAATTCAAAGCCAAACGAACTTGCTCCGCCGACAAACCACAAAGTTTCGCAGCGAACTCGAAAATTGACGAGAACCCTTTCTTTTCATACAAACGGCGACGATTTACTTCAGGCAAAAGTCCGATAAATTTCTGTCGCCAAAGTCTGGCGCGTGATCCATATTTTTTGCATAGTTCGTATAGTTTTTCGTTGGTAAGTTTCATAGTTTTTAGTGTCAATAATAGGTGAGCATTTGCTCACCTATATACTACTTCTTTGGCTTTGGAAATCAATAAAAAATCAGTTTTTTTGACTTGAAAAAACTTGTCAATAGTTACAGAATCGCCATGCGTTTAGCGGCTTAGGGAAGCCAAAATCACGGGCGCTGCCCAAATGCCACCCGCGCAAAGCAAAATGCGTTGTGGTGAAATATACTTGAATATGCTTTGCCGTCACCGACACTAGGTGATGCAGGCCCGCCTTGGTCACAGACTTTTACTGGTGACTCTGTTGATGTATAATCCTTTTCGTATGTTGGAAAAATTGCAAAAATTGGAGAGTGAGCATAAAGAAATTCAGCAGAAACTGTCTGATCCTGCTGTTGTTGGTGATCGCAAAAAGTATGCCGAGTTGGCGAGGAGGTATAAGGAATTGGAGAAGGCGTGTTCTTTAGCTGAAAAGTTGAGGAAGGCGCATAAGTCTTTGGATGATGCCGAGGAGATGCTCAAAACCGAATCAGATCCTGATATGAAGAGTTTGGCAGATGCGGAGAAGCACGAGGCTGCACAGGAGATCGAGAATTTAGAAAAGGAAGCGGAAATTGAGTTGTTGTCGAAGGATCCGAATGACTCCAAAAATATTATTATGGAAATTCGTGCCGGGGCTGGTGGGGATGAAGCCGGGCTTTTTGCGGGTGAGTTAATGCGTGCGTATATCAGATGTGCGGAGTCGAAAAATTTTAAGGTTGAACTGATGGATAAGAGTGAGGGCGAGCCTGGTGTGATTAAGGAGGTGATTTTGGGTGTAAGCGGTGATGGGGCTTATGGGGAGTTCAAGTACGAAAGTGGTGTTCATCGTGTTCAAAGGGTTCCGGTGACTGAGAGTCAGGGGAGAGTTCATACTTCAACTTGTAGCGTTGCTGTTTTGCCGGAAGCTGAGGAGGTTGATATTGATATTAAACCTGAAGATTTGAGGATTGATGTTTTCCGTGCTGGCGGCCATGGCGGGCAAAGTGTTAATAAAACTGATTCTGCGGTTAGGCTTCTTCACATTCCTTCCGGATTGATTGTTACTTGCCAGGACGAAAAGTCCCAATTGAAGAATAAACATAAAGCTATGTCAGTTCTTCGCGCGCGATTGTATGACATTGAAGAGGAGCGTATTCGCTCTGAACGCGGAGATGCCAGGGTGAACCAGATCGGGACGGGGGATAGGTCCGAGAAAATTAGGACGTATAATTTTCCGCAGGATCGTGTGACGGATCATAGAATTCATCAGAACTACAGCAACATTCCTGCGATTATGGACGGGAAGCTTGATGATATTATTATTGATTTGAAGGAGGCAGATAGGGAGATGAGGTTGAAGGGCGCGTAAAGCAAAGTGTGTATACTGCCAATTAGGCGGTCTTAATATTTGGAGAGATTTTTTTGTTATTCAGCTTTTTCTTCTTCTTTAGCCTCGGTGGTTGTGGTCATTGCTGCCGTTGCTGCCATTGTTGCTATGTACCCACTCAAAGTTTCATATGTTGCTTGTCGGTCACCAGAATTTTGTATTAGATCTCGTGATGGTGGCTGTCCAGCGAGACCCGTTGTGCCATCATCGCATGCCCGAAGGTATCGAATGTCCATATAGTGAAGAGAAGGATGAACGGGTTGGGTAATTTCAACTCCGTTTCCCGATACGGCTTTCTTTCCTGTTAACATCACTCCATTGGCATAATCTGTTTTGCTACCTGCACATTTGGTTGGATCCCAGAGTACTGCAACACCATCGATTGTTAGTAATCCTTCTAACTTTGAAAATCCTTCTCTTCGCCATTGTTCCACAAGACTGATTGCTTCCTCTGGAGTATCTATACCTCTGTCGACGGCTTCAACAACAGGTGCAGGGTCTTGTTGTGGTTGTTCAGTTTTAGGTTCTGAACAGCTGGCAATGGCCATGGCTGCTGTGAGTGCTAATGCATTTTTCATAGAATTAATTGGTTAAATGGTTGAGTTGACAATATATGTTATTATTGTCTGGGTGTCAATAGGAAATCTCTCCAAATAGCGCTTAGCGGCGATTATCACACGAAGTGGCATCCCAATGGTTTGCGGCGTTTTTCTGCTGCTTTTAAGATGAGCAGGCCTACTTCGAGAAGGTTTTTTGTTTCTAGGAGCTCGCGTGAGATTTGGGTTTTGTTAAGGGCGGCGAGTTGTTTTTGAATGGATTGAAGGTGTCGGATTCCCTCTTTGAGGCCTTTTTGAGTTCGTACGATGCCGCAGTATTCCCACATTGTTTCTTGAGCGATTTTTTTTAGCTGAAGGACTTTTGCGCGAAGGGAGGGGGATGTGTTGATTTTTTCTTGTTTGAAGGTGAATGCGTGGTGGATTTTGAGCGGTTTGACGGATTTTACGACCTGGTTGCTGAAGACGACTGCTTCGAGGAGTGAATTTGATGCTAAGCGGTTTGCGCCGTGAACGCCGGTGCAGGCGGTTTCGCCGAAGGCGTAGAGGTGTTTTAGTGATGTTTGTCCGTTAAGGTTGGTTTTTATGCCGCCGCAGGAGTAATGGGCGACAGGAACAACCGGGATGAGATCTTTTGTGAGGTCGAGGCGGTATTTTTTTAGTTCTTTGTAGATGTGCGGGAAGCGTTTTTTGATGAAGGATGGTTTTTTGTGTGCGATTGAGAGATAAACTTGGTTGCGGGACGGACAGTGGGTCTGGTTGCCGGTCGCCGAGGTGCCGGCCGGGCTGTTTTTGAGTTCTGCATAGATTGCGCGGGCAACTAAATCGCGTGAAAGAAGCTCGTTTACGAATTGTTTGCCGTTTTTGTTTAGAAGTTTTGCGCCTTCGCCTCGGAGTGTTTCAGAGAGGAGGAGGCGGGGCTTTAAGCCTCTGGGTTTTTTATTAAGTGCGGTTGGGTGGAATTGAATGAATTCGAGGTCTTTGAGTTTGGCCCCTGCTCGATAGGCGATCGCGACACCGTCTCCGGTTGCGATCTGTGGATTTGTTGTAAATTTGTAGACTTGTCCCAGCCCTCCCGTTGCAAGGATAACTGCGTCTGCGAAGATTGCATCCAGGCGGTTTTTGCGAGTGATGATTTTGGCGCCGTATACTGTGCGGTTGTGGCATATGAGGTCGGTGGCGAAAGTGTTTTCGAGGACCTCAATGTTTGGGTGTTCGCGAACGCGTTTGACTAAGATTGATTCAATCTCTTGGCCGGTGTAATCGCCGGTGTAGGCGATGCGACGGGTTTTGTGGCCGCCTTCTTGGGCGAGCTTTAAGTGTTCTTTGCCCGAGGAGTCCTTTTCTTTTTCGAATTGGACTCCGAGGTCTATGAGGCGGCCTATGGCTTCCGGGCTGTTTCTGACCATGAAGCTTACTGCTCTTTTGTCGTTGTGGTAGGCGCCTGTTTTGAGGGTGTCTTCGATGTGTTTTTTGAAGTCATCTTTTTTGTCGATTACGGCGGCGATTCCTCCTTGAGCGTAGTTTGTGTTGGATTCTGCTATGAGTTTTTTTGTTACGACTATGACGTGGCCTTTTTTTGCTGCGTGCAGAGCAAAATTAAGTCCTGAAATTCCTGAGCCGATAACTAAAAAGTTGGTTTGCATGGCGGGGTAGAGTTTAGAGGAATTAGGATTGAAAAAAAAGAGCTTTTGGGGTAGCTTTTTGAGGTAGCTTTTCGACGCTTAAGCAAAGAACGTGGCGAAAAAACCTAAAAAATCATCCCCGTTATCTCTATCATCCCTGGAACTTCTTCTCCCTGCAGGGGACATGGATAAGTTGAAATTTGCGCTTGAGTATGGCGCTGATGCTGTTTATATGGGTGTCGGACCTTTCAGTATGCGCAGCAGGTTCAATAATTTCGACGAGGCGACTTTTTTGGAAGGAGCGAAATTGGTGCGAAAGGCGAAGGGGCCCCGAGGGAATGGAGTGAAGTTGTACGTGACGGTCAATATTTATCCCAGAAACAACAAAATCTCGGCTTTCAAAAAGCATCTTAAATTTCTCAAAGATAAGGTTAAACCTGACGCATTGATAATTGCGGATCCGGGCGTTATTCAGCTTGTAAAGGAGGTATATCCCGAGGCTGTTTTGCATTTGTCTGTGCAGGCGAATGCGTTGAATTATAAGGCGGTTGAATTTTGGCGTGATCAAGGGGTTGCGCGTGTGATTTTGCCGCGCGAATTGATGTTGGAAGAGATTGCAGAAATTCATCAAAAAGTGCCGGATGTTGAGCTTGAAGCGTTTGTGCATGGCGCGATTTGTGTCGCATATAGCGGGAGATGTTTGTTGTCGGCTTACATGACCGGGCGTGACGCTAATCAGGGGATTTGCGCGCATAGTTGCAGGTGGAAGTATAAGGTTTATCTTGAGGAAGAGCAGCGTCCGGGCGAGTTTATGCCTATTGAAGAGGATGAGCATGGGACGTACATAATGAATTCGAAGGATAATTGTTTGATTGAGTATCTCGGTGCTTTGCGCGATGCCGGGGTGTGCAGTTTTAAGGTTGAAGGGCGTAATAAGACTGAGTATTATTTGGCGATTGTTGGGAAGGCGTACAGAAAGGCTATCGATGATTTGGAGGTCGGAAGAAAATTTGATCGCGGGCTTTTGAGCGAGCTCCAAAAAGTTTCGAATAGGGGATACATACCTGGTTTTTTGAAGGGATTTCCCGGGAATAGTGGAATCAGTAGCGAACGTAGCGCTCCGAGTTCGAAATGCAGGTTTATAGGGATTGTTCGCGAAGCTTGCGCGTTGGGGCGAGCTGATCTTTATAGGGTCGAAATGCGAAATAGGGTTGAGGTTGGGGAGGAAATCGAGGTTGTGGTGCCTTGGACGGTTGGTGGTGGGGTTGGCGGTGAGAATTTTAAGGTTAAATTGAAGGAAATTTTAAATTTAAATGGCGAGAAGGTGGAAGTTGCGCACGGTGGCGATAAAGATGTTTATTTCAGGTTAAAAGAGGGGATTCCGGAAATGGCGCTTTTGAGGGCGTAATTTTATTGACAGAATCTTCTGATCAAATGTAGAATCTTGTCTGTTTTTATCCTAGTATCTAGATTTCTTGAAGCTGCGAGAGGATTTGCTCCGGGTTTGTTTTTTTGTTTGTGTCTATGATCAAATCTGCGCTTGTGCGGTAGCGTTTTTCACGTTCTTGCCAGAGTTCTTCGAGTTCTTTTAATAATTCGGCGGGGTTGTTTAGGTCTTTTCCGGTTAAGGATGGACGGTGGGACGGGCGATCTAAGGCTTTTGTGTCTTGGAGAATGTATTCCGCGCATTTTTCCGGTGAGCGGTAAAGGAGGATGATTTTCCCGTTTTTTTTGAGGAGTTGTTCGTTTTCGCGATCGATGATAATTCCGCCGCCCGTGGAGATCACGTGTTCGTCCAGAGTGGAGAGTTCGCGGCATAATTCTTTTTCCAATTTTCTGAAGTATTGCCAGCCGTGTTTTTGGACGAGTTCGGAGACTTCCATGCCGGCTTTTTGCGTGACGATGTCGTCGGTATCGACGAATTCCCAGCCCAAAAGTTTGGCGAGTTGTCGGCCGTAATAACTCTTTCCGGAGCCGCGCATGCCTGTCAAAACAATGTTCATTGTTGGAGCTCTTTATGGATTATTAGGCGATTGAAAATAAAGCTTAAAGCCAGGGCTGTGAGGAGGGCGATGCCGCCTGCTATCAAAGGTATGTTGTATCCGAATTTTTCTCCGAGTGGGCCTGAGATTATATTGCTCAAAGCTGTGCCGATAATTACTACGAAATTTATGATCCCGTTGTTGCCGCCAAGTCTTTCAGCTTTAAAAAAGCTTAAGATTCCGTATGCGAGAAATACAAACATTCCTGCGTCTCCGATTTCGTGAATTACACGGAAAATATAAGAATAAATCGGGCTTTCAATTGTCATGAAAATATGGCCGAATCCTGACAAGAGCAGGCTTGTAAATAACAGGTATTTTGGTTGAATTTTTTTCAAGGCTTTTGCGAAAATTATTGAGAAAAATCCCATTATTATTATTGCGCTTCCCATGTAGAGGCCGGCGTAGTCTTTGCTAAGCTTGAGCGTGTCTGTGAGAAAAAGTCCGTAGCTTGTGTTTTCGGGGCCGTAATGGAGTGAAAATAAGAATGCGACTATCAAAAGAAAGATAACTTTTGCTTGGAAAATATCCTTTTTGTATTCGATAAATTGAAGGTCTGTTGTGACGCTTTTCGGGAGTAAACGTGATACTACTGCAAGTATAGCAAAGCCGAGTCCTCCCCAAAATAAAATTTGAGTGAATGGGACGTTTAGGTTTAGAAGTTGGCCGCTCCCGATAATTGCGGCGCCCATAAAAAAGTAGAGAATACTTTGGAAAACTGCGATTTTGCCTTGAACGTTTGTTTTTTCGGTTGATTTGTAGAAGAGGCTTTCGATTGATACGACGTACAGATTGTTTCCGATTCCGCCCAGTACCGCAAATATGGCGACTGGAACGAACCCCTGAAACATGCTTACTCCGATGAATTGAGTTGCGAGGAGGAGGAGTGAAATACAAACCAGATCTCTCGATTTGAGTCTGTCATTTATGAAGCCTGACGGGGCGACTGTTACGAGAGCCGTGATTGAATATATTGCAAAAATTATTCCTATTTGTGTTCCTGAAAACCCTATTGAATTGTAGAAAATTGCCCAGAAAAACATTACTGACATAATCAGCATTTTTGCCAGGCTGTTGAAGATTGAGATTCCCCAGATTTTTTTGATTGAGTTGTCCATTTATTTTGAGCGGTTTAGTTTGTTTAGATCGGACCAGAATTCGGGATAGCTTTTTTTTACGACTGACGGGTTTTCGATTTTGAGGCGCGGCAGGATTGTTTTTTTAAGGACTCCGAAAGCCATTGCTATTCTATGGTCGTTGTACACGGCGACCCGACTTGTCGGGGCGCTGGTGCAGCAGGCGGCAACGAGGGAGCTGTCCCCGTGAATTTCAATAAAGTCTTTTCCCGTTTTAACTTTTGTTCCAATTTTGCGCAAATTTTCTGCAAGCGCCGATATTCTATCAGATTCTTTTATTCTTAAGTTAGCGATATTTGTTATTTTTGTTGTGCCTGGTGCGAGCGCAGCGAGCACTGCGAATGTTGGAACCAAATCAGGGGTTTTGTTCATGTCGATTTCTCCGAGAGGTTTGAGTTTTGTCGGGCTTTCGATTTTTATTAAGTTTTTCTTGTGAGAAATTTTGCAGCCCATTTTTCGCAAGTACGAAATGAATGCGATGTCGCCTTGGATTGAGTTGTGCGGGATATTTCCGATTGTGACTTGCTGCGGGCTGTGTTGAGCGATCGATTTTAGCGCTGCGTATTCGCCCAAATATGAGGCCGAAGAAGCGTCGCCTTCGATGAATAAATCACATGGTTTGAATTTTTGGTTCGGGGCGATTTTGAAGTTTCTCAATTCTTTGTCGTGTGTCGCTTTTATGCCGAATTTTCGCATCAAATTCAGGGTAATTTTGATATATGGTTTTGAGAAAATCTCTCCTGTTATTTTGATTGTTGTTGGGGTTTTTGCCAGTGGGGAAATCATGAGAAGTGCCGAGATGAATTGGCTTGAAATGTTGCCGGGAATTTTGATTTTTCCACCTATGCTTTTTACTGCTTTTAGGAGGGGGGCCATTGGGCGCTGGCGCATTCTTTTGCTGCATGTGATTACACTTTTGCTATTTGTGTATGTGGCGAGTGCGGTTAAAAATCGGACGGCTGTTCCGGCGTTGCCGAGGTAGACGCGGCTT
>Ga0265296_1002388_pt1 | contig 19072 bp, 17 predicted proteins | sample MunlanPumphouse1_FD_189073 | JGI IMG/M metagenome (GOLD analysis project Ga0265296, IMG submission 189073) | Groundwater microbial communities from a municipal landfill in Southern Ontario, Canada - Pumphouse #1 | ecosystem: Environmental > Aquatic > Deep subsurface > Groundwater | place...
CGGGTCGTTCTCGTGTCGGGCGCCGTAGACGTGGCGCAGGCTGGCGTACCTAGTGCGCGCCAAAGGTTGTTGCCGAACCAGCAGACGGCGATCAAATCAGGCAGGGCCAAGGTCTCCGCCATAGATGCCGACACTGCGACCAGCTGGACTGACGGGGAACTGACCTTTGTCGACACGCCTCTGGCCGAGGCCGTCGCCGAGGTGAACCGCTATCTCGCCACCCCGATCGTCCTTGACGCGCCCGCCGCAGCGAGCACGCCGATCAACGGCGTCTTCCGCAGCGGAGACCGCACAGCCTTTGTTTCGGCGGCGGCCCACCTGTTCAATCTGAAGGCTATCCGAGAGGCTGACGGCAAGGTTCGGTTGGTCAGCTCAAGGAATAATGCGCCGGGGTGAGGGTCAGCCCCCACCTAAACCGTCTCTTCCCCGACGCGCTGTTGCGTCGTGGGGGAAGACATCATGACCGCCTACCGTTCCAGCCTGTTCACGGGCGTCGCCATACTGGCCATATCCGGGGCCGCCCAGGCCCAGTCGCCGACGCCGGTTCAAATCAACTTCTCCATTCCGGCCGGTTCTCTGGCCGCCGCGCTAAACGCCTACGCCAGTCAGGCTGGCCGCCAGCTGATGTTCACCTCCGACCAAGTCGCGGGCCGTCGGACGCCGGGCCTCAGCGGGCGGATGTCTGCCGACGCCGCGCTCAGCCAACTTCTCGTCGGCTCCGGTCTCGTCGCTGTTCAGTCGTCCAACGGCGCCTGGGTTCTTCAGCGCGGGCCCAAGGATGAACTCGCGGAGGCCGTGGTCGTCGACGACGTCGTCGTCACCGGCACCCTGCTGCGCGGTCCGGGCGACACCCCCTCCCCGGTCACGGTGATCCGGCGGGACGATCTCGACCGAACCGGCCGCGCCACCATTGCGGACGCCCTCGCCGCCCTGCCCCAGAACTATGCCGGCAGCGGCACCCCGACGGCGGCCCTGGTCGGTTCGGATCCCATGCAGAGCAATTCGGGCCTGGCGACCGGGGTGAACCTGCGGGGTCTCGGGCCAGACTCCACCCTGGTGCTGGTCAACGGCCGCCGGATGGCCGGCGCTGGCGGCCGGGGCGATTTCGCCGATATTTCGGCCGTTCCGACCGCCGCCGTCGAACGCGTAGATGTGCTGCTCGACGGCGCATCCGCCTTATATGGATCCGACGCTGTCGGCGGCGTGGTCAACATCATCCTTCGGCGGGACTTCGACGGCCAGGAAAGTCGCCTGCGCATCGGCGCCTCGAACGGCGGCGGCGAATCCGTCATAGCCGCCCACACCATCGGCAGGACATGGTCTACCGGCCAGGCGCTTCTCTCATATGAGTACGAGCGCCAGAACGCCCTGAGCACCATGGATCGCTCCTACACAGCGACGGGTGATCTCCGCCCCTTCGGCGGCACCGACCATCGGACCTACTACGCCGTCCCAGGCAATATCGTCCGCTTCGACAACGCCAGCAGCAGCTATATGGTCACCCACGCCATCCGCCCGGGCGCCGGCGGCGTCGCAAGTTCAGCGGCAGATTTCGCGGCCGGCCAACAGAACTACGGCAACACCCGCGTAGGCGCTGCGCTCGTTCCGGAGTTTGATCGCCACGCGGCCTATCTCTATGCGCGGCAGCAGGTCGGAGCGCATCTGGAGTTTACGGGTGATCTCCGCTTCAGCCAGCGTGAGTTCGAGACCGAGAGCATTACCCCGACCGCCATCGCGACCGTCACGACGGCCAATCCGCACTTCGTGTCTCCAACCGGCGCGACGTCGCACAGCATCGCCTATTCCTTTGGTGAAGACCTGGGGATCTCGCAGCGCTCCGGTCGAGCGCGCAGTCTCGGCGCGACCCTCGGCGCACGGGTCTTCCTGCCCGCCGACTGGGAGGCTGAAGCCTTCCTGACCTATGGAACCGAGCGGGCCGACGACGGGCGTCGCGGCATGATTCAGTCCACCTACCTGCAGGAGGCGCTGGGAAACACCATAGACAATCCGGCGACCGCGTTCTCGGCGCCGCGTGACGGCTACCTCAACCTCTTCGGTGCAGGCGCGGCCAACTCGCGCGCCGTCCTGGACTTCATCTCCAGCGGCTGGACTCGCTATACCGACAAGAGCGAGGTGGCCTCCGCCAACCTCATCGCCCAGGGCACGGCGTTCAAACTGCCCGCAGGAGAGTTGAAGGTCGCGGTCGGCGCCCAGTTCCGAACGGAAGCGCTGAAGAACAGCGGCGTCACCTTCACCTCCGGCCTCACCCCGCTCTCGACCCGATCCCCGGACAAGGACCGTAAGGTCGCCGCCGCCTTCATCGAGGTTCGCGCGCCGCTCGTCGGTCCAGACAACGCCCTCACGGGCGTGCAAAAACTCGAAATCTCCCTCGCAGGCCGCCTGGAGGACTATGACGACATAGGCTCCACCGCCAATCCCAAGATCGGTCTGATGTGGACCCCGGTCGATGATCTCAAGGTCCGCGCCAACTGGGGGACGTCCTTTCGCGCACCGGCGATGACCGAACTGGCGCAACGCCGATACATTTCCGCGACCTTCGTCGCCGATACGGTCGGCCAGCAGGTCGCCCTGTTTGAAGGCGGCGGCAATCCGGACCTCAAGCCCGAAACGGCGGAGACCTTCACCCTCGGGTTCGACTACCGCCCCAGGGACAGGCCATGGGGGTTCGGCGCCACCTGGTTCGACATCGCCTTCTCTGATCGGATCGGACGCCCCGCTCTCGACAACCTCACCCAGGTCCTGCTGGATCCCAATCTTGCGCCCTTCGTCCATCGGGTCGATCGCAACTCGGCCGCCGACCGGGCGGCCGTGGACGCCCTGATCAACAGCCCTGACTTCCTTCTGCCGGGAGTTCTTCCCGCAGACGCTTTCGGCGTCATTGTCGATGGGCGCTGGTTGAACACGGCGGCTGTAGAGGTGCGCGGCCTCGACGGCTACGCCGCCTACGATCTGGACGTGGCCGGCGGCGAGCTCACCCTGGATGCCACGGCCTCCTACATGATCGACTACAAGCGTCGCATCACCACGGCCGCGCCGACCGTCGATCTTGTCGATACCTACGGCTACCCGGTCGATCTGCGCGGCACGGTCTCGGGGCGCTGGGTGCGAGACGCTGTTTCACTCCGGGTGGCGGTGAACCATGTCGGCGGCTACCGCGACCTCCTGGAGTCCCGGATCGGCTCCTGGACGACGACGGACATGCAGGTTGGATGGACGCCTTCCGGTTCCTGGGGCGAAGGGCTCAGCCTGACCGCTTCGGTGCGGAATGTCTTCGATGCAAACCCGCCCTTCTATGACGCCACAACCGGCATAGGCTTCGACGCCGGGCAGGCCGATCCCCTGGGTCGGACCTTCGCGCTGCAACTGACCAAGCGCTGGTAGGACCGTCATGCTTCGCACAGTGCTCGCCGCCGCGAGCGCGGTCCTGATCTGCGGATCGGGACCGGCTCTCGCCACGCCCTTCACCCTTGAAGACATGCTTCGTATCGAACAGTTCGGGCAGGTCTCGCTGTCGCCCCAGGAGACGACGGTCGCTTTCGAGCGTATCGGCCCAACCCTCGGCGCCGGCCCTTATGAATATGACGCCCTGGACCTGGTGCTGCGCTCCCAAATTCTGGTCGCGCCATCCGACGGTCACACCGCGCCACGCCCGCTCCTGCCTGAGGTCGAGGGCAAGGGCCATGTCATCGGCGCCTGGTCGCCCGACGACCGCAGACTGCTCGTTTACCGTCTGCGGGACCGGACCTTCACGGCCGGGATCGCAGACACGGTCACCGGCGAGGTCGAATGGCTCTCCGGTACGCCGGAGAGCGCCATGTGGGGCCGGTCCGCCCAATGGCGCAATGGCGACGACCTGGTCATGATCCAGCGCGCTGACGGCGATCTCCCCCCGCTGGTGCGGCAGGGTTTCCACGTCCAGGAGCGGATGAGCCAGCTTTGGCGGTCGACCCGCGAGGGACTGCAGCCCGGGCGCACCTTGATGGGCGGCGGCGCTTTTCTGGGCCTGAACCCCAAACCTGCGGACTCGCACTTGGTGCTCGTCTCTGCCGCCTCGGGACTGCAACGGGCCCTGGCGAAAGGCCGTTTCCATGACCTCGAAATCGCGCCGGGCGGAGCCTTCGTCGCCGCTGTCAGGTTCTCCGGAGACCGTCCGTTCGATCCCGACATTCCCTTCCTGCAGGGAGATTTCTCGGAGAGGCGCGAGCTCACCCTTGTCGATCTGATGAGCGACGAGACCTGGGAGCCGCTGCCGGGACAGGACATTTCCCCTCTGCTCATGGCCTGGTCGCCCTCAGGCGATCGCCTGCTCGTCTGGGCTAGGCAGGACGGCGAGCCCTGGTCGGACGGCCGGCTGATGCAGATCGATCCGAAACGGAAGACCGTCACGCCCACCTCGCTTGGCGGCTTCAAACCCGCGAAGGTCGAGACGGGACTGCGCACCCAGTTCGTAAGTGCGGACTGGCTTGGCGAGACCCCCGTCCTCTATGTCCAGAACGGCGAACGGCGCGACTGGGTCGCCCTCGCCGAAGCCGGTCCGCAGGTGTTGACCGCCGATCTGGCCTCGCCTTCCGTCTCGCTTGTCGCGGTTTCCGCACACCGCCTTGTCGTCCAATCCGGCGCCGAGGCCTGGTCCGTCGATCGGAATGGTCGCGCGAAACAACTGGGACGGGCGGTCCGCACCCGGCCGAGCGTCACATCGGCCCTTGTCAGTCAGGGGCAGCGCTTCTCCTTCAACAGCCCGCCACGACGGGACTGGACGCTGACCGGCGATGGCGAAGAGATGTGGCGGGTTGATATGGCCACCGGCGCCATGCTCAGCGTCAAGATGAAGAGGCCTTCCCGGATACTGGCCGCGACCGAACGGCGCGTCGTCAGCGCGACCCGGGATGACCGCAACGGATGGGCGCTAGCCCTGGATGGCGAACCGCCGATGATCCGATTGAACAATCGGCTTGCCGAGATCGCCTTCGCCCCCGCGGAGGCGGTGACCCACCAGGCTTCGGACGGCAGCCCCCTCGTAAGTTGGCTCTATCGCCCGCTCAAGACGGGAGAGCACAAGCCCGCCCTGATCGTCATTCCCTATCCTGGCGAGCCCGCATACGCACCAGCCTCGCCGGAAGACGGCGTGACCTCCAATGTTCAACTGATGACGGCGGCCGGCTATGCTGTGCTGATCCCAAGTCTCCCCAGACCGGACAGACGAGGCGAACCCGCCATCGGCATGGCGGACGACATCCTCGCCGCTGTTGACGCCGCAGCGTCTCTGGAGGCTTTCAACCCCAACCGGGTCGTTCTATGGGGGCACAGCTTCGGCGCCTTCGCAGCCGTCGCCGCCGCAACCCAGTCGGACCGCTTCTCCGCCGTGATCGCAGCGAATGGCCCCTACAATCTGCTCAGCGCCTGGGGCCAGTTTTCCCTGACTCCGTCACTGTCGCCGGCGGACGGATTGCCGGTCCGATCTCGAGCAGGTTGGGTCGAGACGGGCCAAGGGGGTCTCGGGTCTCCGCCCTTCGCGGACACCGACCGCTATGTGCGCAACAGCCCCGGCCTGGCCGCAGGCCGCATCTCAGCGCCCGTCCTGCTCTTCACGGCCGACCGGGACTATGTGCCGCCAGGTCAGGCTGAGGAACTGTTCTCCGCCCTTTACCGGCAGCAGAAGGATGTCGTCCTCGTCACCTACAGGGGCGAAGGACACGTCCTTTCCAGTCCGGCCAATATTCGCGACTTCTACGACACCGCATGGGCATGGTTGGACGAGGTTCTGAAGCGACCGGAATGATCCTCAGGCGATCGCGATCCGTGCCCTGCGGCGCGTCATCGTGCTGTCCAGGGAAGGGCCTTGGAAGTTGTAGCGGCGCGGCGGATCGCCGACGGGCAGTTTTAGGACCCGTTCCGCCGGGCAAGTCCCGCAACCTGACGCTCTAAAACATGCCGTTTGGCGGCACGATCTCTTCATTCAGACCCTCGAGGATCCATTGGCTCAGCGATGTTCCAGGCCAGCCAACGAATGTGCAGTATTGGACGCTCGAGTCAGAATCCTCCACGATGACACCATAGGAAACCTTGCCCTCGACCGCGACCAGGTTAGCGGCGGAGCGACGCCGTCATAGTCGTCGCTATAGCGGGCGGATCGTCTTAACAGGCTCAAAGGCTGACTAAATCGCCCGCTGTGGCGCGCCTTCGTCCTTTCGTCGCGAGCGGCGCGCCTGCCCCCTCGGGCCCGGCAGGCACCGGCTCGTACAGCGGATCCTGGGTCGGATGGCGGCTTGACCATAAACGGCGGAGCTAGAAGTATAACCCCAGTTTAGCGCGGCTCTGGCCGTCCCGCATGGTGGTCAAATGCCCCCCTCATCAAAGCTCGCCCCACCTCAAGTCGACGCCGAGCGCGTTAGAGAGGTCTCTGCCGATCTGCCATTCGAGTTACAGTCAAAGATATTCGAACAGACCGCTGCAAGTGCTTTGGCGGGCGCAGGCCTGTCTGTGACCCTCATAGGCAGCCTTCTGCGAGACGCGCCGCCTTCGATCTGGGGCTCTGTGATCTGTTTCGCCGCCGCAGCCTATGTAGCGGGCGCGGGCAACAACGCTCTTGTCGAAGCCCTCTTCCGGCAACAGCCGGTTCTGAAACGTTGCAAATCCTATCAAACCGTCGCCGCAATCCTCATGGGCGCGGCGATCGGCGTTCTCAGCTACAGCGTTTTCGAGAGCAGCCAGCGGGGAAATGTGGATCCGCCGCCCGGTGTCGGGGCATCGACCGCTCCCTAAACCCCTCCCCCGAGGCCGATGTCATCGAGTGCCCCCCAAGGCAAACGTCTACGAATGCGCCAGCACGAACGACGCTGAGTTCGGAACAGATATTTTTTTGCACGGGTGCTGGTGATCCTCGGCTTCTACTTCGCCAAGGTGGTCAACGCCGGCCAGCAGCACACGGCGAACCGCGCGATCGATGCGGCCGCCGCGTCGCAGCCGGTGGCCGAGGTCGAGATCGTCAAGGCGAGGTCCGAAGCAGGATAGCGACCCGGAGCGCCGCAAGGGGGCCAGTTGCGCTGCCGGATCGCTCGCAAATCTCCTCCCCGGAGAATGCTGCAAGGAAACTCGCAAAGCGTCGCTGTGGTTCCGAACGAAGACGCAGGTCACTCTCTGAGCAGTTGTTCGTACTCATCCAGCAAAGCTGAGGGGACGCCGCATGCTCGCGCGGCGGCGATAGCGGCCGTCATTTCAATGATCCACGTGTCGTCCTGACGAAGGGTGGGTTTCTGTCGCGCCCTCAGCCTCAAGGCATTCAGCGGCTCCAAGCACTCAGAGGTCTCGCTCTCCATCTCATCCTCCTGAGGGTGATACGGCGAAGCTACACCGACGCGAGCAAACTCCAAAAGCCAGATGCGGCGCAGCATTTAGCCGCAGCCTTAGCGCAGTCGGTAATCGAAAACCTGGTCATCGGTCTCAAAACCGTGGGCTCGCGCCCGCCTAGCAGCGCTCTCTGCCGACGCCATCATATGATCGGGATGGCGTCGGCGACAGCCTTCGACCAGCAGCGCAAACTCAATGCGCATCCCCTAGTGCGGCCCGCCCCTGAGCCATCGCAAGAAGGTTCGGGACAGGCCGCTGCGCCCCAAGCCCCCTCAGGGCGCTCTCATCTAACGCCGACCGGTAACGGTCGTTTCATACCATCCTCGGCCTGCGGTATCTGCAGGGCAAGGCAGGTGGCGATTAGACCGACGCCCGACGCCTTTGGATCGTCAGCGCTGCCCCGCCAGCCAGCAGGACGCCTAACAGGATCATCGCCCATTCCGACATGGTCGGTACCGCAGCCGGAGCTACAGCGGGAACGACTTGGAGCTGATAAGTTTGGACCGTCGATGCGGGTTGGGAGCAAGGCATCGGCATTGGCGTAAAGTCCGGCGGGGGCCCAGGTATCATGCACATTGACATGACGTATCCGCTTGCGTTGACCGTGAAGTTGTGAACGCCTGCTGTCGTCGGCGTTCCAGAGATGTTTGAGCCTGTAATGCTGAGCCCTGCGGGCGACGATACGGCCGTGTAGGTCGCGCTCATGTACGTCGGCGGCATCGTAAGGGGCGCGCTATACACTTCACCTGCTGAGCTGACGGCAAAACAATCTGCGCTGACGCAGTCCCGGCAAGCAGAACGGTCGCGGCTCCTGCCGCTGCGAATATCAATTTCATAATGCGCCCCCTCAAAACCGAAGGCGCTGGCGTACCGGCGTTGGCCCGACGCCGCAAGCTATTCTGAAACAATCTGAACTGGATACCGACATGGACCGAAAGGCCCTGTTCGACGCCGTGCGCCCCTATGCGCCCGGCGGTAAGCTGCTGGCCGCTCATGTCCCGCTAATCGATGCGGTGGCGGGCGGGGTCGGTCTCGGCGCGGCAAGGAGCAGCCAGGCAGTCAAGGTCTCCAAGAACGAGGCGAAGGCCTCCGCCGCGGGGGAAGCCGGGGCGAACGAGGCCGTGACCGACACCACCACCATACGCAATCGGCAAGAGGAGAGCGACCCTGCCGCGCAAGCCCTTCCTGATGGCGTGCCCGATGATCGTGAGCTGCGGCGTCGCTGTCGCCAGTTGCGAGACGTCGGGCGCGTCCCGCCCGCGTGCCGAGGGCTTGAGGGTCCAGCCTAAGCCGGTCCCGTCAGACGAGGTCCTGACCAGCCGGATCGCTGGCGAGAAGCACGACAACGTCGTCGAGGCCTGGGGCGAGGCTGGGTGGGCTCAGGTCGGTCGGCTTTGCCGGTTCTATCGTGAGATGGGTATGAAGGGGCTCGACTGTCCGGCACCCGAGACCCGACCGAAGCCGGGCTAGACGCAGCCCTGCTTGTCCTGTTCAGTAGGTGCAAGCCTAGGGGCACACATAAGCACTACGGTCTATGTGTGTGGGGACGAGGGGAATCTATGTTGAAACTACCACTTGCGGCCAAGGCAGCTTGTTTTGCGCTCGGCCTGAACTTCGTTGCCGGTCAAGCTGCGGCAGTTCCGATTGCATATGCTGTCAACGGATCTTTCAATGGTGCCGGCGAAGGGGGCTATTCCGGATCATTTGTTTATGACGCTGACACTGGTTTTTATAGCGCCATCAATATTGTGACGACGGCAGGCACCGTCGTTGGCCCCAATACTTTCACCGCATCCAGCGGCTTTAATTCTGCCGCTCAGATTCGCGTCACTAGCAATCCGGGCAACCCCGCTGCAGGGCGTTGCCTTGTCCTCTCGCTTGACAACACATTGACCAATGCAGGCGCGGCTCGGACCGTTTCATCCATTTACGACTACACCAACTTCGGTGCAGCGAATTGCGACTCCTTCGATAACGGCGCGCCATTGCGTCAGGGAACCTCTGGAACGGTGGCGAAAGCGGCTTCCACTCCCACTCCGGTTCCGGTTCCCACCATGACGGAGTGGGCGATGATCCTGCTGGGCATGTTGCTAGCAGGTGTCGCAGCGCTGACTATCCAGCGACGCCGGGCGGCCTGAGCACCCGATATATTCGACTCCGCTTTTAGGCCCGCTCTGGTTCGCCGGGGCGGGCTTTGTCGTTTCAGGCCCTGGGCATCAGTTCCCGATACGGCGCGCCCCGCTCGCCAGCTTCGGCACGGTTGACACCCTCATCTCCTGCGCCGAGCCGACGTGGATTTGGATGTCGCGGTGACGCAGCCCGTCGTCCAGCCGTGCGCAGGTCGGGCGCACGCCGGACAGCACCTGCACCCAGTGGTTGCTCTCGACCGTGATCAAGCCAGGCATCAGATTGGGGTTTCCGCCGGCGGCCAGCTGCATCGCATCCAGGGCGTCGTCGAGTTCGGTCGGTGTCATGGGCGCGGTCTAGCTGAGTCGGCGCTCAGATGACCACAATCGCATCGTCGGGCAGCGCAACTGCCCGACAGGAACCACCCCCACACATTCAGCGTATCGGCGCTTTCGCTGCGCGATCTCTAACTCAGATTGTCGTGTTAGGTAGAATTGCGTATGATTGCCCCCGGTCGTATCAGGACCAGCTCTGGAGGGGCCGCGCCAATGAAAAACGCCGTCATTCTGCGCGTCTTGTCCGGTGCTCAAAGTGAGGGCCTGCGGACTTGGTTTGAGTTTGCGCCGCTGGTCGAAGGCCGTCCCCGACGCCGTCCCGATCATATGATGGCGTCGGCAGAGAGCGCTGCTCGGCGGGCGCGAGCCCACGGTTTTGAGACCGATGACGAAGTCATAGATTACCGACTGCGCTAAGGCTGCGGCTAAATGCTGCGCCGCATCTGGCTTTTAGAGTTTGCTCGCGTCGGTGTAGCTTCGCCGTATCACCCTCAGGAGGATGAGATGGAGAGCGAGACGTCTGAGTTCTTGTATCCGCTGGCTGCCCTGCGACTGAAGGCGCGACAGAAACCCACCCTTCGCCACGACGAGACGTGGGTCATCGAAATGACGGCCGCTATCGCCGCCGCGCGAGCATGCGGCGTCCCCTCAGCTACGCTGGATGAGTACGAGCAACTGCTCAGAGTGTGATCTGCTACCTCGTTCGGAACCACAGCGACGCTTGGCGAGTTTCCGGGGAGGAGAAATGCGAGCGGTCCAGCAGCGCATCAGGCCTCCCTTGCGGTTTTGCATCCCATTGCCCGGCTCAAGCGCTGAACAGAGGGATATGTTTCTCCTTCGAGGCTGTACCCCTGCGCGGAGTGGCCAATGACCAGGTCCGCTCCCTCAGCGTCATTGCTGGCCGCAAAGCCCATCCGCTCCACCGCACGCTGCAACCAGAACGCGGTCGTATCGACAGCATCAATGAAGACGGCGCCTCGAGCCTCGCCGCGCTTCTCAAACCGTCCCGATTGAAGAGAGAAGACAAGATTGGCCTGATTGAAGGCGTCGCCGATCGCACCCGACAGGGCGACGTCCTCCGGCGCACCGTCAATGAATCGACCGCCCCCCGGCAAGAGCCAGATACGGTCCGCCGCGTTGAGCGAAAGCTCCAGATCATGGCTGGACAGGATGATCGAGACGCCGGTCTCATGCGCGATCCGGCGCAAGGTCGCCGTGATGGTGACGCGGCTTGGCAGGTCGAGGAAGGCCGTGATCTCGTCCAGCAACATGACCTGCGGGCGTTGCGCCAGCGCGCGGGCAATCATCACCCGCTGTCGCTCGCCGTCGGAGAGACTGTCGACGAAACGATCTCGCAGGTGGTCGCCCTCGACCTGCTCCAGCGCCTCCGTGGAGATCGCGCGATCCTCGTCCGACAGCGCGCCCGTCCATCCGGTATAGGGCTGTCGCCCCATCTCGACGAGTTCGCGGACGCGCAGGGCGCCGACCTGGGGCCGGTCGGTCAGCACCACGGCGACCTTGCGCGCCCGCTCGGCGGCGGGCCAGGCGCGCACAGGTCGATCATCGAGCCGGACTTCGCCGCTGATGGCCGGAATGAAGCCGGCAAGCGTACGCAGCAGCGTCGACTTGCCCTGGCCGTTGCGCCCCAGAAGACAGATGAACTCGCCTGGCTCGACCGTCACCTGGTCCAGAGTCGAGAGGACGCGGCGGCCATAACCGATCTGAAGGGCGTCGATCGCGTACATCAGCCCTCCCCTCCACGCAGACTGCGCGATCGCAGCAGCAACAGGATGACGAGCGGCGCGCCGATCAGCGCCAGGATGGCGTTGAGGTGCAGGAAATGCTGCTCCCAGGGCAGGTGAACCACGAGGTCCGCCGCCAGCGCCAGGACCGCCCCGATCAGGGCAGTCGCCGGGATCAAGGCGCCGATGCGGGCTGAACCGAGCAGTCCGCGCGCCAGATGAGGCACGATCAGACCCACGAAGGCGACCGGCCCACAAAAGGCGGTGACCGGCGCGGCCAGCAGGATGGTGGCGCCCAGGACCAGACGGCGCAGCCGTGGAACATTGACCCCGAGGCTCTCGGCGTAGACGTCGCCCAGCAGCAGGGCCGTCAGCGGCTTGGCCAGCACGACGGAGCCGAGGAGACCCAAGGCCAGGAGCGGCGCCAGCGTGACGAAGTCGCCCCAGACCACATTGGCGAAGGTCGCGTCGTTCCAGGCGGCGAAGATGCGACCCTGGCTCCGGTTGGTGAAATGCAGCAAGACGCTGATAAGACCCTGAGCGAGGAAACCGAGCATTAGCCCGAGCACCAGCAGGGTGACGGTTCCGACCCGGCGCGCCATGGCGCTCATCGCCAGCGCCACGCCGAGCGTGCCGAGAACAGAGCCGGCGACGACGCCGAGACCCGCGAAGCCCGTGAGGACCATCAGGAATCCGGGACCGACGATCGCGCCCGCCACGATCACCAGGGCCGCGCCGAACTGCCCTCCGGCCATCAGGCCCAGAGACCAGGCGTCGGCCAGCGGATTGCGGAACAGGGTCTGCATCAGCAACCCGGCCAGACCCAAGGCCGCGCCGCCGATCACCGCAGCCAAGACCCGCGGCAGACGCAGATCGACGACGATGCGGGATACCATCGATCCGGAGCCGATCGATCCCAGACCCGCAACGACGTCCCCCGCGCTCAGCATCACCTGGCCGATCATCAGGCTGGCGAGCATGACGACGAGCAGCAAGGCGGTCAGCGCCAGCCCCACGACCGCTGACCGTATCAAACCCGCGCTCATCCGTAGATGCCTTGAGCCACCGGCTTCAGGAAGCGGAAAGGCTCGGCCACCCGGTCGGGATGCAGCGCCTTGACGAAATCGGCGAGCACCCAGTCCGGTCGAACGAAGGCGGTCTGGTACCAGTCATAGGCATTGGCGGCGAGATTGCTGCGCCCCGTGTTGGCGAACAGGCGGCCGTCACGGAATGCCTGTGAGACGCTTTCCACGGCGGTGCTGCGGGGCGGCGCCGCGTGGAGATCGCCGATGATCCAAGCCTCGGCCTTGTCCGCCACAGGCAGGATCTGTTCGGTCGCCAGGGTCTCGGACGACCACTTCCGAGGGTCCTCGGGGCGAAGCAGTAGATTGCGCCCCCCGGCGTCGGCCAGATAGGCCTGCTCGGCGCCCCGTACGGTGGCGACCCATCGATCACCGCCGCCGGGGTAGGCCCAGAGCATGGGTACGGCAGGACGCGCTGCCGCCGCCGTCTTCAGCGCCTTCACCCTCGTCTCGATCTCGGCGAACAGATGTTCGGCCTCAGCGTCTCGACCGGTCAGGAGACCGTGCAGCCGGATCCATTCCGCGCGGCCAAGGTAGGTGGGTTCGTCCTCGGCGAAGGTCGGTGCCACGGTCAGGCCCAGTCGCCTGGCGCGATTCAGCACCGGCGTCTGCGCAGGGTCCGACAGACGCATCAAAAAGACATCCGGATCGGCGGCCAGCAGGACGTCCAGATTGGGCGGGGCGTGCCAGTTGTAGCCGATCTGGCCGATCCGCCCTTCGATGACCCCCTGACGGACATCGTCGTCGAAGGACACCCGGCCGCCGACCGCCACCAGGCGATCCTTGACGCCGATTTGGCCGAGAAAGGCCTCGTCCGAACCGGCGTTGGCTGCGATCCGCGTCACCGGGGTCCGGATCACGGCGGCGTCACGCAGCGCAACCGGCAGAGTTGGGATCGGTCGGTCGGTCGGGGCGAGCACCAGAACGGCTTCCCGCGCCTGCGCCTGCCCGCCGCTCTGGTCGGCGACCGGCGCTCGCAGACGCGCCACGACATAGCCGCTGTGCTGCTCGAGCCGAAGGTAGCGCGCATGCCGAAGCGGGATGGGCGTGCCGCCCGAGGCCGCTTCCTCGACCTGGGTGACACCCTCGCCTGAACATCCGGCCAGGGCTGACGCGCCTGCCGCCCACAGAAAAGATCGTCTCAGCACGTCGCCCTCCGGTCTCGCCACGGCCACAGACGGCCGGCCCGAAAAAACAGAATGAAAGGGGTGACTAACTGCAATGTTATAGCATAACAAGTCCGATATTGTCCGGGGGATCTTATGAAACTGTTGCTCGCTACCGCCAGCCTCGCCGCCCTGTGCGCGGCGCCTGCCTTCGCCCAGGAAGCTCCGATCGCCACCCGAGGCGAGGCCGCAACCGAACTGGAGGCGATCACCGTCTTTGGACGACGGCTTGGCAGAGTTCCGGGAGAAACGGCCACCAAGACCGGCGCGCCGGTCCTTGAGACGCCCTTCACGGTCAACATCGTGTCGCGAGAGCTGCTCGATCTGCGCAATGTCTCCAACATCGGCGAGGCCGCCGAAACCGTCAGCGGCGTCCAGCGCACGATCGGCTTCTCGGGCAACCAGCGCTTCCGCATCCGCGGCTTCCAGAACATCTCGACACTGCGTGACGGTTTCCGCCAGTCGGTCAGCCAGCCGGAGATCGACCTCCAGGGCGTCGAGAGCATAGAGGTGCTCAAAGGGCCCGCTTCGGCCCTCTATGGCCGCTTCGAGCCGGGCGGCGTGGTCAACTTCGTCTCGAAACGCCCTTATGGATCATCGGGGGGCGAGGCCTTCATCGTCGGCGGCTCCAACGCCTACTGGCGCGGCGGTCTGGACGTCAACGTGCCGTTGACCGCTGACGGTACGGTCCTGGCGCGCCTGAACGTCGGTTACGAGAACGCCGACAGCCACCGCGACCTGGTCGACAATGAGCAGCTCTTTATCTCGCCCGTTGTCGAATGGCGGCCCGACGCCGACACCAGTCTTCTGGCCCGGCTGGAATATCTCCAGCGGGACGCCGCCTTCGATCGCGGCTTAGGGAACAATGCCGCCTTCCTGGACCAGCCTGTCAGCCGCAACTACGGCGAGGACTTCATGCGGATCGAGAAGGAGCAGTGGGTCGCCGGCCTGGAGTTCAACCGTCGCCTGAACGCCGACTGGCGGCTGCGGCTCGGGGGCTTCATCTCTGCGGTAGATGTCCCCGAGGAGCAGTTCTTCAACTACGGCTTCCCGCCGCTGTCCGGCACGACCGTCAACCGCAGCTTCGTCAGCTACGACGAAACCCAGGATGACGTGACGCTGCAGGCCGAACTCTATGGCCGTATCGTCACCGGCCCCCTTGTCCACCGCCTGCTGATCGGCGTCGATCACAGCCGCGACGAGCTCTCCTACCTCAACGGCCAGATTGCCTACAGCCAGCCGATCGACCTGCTCAAGCCGGTACGCACGGGTCGGCCAACGACCTATCTCCCGGTCGGCGACAGCCACTACGACTATACCTCGACCGGCCTTTATGTTCAGGACGAGATCGCCTGGAACAACTGGCGGCTTCTGCTGGGGGGCCGGCTCGAGGAGGTCGAGACCTACGCCTTCAGCGCTGACTTCGTCGATCCGGGCGTCAGCCGCACGGACCGCCCCTTCTCGCCCCGCGCCGGCCTGACCTATCTGCTGACGCCGGACTGGTCCCTCTACGGCAGTTGGTCCCGGTCCTCGCGCAACGAAGGCGATGCAGGGCTTCTGGAAAGCGGGCTCACGCCCAAGCCGACGCGCGGCGAACAGGTCGAGATCGGAACCAAGGCGCTGGCTTTCGACCGCCGGGCCGAACTGACCCTGTCCGCCTTCGAGATCACCAAGACCGACGCCGTCGTCTCCGATCCCGTCGATTTCAATCTGGTCATCCAGGCTGGTGAAATCCGCGTGCGCGGCGTCGAAGCCGAGGTCTCGGCCCGGCCGCTTGATCCCTGGACCTTGGTGGCGTCCTACGCCTACAGCGACAGCCAGATCGCCCAGGACACCAACAGCTTCATTGTCGGCAACCGTCTGGCCGGCGTGCCGGACCACCAGGCCGCCCTGTGGACCTCCTGGGCGTTCGACGGCGCCCTTAAGGGCCTGACCCTCGGCGGCGGCGTCTTCCATGCCTCCAGTCAGGCGGCCACCACCAGCAACACCCTGGACCTGCCCGGCTACACCCGGGTGGACCTCAACGCCGCCCATGCCTTCGGCGCCGGCTACGAGGTGCGCCTGAATGTCGACAACGTCACGGATGAGACCATCTTCATCACCGGAGGCTTTTCCCAGACCTACCCCCAGGCGCCGCGCACGGCGCGCCTGACCTTGAGCAAGCGCTGGTAGGATGCGCCCCGCCCTCGCCCTCGCCGCAGCCCTCGTCCTGGCCGGGGCGGCGCAAGCCAGCCCCGCGCCCGTCGACACGCCGATGACGGAAAGCCAGCCGCCGCGACCGCCCGCCTTGAACCACGTCTATATCGTTGTGGATGGACCGACCTTCGAGGCCCTGCGTGACAACCCTGAACTGGCGGCCCTGCTCGGTCGCACGGATGGAGGCTTGCCCGACTATGCGCCCCCCGCCCCCGACGCGGACCGCGTCTTCTTCCGGGGCCGCCAGACCTATCTGGAGATCTTCGCGCCGGCGAACCGCTTCAACGAGCCCGTTGGCAAGGTGGGCCTGGGTCTTGGCCTGGACACGCCGGACGACTTCCAGGCGATCGAGCAGGCCTGGCGGAAACACTGCGGCGACCGCGCCAGACGCACGCCGGTCGACTACCGCCGAACGACCCCGCCAACCCCCTGGTATGATGCGGTCCAATGCGACGACACCGCTGCAGGACCCGAACTGGCGGTCTGGGCCATGGTCTACCGGCCGGAGTTCCAGCGCTGGCAGGCCGGAGCCGCCCCCTCCAGCTCCCCCGTCACGCGCCGGGCCGACATCCTCGCGCCCCGCGCCTTCGCCGGCCAGGGACGGTTCGATATTGCCGGACTGACCCTCGCCCTGTCCGTTGACCTGCGTGATCGCGTCATCGATCAATTGGTCGCCGCCGGCTTCGACCGCCGCGACCATCCTGACAGCATTGTTCTCCAGGGAGATGGTCTCGAGGTTCGGCTGCTCACGGCCTCGGACACGATAGGCCTGCGCGCCCTCCAACTCATCGTCGTACGCCCTGTCGCCAATTCCAGCGTCGGCAGGTCGCGCCGCAATCATCGCGCCAGATGACCTCGCCAGGATCGATCGTTTCGGTCTTCGGTTCGCCGTTTTGGACCATGTCGAACATCTCGCCGCCCCGGGCAACGACCATCCTTTGTCACGGCCTGGCGAGGTTTCTGGCAATAGGGCGCGCGACCAAGGCGGCGAACCAAGCTACCGTTGAGGACGAAGACTAAACTCGGAAACAGCCAGGGACGGCGGCTTCATCCGTAGCCGCCGTCCCTGCGGTTCGAAGATCGCCCCCCTAGCGCAGCGGCGCCTGGAGGCGTCTACCCCGGGTGATCAGAGCCGTCGCTCCCACGGCTGCAAGCCCGACCAGACCTGCCGCCAGCATCGGCCGGCGCACCGCCGTCGAGTAGGCGCTGTACCGGCGTCCGGCGCCCTTCTTGCGATAAAGTCGACCTTCTGATCGACCTTCGAACAGGTTGTCGCCGGCCGTCTTTGGATCATCGGTTTGCTGCACCCTGGGCATGGACCAGCCAAAGACCCGGTCCATGACCTTGGGCAAAAGCTGGGCGCTGCCGACCATCATCCGGCCAGCGCCGCCAACCGTCACGCTGCGGACCTTGTGGGTCGCGGCGTGCAGGATCGCCTGCGCCACCACCTCCGGTGCATAGACCGGGGGCGCCACCTGAGGCTCGTTCTCCGTGTGGTTTCGCGCATGTTCGGAGAAGGGGGTGCCGATGCCCGAAGGCTTGACTAGAGTGACTTGGACCGGCTTGTCGGCATGGCGCAGCTCCATCCGCAGCGCATCGGTGAATCCCTTCACCGCATGCTTGCTGGCCGCGTAGGCACCCAAAAGCGGAATGGCGAAGTCCGAGTTGATCGAGCCGACGTTAATGAGGGTGCCGCCGCCCTCGCGGGTTTCCAAATGGCGGACCGCCGCCTTGGATCCATGAACCACGCCCCAGTAGTTGGTCTGAAACAGGCGTTCATGCTCGTCCGACGGCAGGTCCATGATGTCGCCGTAGACACCAACGCCAGCGTCGTTCACCCATGTATCGAAACCGCCGAAGGCTTCCACCGCACGATCGACCACAGCCTGGATTTGGACTTCGTCCCCGACATCGGCGACCACGCTCGTCGCACGGCCACCCGCACTAGTGATCTCTTGCGCAACCTGGTCGAGGGCCTCTTCTTTACGGGCGACCAGGACCACAGCCGCTCCCTGTTCAGCCGCCCCTCTTGCCGTGGCCAGGCCAATGCCGGAGGTGGCGCCGGTGATGACGATGATTTGCTGGTCGAGCGGCTTCTGGCGAACGGTCATGTCGCTTCCTTTGTCGATTGGATATCTGAATCGAACCGACCGGCTCACATCAGGTTCCGGCGGAAAACGGACCTATGGTCGCACCGGCTGCTCCGACCCACTATGGCGCAGCAAGGCTGCGATAGGCGACAGCCCTGTGGCCTTCTCGAGGGTTGATGGGTCCGAAAGACGACTCTCGCAACGGCGCGGTTCTTCGGCCCTTGCTGTTTTGTTGGACAAGGGAAGTGGCAATGAAAACGATCATCAAGATTACATGCGCGGTGGCTGTTCTCGGCGCACTGGTCGCTTGCAGCAGAAACGAGGGAAATCCGCGTTCAGCTGAAGACACGGGTGGCGAGCCTGCGGGCGAAGTCGGCACGTTGACGGATGTTCCGACTGAGCAGCCGCAAACGACGCAGAGCCCGCCCAATCCAAGTGACTCGACGAGAAATGCGCCGACGAGGGGACAGGATAACGGCAACAGCCAAGTAGACCCAGCGGCTGGTGCTTCGCGCACGCCAGCGAACCAGCCCGACTAGCCAGGAGATCGGGCGGGTCGAACTCGAAAGGTCGTCTCGGGCTCGGGGATAACCGCTGAACAAGTCTTTACAGGCCTCTCCGCAACAGACGGCCGCATCTCCCCTACAGAGCACCCCATGATCAAAATCTTTGTCCTGGCCGCCGGCGGCGCCGCTCTCCTCACGCTTACCGCATGCGGCAGCCGCGAGGCCGAGCGTGCTGCGCCGGAGGCCGCTTCCACCGAGGCTGATGCCACATCGAGTGTATCGCCTTCCGATCCAACCAAAACGGGATCTATCGCGATCACTGACACACCTGCCCCTCAAGGCGATCAGCCCAGACCAGACGGCTCGACCACGCCGCCAGAAGGCTAAAGGGTGCAGTCGGGATCAGCCGGCCTTCGGCCGGCGACCCGGCTTACCCTTGGGAGCCGCCTTGCGCGTCTGA
>Ga0265296_1002390_pt1 | contig 19061 bp, 16 predicted proteins | sample MunlanPumphouse1_FD_189073 | JGI IMG/M metagenome (GOLD analysis project Ga0265296, IMG submission 189073) | Groundwater microbial communities from a municipal landfill in Southern Ontario, Canada - Pumphouse #1 | ecosystem: Environmental > Aquatic > Deep subsurface > Groundwater | place...
TAAGGACCTTTGCTTGCCCGTCTTTGAGTTTCAAGGAAATCATATTGTCAGGAAAATATTCTAAACAGCAGGAAGGTCACTAATGCTCCCATAAAACCGCCGAGGACCACTTCCCAAACGGTATGGGCCCTGATTACTATTCTGCTGTGGGCGATGATGACGGCAATGACAAAAGAGAGCAGAGAGGCAACAAAATTTTCAGTCAGATATGTCGTGGCTACCCAGGCTGAAAATGCAATGGCGGCATGTCCGCTCGGCATACCACCTCTTAGAGGTAGTCCTTTGCCAAAATATGACTTCGTTATAACTACAAGTATAATGACAAGAAGAAATGCTATGCCGGCTATCTCCTCCCTGGAATGCTTTGTGATATAGATCCCGTCTCTGAAAACATCTTTCAAATAAGGGAACAGTATTATATACCCTATCACGGCAACACCAAAGGAAGTTACCAGCACGGCGCCGGCAGCAACATCCTTGGCTATACGCGCCTTTTCACTGTGATCGGGAGAGATAATGTCGACAACCGTTTCTATTGCTGTATTGAACAGCTCCGCTAAAAGCACCGCAATAACGGAGAGAGAGATGATGAGGAACTCGGTCTTTGTAACGCCGAGGATATAACTGATCAATAAAGCGCCGGCAGCACAGAAGAAATGATACCGCAGATGACGCTGCGTCTTTGCAGCGTGGAGTATACCCTCAATTGCGAAATTAGCGCTCCTCAACCATTGCTTTAACGGCATAAAGCCTTCATCTCCAAATAATAATTATCCCTGCAAAATCTCCGTCAGCTCTCTGATCAAAACCGCATTTTCCCTGTGAGATTTCAAGGCTATTCTCAAGTATGTATTATCCATTCCCTGAATATTGGAGCAATCCCCGAGCAGCAAGCCTTTTCTCTTTAATCGCTGATATACTTCTTCCGCCTTGTCCATTTTCACAAGATAGAAATTTATTTCAGACGGGAAAAAATCAATCCCCAATTTCCTAAAGCCTTTCTCAAGGAACTTTTTCTCCTGTAGTACGACTTTGAACGTCTCTTTTACATAAAAAGCGTCCTTCAGCGCTATAACTGCGGCCCTCTGGGCAAGGCTGTTTACCATGCCCAACTCCCCGCATCTCCTTATCTTATCGGCTATATCCTGATGGGATACGCCGTATCCTATCCTCAATCCGGCAAGGGCATAAAAAAACGACATCGTTCTCAGCACAATTAAATAAGGATTCCCGCTGACTTCATTAACTGCCGAATTATCAGGGCAGAAGTCTATAAATGCTTCATCAACAACAAGATAACATTTCGATTCCTTTGCGGCATCTGCAATCCTTTTTACATCTTCCTTTTTCAACAATCTCCCGGTCAGAAAGTCGGGATTATTGATGACTATCATGGATGAAGGATGAGGGATGAAGGATGAAATAAACCCGTCAACATCAAACCCAAAGTTCTCTTCTTTCTTTAACTCATAACCCGCAACCTGTAACCCGCAACTCTCGCATACCTTTTTATACTTGGGATCAGATGGCGCAACGACAAATACTTTTCGTGGTTGCAGCGTACGAATTAGCGAATGCAGTACCCCGGTGCTGCCGTTTCCGCAGAGTATCAATTCCGGGTCTATGCCGTGATACTGCCCAAGCCGCTTTCTCAACCTTCTTGCTTCAGGATCAGGATAGGCGTTAAGATATTTCAGGTGTTTCCGCAGTTCGGCCTTTATTTTTTTTGATACGCCGAGAGGATTTGAAGGCGTGCTGAAATCCATAATTTTCCTCTCCTGAAAATTCAGCTCCTCTGAAAGGCGGTAAATATTGCTGCCGTGATTGAATTCATTGAAATCCATGCAAAAATCCTTTCGATAATTGATACATTAAGTATACTCTATTCCACGCTCAGAAACACCCCGGCGCCGTATGCTAAACTAAATCATGAAATCAAACAGCTCCCTTGTAAACGACCTGCAAAAACTTTACGCCGCCAGGAAAGATGAGATCATTGAGCGTTTAAAAGAATTCAGGCAGTGTTGGAGTAAAAGCAATGACGAAGAGATCTTCAGAGAATTGGCCTTCTGTCTTCTCACCCCGCAGTCAAAGGCCAGGTCCTGCTGGAAGGCTATAAGCCAAATGAATGAGGATGACGTCTTGCTGAAAGGCGACGCCGACAGGATCAAACCTATACTGAAAAAGAGCGTCAGGTTTCATAACAAGAAGGCGGAATATCTTGTCAGGGCAAGGTCCCTGTTCATGAAGGACGGCAGGATTTCCATCAAAACTCTCCTGAAGAGTTTTCCCGATATTTATGAATGCCGGGAATGGTTAGTAAAAAATCTGACCGGCCTCGGATATAAGGAAGCAGGCCATTTTCTGCGTAATATCGGTTTCGGAGAAAAAATCGCCATACTCGACAGACACATCCTCAGGAATCTCCATGCACTCGGCGTTATAGATGAATTACCTGAATCTCTAAGCAATAAAAGGTATCTGGAGATCGAAAAAAAGATGGCTGAATTTGCCGGAAGCATTCATATCCCCCTCGATCATCTGGACCTTTTGCTTTGGTATAAAGAGACCGGGGAAATATTCAAGTAATTAGTCTTTTCTATAAGGAATTCATAAATAAAGCCACATTTAAACACCCTCCCCTTTATCCCCTCCCCTCAAGGGAGGGGCGATTCTTAAGTCCCCTCTCCCTTGAGGGGAGAGGGCAAGGGTGAGGGTGTGTGGCTTTTCTAATGAACTCCTTAGTAACACTGTCGATATACATCTATTTGAAAGTCACTTTAGACCGGATTATTCATAAAATTGGCAAAAGCAACTGATGATAGAGTATTTGAGCGGTTTTTTTTGCCGATAGTCAAATACAATTTATAAAATAAAGAGGCAAAAGCCTCGGAGGGAGGAACGACCGAGAATGAGCTCAAATACTCTGTCATCAGTTCAATCACAAAAATTATGGATAATCGGGTTAGGTTTAAACTGCCGTCAGGTGTATGCGGATTATCTTTTGTCGTGTTTAATCCCGAAAGCTTTCGGGATTTATCATGTCAGTCTTTCATTTTATGCAACCGATATTCTACAACGTGGCGGTAAATTCCATAGTATGATAGCCTGAGAGTAATTTCTTGCGGTAGACCTTTATTTTGATTGTGTCCCCCTCTTTCCTGTCGAACATAAAGATCTTCACATCATCGATGGTTTCCACCTTCCAGTCGTCAAGCGAGAAAAGGACGTCGCCTTTTTTAACTCCTGAATTCTTTATCCTGCTGCCGGGGATTATTTCCTCAATCCTTAAACCGCCTTCCGCTTCTTTAAGGACGACTCCAAGCTTAAGCGCCGAAGGGGCTTGCAGCGGTTCGGGGAAAAGCACATAGTCGGCTATGTCCTCATCGGGAGTTGCCATTGAAGGTATGAGCGTAACAAAATCTTTGCCGTTCAGTCTGAATAGACGCTTCGGGATACCATAGCCGTGCATGATATGGCCTACCCCTGCAAGGACTACCATCTGGCGGTCGGGGTTTTTCTTCAGAAACTCATCGGCAGTGTTGGCCATGGTTTCGTCCCAAAGCAGCTGCGACTCGTAAAAATGATCGAAATTCGCTCCCTGGAGCTGCCGGTGCGATTTAAAGACCGAACTGAGAAGGCTTTTATATTCTTCGTCAGCCATATCCATGCCTTCGGGGATTTCCCGCTTCTCAAGAAAATCAAGACCGTCAAGCCCCTCTTTGGCAACTTTCTTTGTAATTTCCGACCATTGGTTCAAGGCCACAATGGGTATATTCTTTGCCTTTGCAAATTCGATGATCTCCCTGTAAAGGTTGTAATCGAACTGCCATCTTTTAAAATATTCCGTCGATTTTAAAAACTGCTTTTCATTGATCGCTCCGGCAAGGTAATCATTAATCGCCTTTTGAAAGGGTCTCTGGAACATCTCCATACCGACGGCAAACTTCCTGCCTTTTTCATGCAGCCCCATGATGACCTTAAGCTGGATCTTATGGTCTTCGTAATTCCCGTGTCTTTCTCCGATGTAAATAACCGGCTTCCTATATATCCGGGAAATGATCTCATCGAGATGCATGGCCTTTTTCGGCTGGATACCCGTCACGGAACCGTTCAGGACAAATCTCATTCCCTGTTCGGTTTCTTTAATGCTTTTCCCAACATTCCTCCCCTTTTCAAACCTCAGGGCGGAATACTTCCCGTAGTGAAATATCTTCCTGACGGCTGCATCGGCCTCGTCTTTTGAAGCGGCGTCCGCTATTGCAATAACCCTTGAAATATTCAGAGGGTTCTTCCTAACTTCCAGAGAAAATCCCTGCCCGGGTTTTCCCGACATGCCAAAAAGCCTTTTAAGCACCGGACTGTCGGGACCTAATACAAGCAGAGAAGACGATTTAATATCCTCATCCGTTATGTCGCTTTCATCCTTTACGGCAAACCCTTCGCCTTTGAAGACGTCTATAAATGAAGCATAGGTATCTTTCTTTTCTTCAGGAATGACAATAAGTCTCTTGTTCTCGCCAAGCAGTCCCGAGATGACGGGCGGAGATTCTTCCTGCGACATCCTTCTCATCACATCATAATCCGCATCTATAACCATCTCCAGCGGGTTTCCGTCCGAGGGTATTTCGATTGTTTCTTTCCCTTTATCTATATGTATATTTTTATTCAATGCTCCCTTATCGGTTGTTATGCTCAATGAAAGGTCAAGGGCATAAGGCTCATCCTTCTGTATGACCTGGAATGAGACAGTGGGGATTCCCTTTAAAACAATAACTTTCGGGTCGTCGATCTCAATCAAAGGCATCCCTTTCCTGTTGACCCACTGGGTGAAAAAGCCCTCGAGGTTTCTGCCTGATTCCTTTTCAAACATCGACCTTAGATCATCCCATGAGGTCTCCTGAAACTGTCGTTCTTTGGCAATCCCTTTCAGGGCATTGAAAAATACTTCATCGCCGACAAGCTTTTTCAGCATATGGAAAACCATCGCGCCCTTGCCGTAGCCGATGGCCTTTGATGCAAAATCCGTTCTGCTTATAAAATATTTTAGCGGAAACTCTTTTTCTGCATGAACATAATTTGCATAGTCTGTCAGGATATTCTTTCTATACTGCCGTCCGTTACCTTTCCGGTCCTCATATAGATGGTCCGAGAGATAGGCTGTCAGACCTTCAGACCAGTTCCCTTTTTTAAAATCCACATAAACACTATTACCGAACCATTGATGCAATATCTCATGGCCCAACGCCGTCTCGGCTATAAAGGGAAGCCGCACAACATCCTGACCGAGCAGCGTAAACGAAGGCATGGAATATCCCGTAGGCAGGAAATTTTCCACCACGGAAAAACGTTTATACGGATAGGGGGCAATAAGACCTTCATACAACTGCAAATATTTCTTTGCATACTCAAGGTATTTTGTTCCAAGCCCGGCGTCTTCGGAGAAAAAATAGGCATAAATCCCGATGCCGTTAAAGGAGTCCTTAAACTCGTTATATTTGCCTGCTGCAAGGGTTATCTCATTCAATGGATTAGGAAAGGAGAAGGAAAATTCCCTGCCGGTTGCGGTCTCTGAAACGGTAACGTCATCAGCTTCTGAAACGGCAGTGAATCCCTGAGGCATCAAAGCCTTTAGATTATACAATGCCATTTCTGCAATCGAGGGATGCCACATACGGGTGAGAGATATCCCTTTGCCGCCGATAAAATTCTTTGTTACAACACCCGTATTTTCAAGACCGCCTGTTTCATAGCCGTCACCGAAGGTCGCCTCATAATTGATTTCCGCCAAACCTTTGCCTTTGAGTTCAAGCACATGGTTTTTGCTATCCGGCGCAACCGGCTGGTTGTTCACCTTTACAGACAGAACCTTAAGGTCTCCGAGGGCTATCGTCATCCCTCTCTCTTCCGTCAGCGTGATTACCGCGGTTCCCTTGAGGAGATTCTTCTCAACATCAAAAGAGACGGACAGGTTATAGAGCGGATAAGGTCCGACTGCTTCCGCCGTGGATAAAAATGACAAAAGAATAAGGAACAAAATAATATATTTTTTCATTTATTATTTTATTATAACCCAAATCAGGCGATTCTTTATTGAATTCCTGGCAGCCGCGTAATCCTTCAGTTACGGGTTGAGAAATCCTCCCCTTTGCAAGGGGAGGTTGGAGGGGTTTTTGAAAAATAATTAAAACCACCCCTTCCCCTCCTTGCAAAGGAGGGGATTAAACCCCTAACTGAAGGATTACGCAGCCGCAGGCCGAACACTGCGGTTACTAATCATTCGGACGATTCCGGCGCGACTTTCTTGAAACGCTGCGATGCCGTTTCAAAATTGTTCAATATCTCAAAAGCTCTCGGACTGCCGGTATATTCATAGTGTTTTTTCAGGAGCGCTTTCAGTTCCTGCAGCTCCTCGCCGCCTGCGAGAAAAAGGGGCTGGACATAGGAATGATTCAACCTGTTGACAAGCGTGTCCGACTCATCGTATATATAAATGATGCCGCCGGACATTCCGGCGCCTACGTTATAACCCACATCGCCTAAAACCACAACCGTTCCTCTGGTCATATATTCGCAAAGGTGTTGCCCCGTACCCTCGATTACGGCAATAGCGCCGCTGTTCCGGACTGCGAAACGTTCTCCGGCTTTGCCGGATGCATAGAATTCTCCGCCAGTTGCGCCGTAAAGCACGGTGTTCCCGACAATGACATTTTGATGCGGTTCGGAAATCCCCGCCGGTCTGATAACGATCCTTCCTCCGTACATTCCCTTGCCAACATAGTCGTTTGCCTCGCCGATCAATGTCAGGGAGAGTCCCCTGTGATTAAAAGCGCCGAAGCTCTGGCCGGCGGTTCCTCTGAAAATCAGGCGGATACTATCGGACGGCAGACCGTTGTCCCCGTATTTTTTTGATATATGAAAATTGAGCCGCACCGGCACGCTTCTATCTATATTCCGGATTGCATATTCTCTTTCGACGGACTCGGCTTTCACGATATACGGGAGCAAATCCTTAACAAGCATATCGTTCATTGAGGGCGCAGGGTTATCGTTCCTTGCGTTCATAGATCTTCGCGGACGGTTATCAGGTTCAAAGTGACAAAGGCTATTAAGTTTTATTTTCTTTGCCGCCGGACGGTTATCGGACACATCACATGTCAGCAGGTCCGTCCTGCCTATGATCTCCGCAAGGCTGCTGAACCCCATCTCCGCAAGGAGTTCTCTCACCTCCCGTGCAACGGCCCTGAAATAAAGGATGACGTCCTCTGCCTTCCCTTTGAACCTTTTCCTCAGCCGTTCATCCTGTGTTGCAATCCCTGTCGGGCAGGTGTTTGAGTGGCACTGCCTTGCCATGATGCAGCCTGCGGCAATCATCACGGCGCTGCCGCAGCCGAATTCATCGGCCCCGAGAAGGGCTGCGATGATAACATCCCGGCCCGTCTTTATTCCGCCGTCGACACGTACGGTAATCCTGTCTCTCAGGCCGTTTTCCACCAGCGCCTTCTGCGTCTCTGCAAGCCCCGCCTCCCAGTAATTGCCTGCATTTTTTATGGAGGTGATCGAAGCGGCCCCGGTGCCGCCGTCACAGCCGCTTATCTGAACAATATCCGCATAAGCCTTGGCAACCCCTGCTGCGACAGTCCCGACGCCTGCTTCAGATACAAGTTTCACACAGACCCTCGCATCCGGATTTGCTTCCTTCAAATCATTGATAAGCTGCGCGAGGTCTTCTATGGAATAAATATCGTGATGAGGCGGCGGAGATATGAGGACCATGCCCGGACTGCAGTGCCGCAGCTTTGCAATATATTCCGTCACCTTCTCGGGAGGAAGGTGTCCTCCTTCCCCGGGCTTTGCGCCCTGGGCCATCTTTATCTCAAGCTCGCGGGCGGAAGCCAGATACGCCGGCGTCACGCCGAACCTGCCGGAGGCTATCTGTTTTATAGCGCTGTTTTTAATGGTACCGTATCTTGCGGAGTCCTCACCGCCTTCTCCGCTATTGCTCCGTATGCCGAGTCTGTTGCACGCCTCGGCAATAGTCTCATGGGCCTCAGGCGAAAGCGCCCCGATAGACATTGCGCCTGAGAAAAACCGTCTAAGGATATGCTCTTCAGATTCCACTTCCTTTAACGGAAGCGGATCACCTTTTTTATAGCTCATAAGATGCCTGATAAATATGGGCTCTTCATTGGATGACTTCGAAAAATCTCTGTATGCCTTTTCGTCTTTTTCTCTGAGGAACTTATGAAGGGTTGCGATATTGGGCGGAGACCAGGCGTGCCGCTCCCCGCCTTTCCTGAATTTTATCGTCCCCGTATTCTCAAGGAAAGGCTCGGATACATCGAACCCTGCCGCATGCCGATACAGGAGCGACCGCTCTATCTCCTGCATACCGTCTGCTTCAATTGTTACCGGAGTACCGGTGAAGTATTCTTCTACAAAATCATTGTTGAGGCATATAGTATCGAACAAATGGGCACCATAGTAAGAGCTGAGAGTAGAGATGCCCATTCTTGAGATTACACGGTAAAGGCCTTCTTCAAGCGCGGTTTTATAATTCAAAGCCGCCGTCTCATAAGAGCCGTCTATCTCGCCTTTGTCGCACATATGCCTTATCGTCTGCAGAGCAAGATATGGATAAACCGCCGACACATTGTATCCTATGAGACATGCCATATGATGAGAATCCCTGGCCTCTCCCGTTTCCATTATAAGGCTTACCCTGTTGGCAATCCCCGCTTGTTGTAATGCCTTAAAAGACGCAGCCGCGGCTAAAAGACCCGGAATTGCGGGCCGTTCTTTTGAGATGTCCATGTCCGAAAGGATAATGATTTCCGTCCCTCTTCTCGCGGCATCTATGACCTTTGACTGCAACTCTGATACCGCTTCTTTAAGATGCCGGTCCGAAGCCGCTTTTTGAAATGTGATCGGGATCTTCATCGTCTTAAAGACCTTTTGGTCCCCGATCTCGTTCATACCGGCTTCAAGTAAAACAGGGGACTCAAGCCTGAGCCTTTTTGCATGTGCAGGCGTTTCCTTGAGGAAGTTCTTCTTGTAGCCGATGTTCATCCTCAATGACATAACCATTCGTTCCCGTATGGAATCTATGGGCGGGTTTGTCACCTGTGAAAACCGCTGTTTAAAGTATCTGAAAAGCAACTGGGGCGTTACGGCAAGGGCCGGCAAAGGAGTATCGTCTCCCATTGAATATGTAGGCTCCTTTGCCTTCATAGCCATACCTTTTAGCGAGAAATCAACCTCTTCAGAGGTATAACCGAAGGCCTTCTGTTTTCCGACGAGATCGGAAGGTATCCGGGAATTATCTTTACCCCTGCCCTGTAATTCCACAAGATACCGGTCCGTCCATTCCCTGTAAGGTTTCCGGTCTGCAAGGCCGCAAATAATCTCCTCCGTATGCCGTATCTCGCCTTTTACAAGATCTACGGTAAGTGTGCCGCCCGGGACCATCCTGTCCTTTTTGGATATGACCCTTCCCTCAAGATCGATCATTCCCGCCTCGGAGCCGAGTATAAGTACGCCTTCTTCCGTCATGGCGTATCTCATGGGTCTGAGGCCGTTCCTGTCAAGGTGGGCGATTACGGAATCACCGTCGGACATGACAATAGCCGCAGGGCCGTCCCAGGGCTTCATGAGGAAAGACTGGTATTCAAAAAATGCCCCGGCATTTCTGCGTTTCCGACGGTCGGGCAATTCACAGCATTCCCATGCGGGAGGTATGCAGAGATTTACGGCATGTTCAAGGGAGAAACCGGAAAACACAAGGAGCTCGATAATTTTATCAAGAGAAGCCGAATCGCTCTCTTCATCGGACAGGACCTGTTCAATGAGATCATTGTCATCACCGAATATCTCGTGCCATAAGTCGGGCCCGATTGATTTTATCCAGTTCCTGTTTCCCTGAATTGTATTTATCTCTCCGTTATGGGCAAGCATCCTGAAAGGCTGGGCCAATGTCCAGTCAGGAAAGGTGTTTGTGGAAAATCGCTGGTGGAACAAACAGAAGGCCGATTCAAAACCTTCGCTTGTCAGGTCGGGATAAAAGCGGTCAAGATACGGCGCCACAAGCATGCCCTTGTAGACGATAGTTTTGGAAGATAAGGAAGAAATGTATAATGTTTCGCCAAAGGCTTTTTCAATCGCCCTTCTGGAAAGATAGAGCGAAAGCTCTCTTTTGTCCTTTTCAATCCCTTCCATATCCAGAAGAAGCTGCTTAATGACGGGTTTTGCAGAGAGCGCGGACTGCCCGAGTGCATCATCGTTTGTGGGGACGGTCCTCCAGCCTATCGGCTTGATTCCCCTTTTTTTCAGGATGGCTTCTATTTCATTTTCTTTATTCTTGCGAAAGAAAAAAGAACCTGCCGCAAGGTTGTCAACGTGAGAGATTTCATATCCCGACTCCCCGATCTCTTTAAGAAAGAATTTCTTCGGCAGTTGGAAAAGAACACCCGCCCCATCCCCGGTCTTGCCGTCAGAGCCGACGGCTCCCCTGTGGGTAAGGTTCTTGACCGCCTCAATTCCCCATTGAACGATCTGGCGGCTTTGCTCGCCGTTTATATTGCAGACAAAGCCGACGCCGCATGAGCCGGAATTCCGGATGCCGGAAGCTTTATTCATATTAAAATTATATCAAAACCCCTTCGGCAATCATATGTGTTTTTGCCGGCAAATTATTCGGGATTTAATATATAATTTAAGCAATAAATTAATTTCCGATAAAAGGATATATAAACATGAAAGATGAAAGCAAAACAAAAAAACAGCTTGTAAATGAACTTGCCGCGATGCGGCTGCGTATTGCGGAATTAGAAAAAACCGTATCGGAACTTGCAGCGGCGAGAAAATCGCCGCATGAGCCGGAAGAAATATACCGGAATATCTTTGAGCATATCGCAATACCTACTATAATTATCGAGGAAGATATGACTATCTCTATGGCAAACAAAGAGGCTGAAAAACTCTCCGGCTACTCAAAGGAAGAAACGGAGGGGAAAAAGAAATGGACCGAATTTGTTACGGAGAATGAACTTGAGCGTATGAAAGAATATCACCGTTTGAGGAGTATAGAGCCTGATGCAGCCCCGAAGAGTTATGAATCCTGGTTCATTGACAAAGAGGGAAAAATCAAGGACATTTTTATAGTCATCGATATGCTTCCGGACGGCGGGAAGAGAGTGGCCTCCCTTTTAGACATCTCGGAACGAAAACAGACCGTAGAGGATTTGCGTAAAAGCGAAGAAAAGCTTAAAAAGAAGGTAAAGGAATTCGAAGCGTTATATGAAATCGGCATTGACAAATATACCTAAAAATCAGGGATGCAACCGGGATTTATATTCCCTTGACGAAGTGTTAGAGGGCATGGTATTATATAAACAGAATTTTAGAGGTTTTTGCGTTCGTAAGGGGCCCCAAAGACTTTTGACTTTGCGGCCTTTTTTTGTTAGGTTCTTCTGAGATTTGAGTTTAGAGAGAAGGAGGTAAAAGAAATGACACAAGGAACTGTGAAATGGTTTAACGACAGCAAAGGTTTCGGCTTTATAGCCGCCGAAGACAGCACTGAATTATTTGTACACCACACATCGATCCAGGGCAACGGGTTTAAGACCCTTGCCGAGGGTGACAAGGTAAGCTTTGATACCGAGAAGGGCCCGAAAGGTCCTAAGGCAATCAATGTTGTTAAACTCTAATTAAGTAATTAAACGGGCAGAGACGGCTAAATCTCTGCCCGTTATTTTTATTGAATAATACGCCGCGCTAATTGTTAACGAAGCATTTTACCCGCTACTACTCCTTCATCTAAAATAATTATTTCAACACGCCTGTTTTGTTGTTTGCCGGCCTCTGTTTTATTGCTTGCCACAGGGAAACGCTCGCCATAACCCTTTAGAGCGATCCTTTCGCTGACAATTCCCCTTATAGTCAAAGCGGCGCGTACGGACTGGGCCCTCTGCTGGGAAAGTTTCAAATTGTATTTTTCACCGCCTACGCTGTCAGTAAAACCTTCAATTAAAATGTTGCGCTTAGGATACTTCTTTAAAAAATCCGCAATGATGTTCATAGTGCGCTTGGCGCCCGGCATTAAAGCAGCCTTCCCCGTCTCAAATAGTATATCTCCTAATGTTAGGACCACTCCTCTATCGGTCTGCTTTGCTTTCAATTCTCTGAGTTCATTTTCCAACTGCTTTCTCTGCGCCATGGCTTCTTCTATTTTCATACGAGCCATTTCCGCTTCAAGCTTTTTGGCCTGGGTTTCCTTTTGCGCTTTCTCAAGTTCTAATGCCTTTGCCTCGGCTTCTTTCCTGGCCATCTCATTCTGGTGTGTTAAAACCGCTGCTTCGCCCTTTGCGCGTTCTATCTCGCGCGCTTTTGTTTCAGCGAGCTTTGCATCCATCAACGCTTCATCCGCATCACGGCATGATAGTCACCAACTTGACCCGTTTGCCCTTTCCGTACCTTGATTTTAGCCTGGGCGCACCCGTTAATTTTTCAACTTATATTGTACATCCGCCCAAAAGAATTTGGTTATTGACAATTATAATATTGTACTTTATAATTGTCAATATGTATATCCGGCGCCTTTTGTCTGCTGAATTCAATCATGCCGTACCCAACTTCCCGTCAGTTTTAGTTACGGGACCACGGCAGTCCGGTAAAACTACTTTCCTTCTCCACGAAGCCGGCAATGAAGCGGCATATATCAGTTTTGACGATCCGATAGAGCGAGGATTTGCACTTAAAGATCCCAATGGATTCCTTGACCGCTTTGGAGAACAAAAGGTGATTCTTGATGAAATACAGTATGTGCCTGAGATACTGCCATATCTGAAAATACGCATAGACAGGCACAGATCGAGAAACGGAAAATGGCTTCTCACCGGCTCACAGCAGTTTCATCTTATGAAGAATGTAACTGAATCCCTTGCAGGTAGGATCGCGATACTCGAGCTTTTCCCATTCAGTCTCCTTGAAATGAAGCAGCCCCAAAAGAGCTCTCTTGAGACGGTTATCTGGAATGGCGGATATCCCGACCCCAGTTTACATCCTGGGAAAAGGGATCTATGGGTACGTTCATACATACAGACTTACCTGGAGCGAGATGTCAGGCAGCTCCAGAATATAAAAGATCTGCGGACATTCGAACTCTTTCTCGGTTTGTCTTCCGCAAACCACAGCCGGGAGTTTAATACCGCTACATTATCAAGAAACATCGGCGTATCACTTCCGACCATAAAAGCATGGGCGGGGGTTCTGGAGGCTTCATTCCTGTGCTTCTTTCTACTGCCTTATTTCAGGAACTATGGCAAGCGTCTGATCAAAACACCGAAAATGTATTATATTGATCCCGCACTTGTTTGTTCGTTGACCCGGCAGCCTGACGGGGATTCAGCTCTTTCCGGCCCCATGGGAGGCCAACTTTTTGAGGGACTGATTATAAGCGAGGCTGTCAAGGTCTTTGCCATGCGGGGCAGGCGTCCTGATATTTTCTTCTGGCGGTCACATGACGGGCTTGAGGTTGACCTGATCATTCAAATTAAAAGCAGGCTTTATCCGGTTGAAATTAAACTGACCGCAACGCCGACGCTCAAGCATCTCGAACCTCTGAACCGGTTTAAAGCTATCGCCGGCGATGACGCATCAAAAGAAGGTCTTCTTGTCTGTCGGGTAAATAAAACCACCGCTATGCCCAATAATAACACCGCTATCCCGTGGTGCAATTTCCCCGAATGGCTGCAATCAAAATTCTCCGCATAATAAAAAGATATCGGGGTCACAGCGGCATGGCCTGTGAAGCCTGTCATGGCTTGGCACTTGAGGGCACTGTTCTTTCCCGCGCGGCTGCTGACCGGACACTCTTTGGTGACGACAACAGAACCGTTTCCGTTCCAAAGGGCGCTCAAGTTTCTTGTACGCTCTGCCACGAGAATCCTTTAACCGGGGGTGGAAACTAATTTGAATTGATTTCGTAAAAGAACAATCTGAAACGAGATATCTTTAGATGACAGTGAACTCCTCAAAAAGCTCAGCTTGGACATTGAATCACAAAATTCTCACCCTCCTGAACTATAGATACTTATATTGTACCTGTTTTTATATTTCCTTCATCACTTCTTCATAATGTTTATTTATAGTAGAATAAATCATGAAAAGATTAATGACACCCAAATATAGGATTGCCGTTCTGACTTTCGTATTTTTACTTCTTTCAACTGCGAGTTACTTTTTCTACATGGAGGAGCAGGGGGATTTCCATCCAATTACACCTGGTGAGGCATACAGGTCTGCTCAACTTGACAGGGATGAGTTAGAATATTACATAAACAAATATAACATTAAGAGCATCATAAATCTGCGTGGTGAGCATCCGGATGAGCTCTGGTATAACGAAGAAAAAGAGGTCAGCTCAATGCATAAAATACAGCATTACAGTATTCCATTGTCGTCATCCCGTGAACCTGATGAAGCAGTTGTCCGGAATCTTATAGAGATTTTCAACAATGCCTCCCGTCCCGTATTAATACATTGCCAGGCCGGAGCTGACAGATCAGGGCTGGCTGCGGCAATCTGGAAGGTAGTTGTTGACAAAGAGCCAAAATCAGTGGCAGAAAAACAGTTGTCCATTTTCTACGGTCACCTCCCGATAGGTAAAACCACTGCAATGGACCGCTTTTTTCATAACTGGACCCCGGCATTACAGTAATTACAGATGCTTTATGTTGTGAATAATAAAAAAAGCTTGACGAAGAGTAAATTATTGACCATTTTGTCGGTAATAACTATCACCATTGTATATTTTTCAGAATATATACCGGCTTGAAAAATATTATAATAAAGTATATATTAGAATCATGAAAACAACAATTGATATTCCAAATAAGGACTTGGAAGAAGTCATAAAATATACAAAAGCGAAGACAAAACGTGATGCAGTATTGCAGGCTATCAGAGATTTCAATAAAAGAAAGAGACTCTCTGAACTTGCAGAAATTCTTGGAACTTTTAAAGAATTCATGACTCAGGACGATTTGGAAAAAATGCGGGAAGACAGAAAGTGGAAGAAAATAAAGTAGTCCTCATTGACACTTCAAGCTGGATCGAGGCTCTTCGCTCAAACGGCAGAAAAGAAATACGTGAACGTGTTTTAAAATTTATGACTCAAGGAACTGCTGCTTTATGTGATATGGTACTGGTAGAATTGTGGAATGGCGCCAGAGGAGAATATGAAAAAAAGCGTCTAAAAGACCTTGAAGATGCAATACTATGTCTTGAGACAACTTCCGGAGTATGGAAAACAGCAAGACAATTAGCCCAAAAATGCAGACAGGCAGGTCAGACTGTGCCTTCGGCTGATCTTATTATAGCAGCTTGCGCATTAACACATGGCTCTGAAATAGAACATTGCGATAGCCATATTGATTTTATACTAAAGGCCGACAAAGAAGAAGTTTTGCAGAAATAGTAATATAAGGCATTGTGAAAAGCAATTTTAAAATACTACCTGACAGGGAATCCCTTCCCTTTCAAATGCCATATTCAACTCCTTTCCCTTTTGCGAGAAGAAACTGTCTTCCATAGCCCACTGTAGCCCGTATCTTTTGTATACCCAATCTGCATAATGATAGTTCAGTCTGTCAAGGATCACATAATCCACCTTACCCTTAAGCGCACCAACCAGTTCCTCGGCGCCCGGAAGAATCGGTGCTATCATGGCAAAGGTTCTAATCCCTTCGGAGTGAAGATTGGCCAGGGCCTCAATCCTCTTCTTCGATGGTGGCGCCCCTGGTTCAAATATACTCCTCATCTTCTCATCCGCCGTGGTTATGGTGAATCCGACCTCGGCATCCTTTGATTTCTTAAGGGTATCAATGTCCCTCAGGACAAGAGAGGATTTGGTCTGAACTGTGAAAGGCCATCCGTTTTCCACGAGGATGTCGAGACATCTCTTTGTGAGCTTGAACTTTCGTTCCAAAGGTTGATAAGGATCGCACACGCCGCTTATCCATACCCTCCCGACCTTTTTTCTCTTCACCTCATGGGCCAAAAGCTCAGTGGCATTTATTTTTACGTCGACAAACTCCCCCCAGCTCTCCGTGTGACCTGTAAACCTCTTCATAAATTTAGCATAGCAATAGACGCAAGCATGCTCGCAGCCAACATAAGGGTTTAAAGCATAATCATAGACCTGAGACTTAGACAGGATACTTTTTGCCTTTATTTCCCTGATCTTCATATTTTAAACTTTATCACGGTTCGGTTAATTCTCAAAGCTGTCCGGTGATATCATTGCGCATAGACGCTATAATTGAAGGCCGTGAGGGGGGGACATGAAAATGTATTTTTCAGTGGGAATTCTAATGTTTTGTCAGATAACTGCGGATTCCGGCACACTCGAACACTTGATCCAGTCCATTCGAACACCTTATTTCGTATAGCGAAGCTGGACATTTAAATCATACGTTTAGTGTTCGGATGGAGTCAAGTTTGACTTGGTCTTTCTCATTGATTCTCCCTTCAAAGGTATCCTATGTGCATTATGGACGATCCTGTCGAGGATGGCGTCTGCAGTGGTTGGCTCGCCGATGCGTTCATGCCACTTTGTCACCGGATACTGGCTTGTTATCACGGTGGACTTGAGACCGTGGCGGTCTTCCATAATTTCAAGGAAGTCCCTCCGTTCGATATCGGTAAGGGGTTCCATCACCCAATCGTCGAGGACAAGGAGATCGATCTTTGCCATCCGGTTTAGAAGTTTGATATAGCTTCCGTCACCCCTGGCAATCTCCATTTCTCTCATAAGCCGTGTTGCCCGATAACGGAGCGCGGTAAATCCATCACGGCACGCCTTATCTGCAAGAGCCTCTGAGATGTACGATTTTCCGATGCCTGTGGGCCCTGTGATGATTACATTCTGATGGCTCTTAATCCATTGGCCGGTGATGAGCGACCGCATAACCGATTTATCAAGTCCACGTGGATGACCGTAGTCTATGTCCTCTACCGTTGCTTTTAGCTTCAGGCGGGCTGTCTTTAATCTTTTGGTAAGCTTCCGATTCTCTCTGGATATCCACTCACGGTCCACGATCATGGCGAAGCGGTCCTCGAAGCTGAGGCTGCCCGTTGAAGGCCGCTCCAATTGTTCCTTGAAGGCGGCTGCCATTATATCAAGCCGCATCTGATAAAGTTTTTCTGCTGTCTGATGAACCATTCTAAGTCCTCCTGTACTTGTTTTAGGGGTATGCCTTACCCCTTATCTATTCCCTTTTGTAGATTCCGGGGCAAATGACAAAGCCATTTTTACTTAAAGTACTGCTCGCCGCGGATATTGTCATGCTCTATGACTACAGTCACCTCCTTTTGTGGGAGCGCGATCTTATCGAGATTGTTCTGAAGGATCGACTTCACGCTCTTGTATGAACATGCCTTAATGGCAAGTGCCCTCTTTGATGCTGCCTCAAGCCGTTCTGTAGAGTATTTTTTCCCGAGGCTCAGGATTCCCATGCAGGATCTGAACCCCTGCTCCGGGTGCTGCTTTGCGGACATGATTGTTTCAACCACTCTCGCTGTACATGGTCCGGTCTTCTCTGCCCAACTGATGATCCTCGACGGCGTCCACTCAAGATATCGCTGGTGAGATTTCGGTCGGTGTTCATTAAGCGCCGTGAACTTGCCTTTCTGATAACTCCTTTGATGGGTGACAATGCGTTTGCTATGGTAGAGCACCTCTAACGTAGTTGAAGTCAGCCTTACTTCGACATGCTTTCCTACTAACTGGTAAGGTACGCTGTAGAAGTGGCCGTCCACCTCGATGTGATAGTCGATGTTAACCGTGGCCTTCTTCCATTCAGCGTATTGATATCGTGTAAGAGGCAGCGGCTTAAGCGAGGACTTCTCGATCGTCTCAAAGAGTTCTTTCCTGCTTGTATTGAGCTTTTTGAACCTGCGGGTGTTGAGACGTTCAAGAAGTTCCCGGATTCTTTCGTTTACTTCGGCAAGGCTGAAGAAGGTATGATTCCTCAGCGCCGCTGTGATCCAACGGGTTACCAAAAGAACAGCGGATTCAACCTTTGCCTTGTCTCGTGGTTTTCTTGCACGTGCCGGGATTACCACGGTGCCATAAAATTCTGCCATCTCCCGATAGGTCGGATTTAAGTCAGGCTCATACCTGCATGCTTTGGTTACCCCGCTGCGTAAATTGTCAGGGATTAGGATTTCTGTAACACCGCCAAAGTATTCGAAGGCCCGTACATGGGCGCTGATCCAGGACGGCAGATCCTGTGACGCTACCGCCTCGGCATAGGTGTAATTACTTGCCCCAAGCACTGCAACAAATACCTCTGCTTCTGTAATCTCTCCTGTAGCAGGATCTACGATTGGGATCCCCTTGCCGGCGAAGTCTATGAACATCTTCTCTCCGGCACGATATTCCTGTCTCAGGCTCAAATCCAGAGTCTTTGCCCAGCGGCGGTATAATTCGCAGAACTGACTATGCTGATAACCTTCCGGATGCTTCTCCTTGTACTCCATCCACAGCAACTGCAGGGTTACACCCTTTTTGCGGAGTTCCCTGTTGATATCTTCCATAGGAGGCATGCAACGATGGGGCAGGTGTTTCAGGGGCTCAGGGGGGAATAGAAGCGCTTCGATTGTTGTATCATCAATATCATCGGGAAAAGGCCAGCTCAATCCGGCCTTCTCCGCCCGACGAATGTAGTCAACTACCGTGCTCGGGGATACGTTGCAGGCGCGTGATATCTGCCGCTTGCCCAGACACAGTCCCCAGTGAAGCCGTAAAATCTCTTTTGTCTTTCGCATGGATAACCTCGTAGCCATTGTTCCTCCTCGTAATTCTTTCAAACAAAAACAATGGCGTATCTTTTTAGAAATTATCCAGCTTCGGTATGCTGTTCGTCAGCGGAGTTTACTGCTCACGTCCGGTGAAGACCCTGAAAGTGTTCGAGTCTACCCCGGAATCAGTGTTCGAGTAACTCCGGATTAGGTGTTCGAATGATTCCGGAACGGGTGTTCGAGTGGGTCCGGCGCTATCA
>Ga0265296_1002391_pt1 | contig 19059 bp, 18 predicted proteins | sample MunlanPumphouse1_FD_189073 | JGI IMG/M metagenome (GOLD analysis project Ga0265296, IMG submission 189073) | Groundwater microbial communities from a municipal landfill in Southern Ontario, Canada - Pumphouse #1 | ecosystem: Environmental > Aquatic > Deep subsurface > Groundwater | place...
TGGGGAAAGGATTTGCCAAAACTTCGGCTCATTTGTTTTTGAATTTGGATGTCGCAAATGGAAAAGGAGGGGTTTGGGGAGGAATTTTCCATTTGCTCCGCTGATTTCTTTTGGCGAAATTCGGGCGGGCATAAAAAATTGAGAAAAAATGTTATTCATGTTAGTATAGTTGTGAGGGTTAGTTTCAACGCTCATACTTATACTATCATACTATGGAAAGCAAACAAAAGGAAATTGGGGATAAAATAAAAGTCTTTCGAGCGAAGCAAGGATTGACACAAGACGCACTTGCGAGAAAGTGCGATATTCCCTATACAACATTGACAAAGATTGAATCAAATGTGATAACGAAACCGTCAATCCAAACAGTGATGAAAATTGCTTCGGGTTTGGGAGTTAGCGTTGATGATTTGATGAAATAAACTTTATGACAACAGAAATTGAGGAACTAAAAAAAAAATTGAGGTAGCAAAGATGAAAAAACAGGAGCTTTTAGTCGAACTCAACAATCTTAAAACAAGAGTGTCAGAAGATAGACGATGGGAGGATTTAAAAAAGATTGAAGAACTCAAAAAGCAACTGCTAAATAATGCTTAATTTATGAGCATGGAAAAATATCAACCAACAAAAGAAGAAGTCGCAAAAGCCGAGGACATGATGACCGACGAACAGAGGGCTATGAGCGAAAAGCGAGAGCAAGAGCTCAGTGTAGAATCACAGGAGAGTCCTCTTGAGCTTGGGGTAAAATTAGAATCTTTGGAGGCAGAAAACCAAGAAACTTTTGACGAGATTTTGAAAGGATACAAAAAATTAGTTGACAGCGTTGATGAACATCTAAAAGATCAAGGAACAAGCCCAGAAGCAAAAAGAGAATTAGTAAAACAAAAAAAGGATTATCAAGACAAGGTGCGAGAAGTACAAACTAAATACCCCGAATTTGCATCAGCCGGAGTTAAGGAGCAACAACAAGCAAAAGCGCAGGAGCTTATTGCGCGTATTCCCGACGAATCGGTAAAACAAAGTTTTAAGGAATTACTTCAAGGTATCCCCGAAACACTACAAGCAAGATATATCAAAACTCTTGAAGGCACACTTAGTAATAAAGACGAGGTAGCAGTACGAACTACCATCCGAGGACTACTTTTTGAATTATCAAGAATTGAAGCCGTATCTCGCCAAGGTCTTGAGCAAGTTGATTTTAATTTAGAAATTCCAAGAGAAGTTGAATATGTGGGATTTGCAAAAAACTCTAAAGATTTTAGCCAAGAACCAAACCAAAAACTCAAAAGTCCCATTGAGCTTGATGTTCCTGTTGTTAGAAATGGCGAGCCGTATGTTTACGAGGCTAAAAGTTATCCAAGAATGCAATATGGATCATTAGCAAGTCAGAGGAATCAACTACTAAAATATCAATCTTCCATCGAGCAGGGAGTCGTTGAGGGAGCGACAGTGGAGATTAAAGGCAGAATTGACCCAAACTTTTTGAAGTGGGCAACAGGAACAAATATTGCAGAATCTGGTAAAATTCCCGATGTTGAAATTATCTACACTTTTGATTTACCAAGTGGCGGAGAATATCGTTTCGTATTGAAAAGATCAAGGAAAAACAACGGGCTAAATTTTCAAAATGAAGGTAGGTCAACCACACCAGAAGCAACATTAAAAATAATCAAAGAAGACAAACCAGAACAATTTGAAGAAATGGTGCAAAAATTTGGAAGTGAGGCGGAAGTGCTAAATAAACTTTCCGAGGATAGAAAAATTATCAACGGTCTCCAAAGATCAGTTCTCGATAGAAGCATTATTGATATTCTCGCAAGTGTGGATATTGAAAACCCTCCGCAAGAATTACAGCCCCATCTTGAGGACCCGATGACAATAAAATCTGCTGATCTATTCGATCAATATGAGACTTTAAGAAAGGAATCAATATACAAAAAATTACTTGGTAAACGAGAAATAATCAACGTAGATAACAAGCGAAGTGCATATAGCGAATTTGCCACGCGAGAATATGTTGAAAAAAGTTTACGAGAATATCAATCCTACTTGAGCCAAAATCCCGAAATGGCGAGGATAAAAAAAGCATATATCCTAAATGGCGAAGAAGATATTCAAGCGGTTATTGAAAAAGTAATGAGTGCGGTGGAAAAAGTTCGAAATTTTGAATTGCAAAGAATACAGGCAGAGGAAGACTCCAGTAATCATATAAGAGAAGAAAGAGCCGGTATGGGTTATTCAGGACAACCGGAGGGTGTTGCTCTCGACATTGAGCATCTTACTATTGATGCAATTCAAGAAACCAATAAGAAAAAGGGGCAGACAGGAAGATCATATGAAAATCCGGAAAGATTTAAGGACGCGGAATCACTAAAACAATATCTCCCGAATCAAGATAGGCGATATTTAGAAATTTCAATTTATGATCCTGCCTCTGGAAAAACAGAGAGAAATATTGATGTTAACGAGACGCACATTAAGCGAACATCTGCCGAATTACTTAAAGAAAATATAAAGAGAGCCGAAGAAAGAGTGCAACAAATAACAGCTCGTCTTGCAGAGCTAAATGAAAAACCAGATAAGACTGCGGAAGAGTCAAGCGAGATAAAACTTTTGTCAGCGAGATTGAGAGCTAAAGAAATGCAAGGCAGAAATATAGAGAATATAAGACAGCAGATAGAAGCTCAAAAGTCCGAGAAAGTTGAGCGAGTAAAGGGTGAAAAAGACAATGCAAAGAAAAAGGGTCTTGCTTCAGAATACGATGATCGCATAGCTCAAAGCATGGAGGGTCTTGCGAGTTTATATAAAGAAGTGCTCGGTGGTGAAAAAGAATGGGACAAAGTAGCAAAAAGAATTTCGGAAAGGATTGATCAAAATATGGTTAAGTTTATTTATGCAGTTAAATCTGACGGAGAAATTGTCGTTGGTGAAGAAATTATCAGAGGCGATGTATCTGGTCGTGCCGCCCATTCGGAACTTGCACAGGGTAGAAATGTGTATGGTGCCGGAGAATTAGCATTTACAAAAAATAAAGATGGGCAATGGACACTTAGCGAAATAAATAACGGCTCTGGCCATTATCGCCCTAGCGTGCTTACTTTGCCCTATGTAAAAAATTTGCTAAAATTAAGAGGTATTGATACAAGCACAGTCGAACTTAGAGATACTCTCTTGAGAGGCACACCACCACCAGATTTAACAATGTTAGAAGAATAAATAAATTAAAATTAATTATTATGTCTATGGAAAAATACAAACCGTCGAGTGAGGAAGTTGTAAAAGCCGAGGGAATGATGAGCGATGAGCAAAAAGGAATGAGTGAACAGCGAGAAAAAGAACTCAGAGAATACTGGGGCGTTGAAACCCTAGAGGAAGTGAAAGATATTGCTCCATCGCAATTCCACCCCGATAAAAAATGGATGGCGACACATTTCAAAATTGAGAAACCTGATGGAACTTCGGAAGAAGTAGAATCAACAAAAACTATTTTGATAATCAAAAATAAAGATGGTGTGGAAATTGAAGTGCCAGCTTTTGCCACGCACCACATTATGTCCTTACATCTGAAAGGTGAAGAAGCAGGAAGTACTATGGAGGGCGGGTCGCTCGAAACTTCTTTTGGAGTTGTCGCCGAACATTTGCCGAGAGAACTGCCATTTAAGGGCGAATCGGCGGCGTTTGAAATGGATGTTGAACAAAACACGGGGACAGAGGGTGTTACTTCACAAGCAGAAATGTTGGAAAAAGGTATCGCGACAAAAGAAGATTTAGAAGCTCTCGCGACTGCAAAAGACGAAGTCTTTCGGCTAAACATTGAAGGCACCGACGAAGAAAAGAAAAGTTTTGTAGATGAATTTAACTCTAAAGTTTCGGGGAATGTAAAGTTAGGAGTTCGAGGCGGTGCCGTAACTCCATTCTTTACAGCCGAAAGACAACTGACCTCAAAAATGTTTTTGGTAGTTGGTAAAGAAAAAGACCCAGACAATTCCGAGCATAACCGTGTGTGGACTATGACACCGGGTAGATACATGGATAAACTACCAAGCGATGGAAAATTTATCGGTCGGTTCGCAAGCGAAGGAGTGCTGGAAGGCACGACAGTTGCCGATCTTTGGAAAAAGGTTCGCGGAGGTGAAAAATTATCACCGGAAGAAATGGCTCTTGTTGATGATCAAAAGAAAGCTCAAGAATGTTGGTGGAACGGTGGTTTCATAGTTGCTCCCGAAAAGAAATAAGCCCGCCCGAATTTCGCCAAAAGAAATCAGTGGAGCAAATGGAAAATTCCTCCCCAAACCCCTCCTTTTCCATTTGCGACATCCAAATTCAAAAACAAATGAGCCGAAGTTTTGGCAAATCCTTTCCCCAAAAAATAGTTTTGCCAAAACTTCGTCCGCATTGTTCCACCACCTGCCTGAATACTTGGAAGGCAGAACCCCAAAAAGAAAAATGTCCTTTCCATTTTCAGAAAAAATTGGTCGCGCGCAAATCCGAAAAGCAAGGAACATTTTTTCTTTTTGGGGTTGCCGAGTGAAGCGAGGCAGTGGCGGAACGATACGAGCGTACGATTTAGTTTCAAGCCACCACGCGCTCCGCGCGTGGCACATCATTTGTTTTGAAAGTAGGTTCGAGCTTGGTACAATAAACACACCATCATAAAACATCCAAACTTACTTTGGATGTTTTATGATGGTGCGCTGGGTGGGGATCGAACCCACGGCCAAGAGATTAAGAGTCTCCTGCTCTACCGCTGAGCTACCAGCGCATAAGTTAAGTTGTACTGACGATCCCCATACATGGGTGGGGATATGGCACTCGCCGTAAGCGGCTCGGCCATATTGCGTTCATTCGCTCGGGATAGCCCAAGCTAATAGCTTGGTTTCTCCTCTCGCTCGCTCACGCATCGAACCCACGGCCAAGAGATTAAGAGTCTCCTGCTCTACCGCTGAGCTACCAGCGCATGAATCACCCGAATTTTGCCAGATCGATTGACAATCGTCAACATATTGCATAATATTCTATAGACTTCACACTATGAAACAGGACTTAGAAATAAGACAAAATTGCGCAGGGCGCAGTTTTGGAGCATTGAAAAACCACAGCGGTATCAGTAGATACCGTGAGGATTTTTCAATGCGAAAAACAAGTCCTGCACGATTTTGATTATTTATGGAGTTTTGTTTCATAGTGTGAAGTCTATAACGTAACGCGGGCGTAGCTCAACGGATAGAGCGTCGGTCTTCGGAACCGTAGATGAGGGTTCGATTCCCCCCGCCCGCACCAGTAGTAACTTGTTCGAAATTTTGAAATTTATCGTAAATAATTTTATGAGTGAAATACACGAAGGACCAAGTCCTGAAGAATTGGAAAAACAAAAACAGAAAGCACAACATGAACTTAGGATGAGGGATTATCTTGATATAATAATCGCTCCGGAAGATCTAAGAGACTGCGAACCAGAAATTGCAGAATTTGAAGCTATGCTTGAGTCGTTTGAATCAGCATATTCTCTGGAAGAACTGCTCTTGGTTACCGATCTCACGCTTGAGTTATTTACATTGTTATGGAACGACCGAGATATGTCTGCCGAGGAAATAAAGTTCGCAATAAAGAATTTGAAACCGGAAGATGTAAGAACATATGAAATAAGAACAAAAGCCAAAAAAAATCTCATTCCAATTGTTTCAAAGATGAATGCAATGAAAGCTGAAACAAACATTTCACCTGAAAGACACGATGAATTGAAGGCAAAATACAGACGACTCTCAAGAGCTGTCGGAATGATAAACAATAAGAAAGTCTGTCATAAATGATTCACCTCAAAATTAACCGCCCTTCGACAAGCTCAGGACGGTTTTTTGTTTTTCTCTAATGGTGATATAATTATTCATGTAAAAAATACTATGCTTTTACAAATAAACAAAAGAATTGTCTTGATATCAGCCGTTCTGATTGTCTTGATTGTAGGCTTGGCAATCGGTGGGTATTTTCTTTGGAAAAACGTGTCCAGAAGTGCCGAAGAAAAGGCACTGGACAATGCGAGTAATGTCGCGGAGTCAATCACAGACAGTATCACTAAGGGAGTTTTACCGTCGCTTGACATTGTGACAAATCCTTTGGAAAATAATCCAAGTGTTAATCCGGTTGACCAAACTAATCCGTTTAAATACATCAAAACAAATCCTTTTTGAATTATGAAAAAATATTTTTTAGGTTTTGTTATATTGAATCTTGGAATAATTTTTTCTGTTTTTTTGGTAAAAAATACTTTTGCCCAAATCAATTCTGATGTGGTTGATGCGGCCGATATCCAATATCCTGTTGCGGAACTGGATAATTGTAAAAATCAGGATACTTGCCGAACTTATTGCGATGAGTCGGAAAATTTAAAACCATGTTTGGTATTCGCTGAAAAAAATAATTTGATGACAAAAGAAGAATTAGAATTGGCAAACAATTTTGCAAATGCAGGCGGAGGTAGCCCGGGTGGCTGTGAAGGAAAAAATTCGTGTGATGAGTATTGCGATGACGTAGCGAACATTGATGAATGTGTTTCTTTCGCTGAAGAAAATAATTTAATGCCAAAAAAAGATTTGGAGGAAGCTAAAAAAGTCCAAGCGGCGATTAAAAAAGGAGTGAAACCGCCAGCGTGTAAAAATAAACAAGAGTGCGATGCGTATTGTGGAAATTCCGACCATATGGAAGAGTGCATGAATTTTGCGATTGAAGCTGGATTGATGAGTGACCAAGAAAAAGAACAGTCGCAAAAAGTTTTAGCAGCACTCAAACGAGGTGTAAAACCGCCGGCTTGCAATGGTAAAGATGAGTGCGATGCATATTGCCAAAGCTCCGACCATATGGAAGAGTGCATGAATTTTGCGATTGAAGCTGGAATGATGGACGAACAACAAAAAGAAGATTCCAAAAAAATGTTGCAAGCCATTAAAAAGGGAGTGAAGCCCCCGGCATGCAATGGTAAAGAAGCTTGCGACGCATATTGCCAAAGCGAGGAACACATGCAAGAGTGCGTTGATTTTTCCGTGGCTGCCGGTTTTATGAACGAAAAAGATGCTGAAATGATAAAAAAAACCGGAGGCAAAGGTCCTGGCGGTTGCAAAGGTAAAGAAGAATGTGAAACTTTTTGCAATAATTCTGACAATCAGGAAACATGTTTTCAATTCGGAAAAGACAATGGACTGATCCCTGAAGGAGATCTAAAAAAAATGGAAGAAGGTAAACTGCAATTTAAACAATCATTGGAACAAGTGCCGGCTGAAGTCATGAACTGTCTTAATTCCGCTGTTGGTAGCGACCAAATGGAAAAATTCAAAAGTGGCACGGCTATGCCGCCGAAAGAAATCGGAGATAAAATGAAAAATTGTTATGACCAAGTAATGGGCCCACCACCTGATCAACAATGCGAGGGAGAAAATTGTCTTCAACTTGACCAGCAATTACTACAGGATTCGCAGGAACAGCCGTGCGATGGAGATAATTGCGAAGATTTTCAATCTGGTCAGCAAGAAAAACCAAGTTTAGAACAACAAGGCGGAATGGCACCTGGAACTTTCCAAAATTCTCCAATTATTCAAGAATTTGAAGGACAATTTCAAACTTGCCAAGGAGATGAATGCCAAAAAATACAAAATGGAATAATAAACTCTGATCCAAATCAAGATTTTTTTCAAAAAAACTTATTCCAAAAACCAATTGACGAAACGCAACCAATCATTCAGGGAGAACAGTCTGGGCAAATAATGCAGTTTGAAAAACCGTTGATTCAAATTCTGGATCAACAAATGCCTTTACAAGGTGGCAGTGAAGAAGGTTTGAAACCTGGATTGCAACAACAAATTCAGCAGGGGGAATTTCAAGAACCAATGATGCAACCTCAATTATTTCAACCACAACCAATTCAACAGTTTCAGCCAGTTGATGGAGGAGGAATATTGGCTCCACAGCAATCAAATGAAAATAATTAAACAAAAATCCGGTTAGTCCCGGGTTTTTGTTTTTATATCGCCTATTCCCTCTTGCCTATTCCCTCTTCCCTTGACTTTTTCTTCAATTTGTTCAATAATAGCTCGTTGCTGGGATTGGCCTGGCAATGTCTTAATAGTGCTTCGGCCTAGAAAATCGAAGCACCAACCGTAGGAGGTTGATACATGGCTCTTTTCGAAAAAGGTGTCTACGAACGCAGTGAAGCGTTCGTGAGAGCACGGTTCGCGGAACCTGCAATCTTTGGCTTCGGGGAAATCGAAGAATGGCTCAAAAGCCAGCGCGAAGCAGAACGACCGGACATACAAAGATGGGCAAAACTCATCGAACGATTTACGACGAAGATCAAGGTCAGTTCACAACTCTCAAGCCTTTCCGTAAGTGCGACTCCTGTCTCATCGATGTATCGAGATAGAATCTCTGTTGGTTCGTACGAAAAAATCTTGCATGTATTTAGTAAAGGTCGCCTTTACTGGGGAACGCATGAAGGTATTTATGTCGACAGTGACATGATGAACAGATTCTTTGTCATTCAGGAGGTGGACGACAAACTCGTTATTGAGCGAGTTGAAGGCCATGGTCAACAAGCAAACGCGCAAACACTTCTCTGGATACAGCTCGCTGAATGGAATGAACAACGACCGAAGTTCGAAATTGCGTGTAGTGCGTTGTGGCATGAACTCAAAAACGTTGTTGAATTGGAACGCTACAAAGCCGCGATTGACTTCTTAAAAGCGGTCGCGACAAGCGAAGACGGAATAAAGATCGTTATAGCTAATTGGGTCATTGTCACTGATGAGGAGAGGGCAACCCTTTTTCCGAGTAGCGAATTCAGATTGCTAAAAGCAAAACTCGGAATCGAAAGTGGGAACAGATTCACTATTCCAGTCTTGAAAAAAACACAGGAATCAGTTCTTTCCTTCTTGAAGGAGAACGAACGCTTCCACCTCAGACGTTTCGTTCAGAGTCAAACGGACTACCAGGTCTTCAGCTGTGGGCCACGTGACAAATCCTTCAATATTCTCTTCATCAAACACGACTTCTGCCCCAAACCGCTCCCAAGCGGTGGCATCGAAGTCACCTGACGGTTTTCTACTGCTACCCTTCGACACGGGGTAGTTTTTTGTTAAAAACAAAACGCGGACTTAAAAACCCGCGCGTTCTATTTTGTTAGATTGCTCCGTCGTTATCCCTTCGACAAGCTCAGGGAATAACGACGTTTTGTATTTCTTAACTTCTCGGTCCTCTTGGCCTTCTTGGTCCTCTGGGCCATCTCCCCTACCATTCTTTTTGTTTCAATGCTTCTCCTGCCGCGGCAACTTGCGCTTCGTGTTTTGACATTCCAATTCCTACGGCCACCTGCTCCTTTCCTAAATACACACCAACTTCGAAACGCTTCGCATGATCCGGCCCTTCTTCTGACAAAACTTTGTAAGACGGAGTAACTCCAACGTGTTCCTGCGCGGCTTCTTGAAAACGACTTTTTGGATCAACGTACAATCTCTGTTTGAGTATGCGAGGTAATTCCGAAAGCACGCGTTCTTGAATAAACGACTTTGCCGCGTCCCATCCGCCATCAATATAAATTGCTCCGATGATTGACTCAAAAGCGTTTGCCAAAATATACTTGCGTGCTTTTGAATCTTTGTCTTTTGATTCACCGCGCGAAAGATGCAAATACGGTTCGATTTCCAAAAGACGGCACAAATCAGAAAGCATGTCAGCGTTTACAAGTGCGGCGCGCCAGTTTGTGAGTTCGCCTTCTGGATTTTCGTAATTTAGATATAAATTTTCAGTGACAACAAGTTCCAAAACAGCATCACCTAAAAACTCAAGCCGTTCATTGTGGCCGAGTCTAAAATCTGGATGTTCGTTGAGGTACGATCGATGAACAAGCGCCTGTCTTAACGTGTCCTTGTTTTGAAACGTGACTCCAAGCGTCTGCTCTAAATCCTCGAGGTTTTCTTTTGGCATATTACTTTTTTACTTCTTCACTTTTCTCCTTATCCACTTCCTTCACTTCTCCTTTTGCAAGCATGTCTTTATAAACCGCTCCAAGCACACCGTTCACAAACTTTCCAGATGAAGGCCCGCCGAATCCTTTGGCAAGTTCAATTGCTTCGTTGATCGCGACCTTTGCTGGAATTTTATCAGAAAACTTAAGCTCATAAACACCAAGTCGCAAAATGTTTCGATCAATTATCGACAGAGAATCAAGCGGCCAATCAGGCGCGAAGTGAACAATGAACTCATCAATTTCTGCTCGATGTTCCACAACTCCTTTCACCAATTCTTCAACAAACTTTTCATCATTAAACTTTGGCGCGAACTCGCGACGATTGAAAGTTATCGTCTCTTCAAGTTTCCCTTCAGGCATTCCCAAAAAATCCCACTGATAGAGTGACTGCATTGCGATGGTTCGCGAAAGATGACGGTTGGACATAGGAAAGAACGATGGTTTTGGGTGTTAGGTTTTGAAAAACCCATTTACTATTTCACACTTCGGTTTTTGTACGTTCCACATGTTTTACAAGCGCGATGTGGCAAAACAGACGCGTTGCAAGATTTACATACACCTGTTGCAATTGACTTAAGCGCATCATGCGAACGGCGGTTGCGACCACGAGTGGTGGATTTACGGTGAGCTGGGACTGGCATAGTAGAATTGGTAGCAAGTAGCTGGTAGCTAGTAGCAAGTATACTCGCTTTTTCTCACGAATATACTTACTACCTACTACTTACTACATACTACTTTATTGTTAGTAGTTGGTAGTTTGTAACACGTTTGAAATTTTGCGTCAATACTTTATGTAATTATCGAGCTTGATATAAGTGTCACGCTCGCAACAGTATCATCCTCTTTTTTGAATCGCATCACACGCACTCCTTGTGTTGCGCGACCGAGTGATGAGACAGAAGAAAGAGGCGAACGAATAACTTGTCCAGCACTTGATATAACAAACAAATCGTGGTCATCTTTTGTTCCAACTATATGAGCTGAAACTATCGCTCCTGTTTTCTTTGTGATGTTCGCAGTCTTAATTCCACTTCCACCTCGACCCTGCACTTTGTATTCGTTTATATCAGTGCGCTTTCCATATCCATTCGACATTAGCACGAGCAGTTCAAACTCTCCAGATTTCTTCGCGACCCCAGAAGGAACCACTCCCATTCCAACAACATGATCTTGACCTTTGAGCCGAATACCTCGCACGCCTGAAGCTGTACGTCCCATTGCGCGAACATTCTTTTCAGTAAATCGAATCGCTTGTCCTTGTTTTGTGACAAGAACTACTTCGTCGCTTCCAGTTGTTGGATGAACCCACTGCAAATTATCACCATCTTTCAGTTTGATCGCAATAAGTCCTGAATTTCTAATGTTCTCAAATTCACTGATTTCAGTTTTCTTCACTGTTCCTTTGTTTGTGACCATGAGCAAAAATTTTGCTTTCACAATATCATCTGTCGCGTAAGTAGCGGAAACGCTTTCTCCAGGAGCAAGTTGCAAAAAGTTAACAAGCGCCTGTCCTTTCGCAATACGAGAAGCTTCCGGCACATCATAAGCCTTCAAGCGAAATACTCGACCACGTGTTGTGAAAAACAAAAGTTCTTTATGTGTGGTCGTTGTAAATACTTGTTCAACAACGTCTTCTTCTTTTGTTGTCAGTCCGGCAACGCCCTTGCCTCCGCGTTTTTGTGTTTTGAATGTATCCGGCGGAATGCGTTTGATATATCCGGCGCGTGTTATCATCACAACAGTTTCAGTGTCCGGTATAACATCTTCAATTGAAAACTCTTTGATGCCATGTTTTACGATTTGTGTTCGACGCGCATCACTGTATTTTCCTTTCATTTCTTCAACTTCTTTTGCAATCACGCCAAGCATTTTCTTTTCAGAAGCTAAAATTGACTCGAGTTCCTGAATGAGAGCTATTTTTTCTTTATACTCTTGTTCAACTTTCAATCGCTCAAGGTTGGCGAGTTGTTGCAAACGCATTTCCAAAATCGCAACAGATTGAAATTCAGAAAGTTTGAATTTTTTGATGAGATTTTCTTTTGCTTCGTCTTTATCTTTTGATTTTTTAATTGTCTCGATGATCTGATCAATCTTCAAAAGCGCAATTCGCAAACCTTCCAAAATATGAGCGCGCTCTCGCGCTCGATTCAAGTCAAATTCTGCACGACGACGCACAACTTCACGACGGTGCTTGATATATTCCTCAAGAATCATTTTCAAATTGAGTACGCGTGGTTGAATTCCATCAATAAGCGCAAGCATGTTGTAATGAAATGTTTCTTGAAGTTGTGTTGTTTGATACAAACGATTGAGAACTTTTTTTGGATAAGCATCTCTTTTGAGTTCAACAACAACGCGTAAACCATCCTTTGAAGACTCATCGCGCAAGTCGCGAATTCCTTCAACTTTTTTCTCATGCACAAGTTCGGCAATTTTCATGACCAAATTTGCTTTGTTCACTTGATATGGAATCTCCGTGACGATAATTGAAAAATCACCTTTGCTGTTTTCAACTATTTCGGTTTTCGCACGAACAACAACACCGCCCTTTCCGGTTGAAAATGCCTGCTTAATATCATTTACATTATAAACAATTCCGCCTGTTGGAAAATCAGGGCCTAAAACAATTTCTGACAATTCATCAACGCTCGCGTTTTTGTCTTTAATAAGATGTAGCACAGCGTCACATACTTCACCAAGATTGTGTGGTGGAATATTTGAAGCCATACCAACCGCAATTCCAACAGTGCCGTTGATAAACAAGTTAGGAAGTTTTGCTGGCAAGACTATTGGTTCTTTGTGCGTGCCATCAAAGTTTGGCATGAAATTCACAGTTCCCTTTTCAATGTCTGTCAAAAGTTCTTCTGTGATCTGTTCAAGTTTTGCTTCTGTATAACGATACGCGGCCGCAGGATCCCCATCTACGCTCCCAAAATTGCCTTGCCCTTTTATAAGCGGATAACGCAAAGAAAAATCCTGTGCCATGCGCACAAGAGAATCATAAACCGCCGAATCTCCGTGTGGGTGATATTTTCCAAGCACATCTCCAACAACTGTTGCACACTTTTTGAATTTTGCGCTTGATCGTAAACCTGTCTGCCACATGGAATAAAGAATTCGACGATGAACTGGTTTGAGTCCATCACGAATATCTGGAAGCGCGCGTCCAACAATCACGGACATTGCATAATCCAAATACGAGTTTTGTATTTCCTCTACAAGACTCTGTTCTATGACAGTCCCAACGGAAGTCATTGACGATTCTTCATTATTATTCGACTTTTGTTTTTTCTGAAGCTTGGACATACCCGGTAGTACAACAATGATATTTATTATTTGTTGGTATTTCTTTGACTGACATTATTACGACTCCCTACGTAGGTCGTCGTACAGACCTTGTAAATGCCGAGTAGAACAGGTGACAGATCATTGTTGTCCTACCGGGCATAATCTTTTTCTTCAATTCTTTGTTTGAGCAATTCAATGAGTGATTTTGAGACAGTCTCTTTCTCTTCTATAAAACTAGAAATTGAACTTGCCGCTTTTTTTGTTTGTTCCAACTTAATCTTCGCGTCTTCTTTTATTTGTCGTGTTTCCTTAAATTCTTCTTTTGCTGAAATGACAGATTCTGTTAAATCTTTTTTGGCAAGTGCCCCTTGATCAACAAGTGACTGGCGTGTTGTATACATCCATCCCAATATCACAAGTGCAATCGCAATTCCTACACACAATGAATATGTAAACTTCGCCTGACGCTTCATATCTCAACGAGTTAACGTAACGATCAACATGTCTTCTTCTGGCAAATCCTTCCGACTGATCTTATACTTATTCATTTCTTCACGTCGACATGTACCCATTGCCTTGCAAAAAGCATCAACAGTTTCATACTTTGCCTTAAGATTTGGAACAGCATGAGTCATCGGAATTACAACGCGAGGTTCAATCTGACTAATAACTTCAGCCGCTTGAGTTGGAGTCAATACTCCACTTCCACCAACCGGTACCATTAGTACATCAATATTCTGAAGACGTTTAAGTTCTTCGTCAGTGAGTTCTCGATCAAGCGCGCCAAGATGCGCCAAATGCATTCCTTCAAGTTCGATGCGATAGAGAACGTTTTCTACTGGAACTCCTTTTTTTAGTTCTCGCTTGAGCGGTGCTGAAATTCCAAAAACAAAAACTCCTCGAATTTCATATTCGCCAGGAGTTCGAATAATATAAGGAGAACCAGTGATTGCTTCGATGTTATTTGCGTCTGGTTCATTGTGCGTCACCATCACAATATTTCCCTCGATTGTGCGAGGAAAACGTAAACCGGTTTCGTTGTCGTAAGGATCTGTGACAAGTACAACTTCGCCATTTGTTGTTTTGGTTGTAATCTCAAAAGAGGAAAGTCCGAGCCAGGAAAGTTGCATATGTGGGAAGGGCTAAGAGGACCAAGATGGCCCAGAGGGTAAGAAACAAAATCACGACAAAGAACGGACAAATAATATCATGGACAAGGCAACAAAACAAGAGGTGATTATTCTGTTGGATGAATCACTTCTTGCCAATATTCAATCTCTTTTTTTACTGCTGAAAGCTCTGGATCTCGTTCAGTAATCAAAAACCCCTCGCTATATGCTGCTGCCTTTTCTTGAATCTCTCGTTTTTGATTTTCATTTCCATCACTTGCTAATACTTTCAAATCTGAAATTGCTTTATCAATCTGAACAGCTTGATCTTTCCACTTCTCAACAAGCCGAGCATACTCTTCACTTTCAGCGCTGACGTGTTCTTTTAGCGAATCAGCTAGCTTGCTTCGCGCAACCATGATTCCATCTTCAACCTGATATCTTTGTTCTGGTGTAAGTTGTTCAATAAAAATATCACTTTGAATAAGTTCATCTAGAGAAACACCTGAATCAAGATGCGGTTTTATGATCGCACGAACATTTGGTTCAACATGCTCAATCACCATTGCGTTCATTTCATCTTCGGCAAGACCGTGCGTTAGCTCGATGTACGCGCGACGATATGGGTATTCTTTAACCCCAACATCATGAAACGATTTTCTGATTGTTAATTCATCTGCTTCCGAATCTGCTTGCAAACGTTCAAGTACTGATTGTGCTTCTTGTTTTATTTCTTTTGGAAGTGTTGGAACGAAGTGCTTAATCGCGTAAGCGAACTCATCAAATAAAGACTGGTATTGATGGAACATAGGTTAAAATGAGTGAAAGGGATTATAGGGGGTAAAGGGGTTTATGAAACTTTAGGCTGCGAGACGATCTTCTGTTTCTTTTGTTTTTTTATCGATTGTTTTTTTTGGCGAGACATCCCAGACAAACGGCATTTTACCCATGAGTTCAGGATACTCTTTTCTTGCCCCCTCTCGAAGATCTGCGTAAACATCAGCCGCGGCTTGATAACGATCTTTTTTATTTTTTTCAAGCAACTTCATCACGATTTTTTCAAGCCACTTTGGAACGTCTGTTATTCCTTTTTCTTCAAAATTTGCTGGAGTATCCATCTGATGCGCAATAACGAAATCCCTTATTGTTTTACCTTCAAACGGACGAACACCTGTAATCATTTCATAAAGAGTGATACCGAGTGAGTAAAGATCAGAACGGTGATCTGGAAGTTCCCCTCGGAAAGCTTCGGGTGGCATATATTCTGCCGTACCCACTGTATATCCGCGTTGAGTAATTGCCTCTGCCCATTCTACATTATCGTCTTCTTGTGCAGTTCTAAACACTTCAATTCGTGCGTCTTCAGTCAAAGCCGCAATTCCAAAATCTCCTACGCGCGCAATTTCTGTTCCGTCAGCAAATTTTTGAATCATTACGTTTTTTGGTTTTATATCACGATGAACTATGTCAAGCTCACGCATTGATTCAAGAGCCAACACAATCTCACCTGCTAAAGTCACGGCGACTTGCGGTGGCAAATGATCGTGTTCTTCAATAATGCGACCCAAATCTCTACCTTCTACATAATCAGTCACAAGCCCAAGTATTTTTTCCCCTTCAATATCAAACTCCACAACGTCATACGCTGTAAGTACGAACGGATTGTTCATTCTCGCAAGAAGATGAATTTCACGATTGAAACGTTTAACGATATTCGAATCAAGTCGAGCGCGAGTGTTTAGGACTTTAAGCGCACGAATCAAACCCAAACGCTCATCTTCAACCTTGAATACATTTCCAACACCTCCTTGTCCTAACTTCTCTAAAATTTTGAAACTGTTGCCGTGCTGATCAATCAGATCATTTCCAACCTTAATTTCGACTGTTTTTCGAGTCGTTTCTGGCAAAGGCACATATACAGATTCAGGGATTTTTTGATGCTTTCCGGTTTCTGGAATAGGCATACCCGGTAGTACAACAATGATATTTATTAGTATTTTTTTACTGACATTGTTACGACTCCAAATGTAGGGTGTCTTACAATCTGTGTTAATGTTCGGCAGAACAGGTGACGGATCATTGTTGTCCTACCGGGCATATTTATTCACGGCTATTTTACTTGATTTCTTCAATCTTGACCACAGACATATTACCATGTACACTCCGTCCATATTCTTAATAATTAACGCCGGATGGACCTTTGCGGAATAGCTGCAAACTGTCTTCCGGAAAACATATGACACAGCCAAATCAGCAAGATCAGTCAGATTTTCAAAAACTTCTTGAGGAGGGAAATTATTTAAACGTTCCTAAAGTCGGCGACGTAGTAGTTGGAAAAATCATTGGTGCTGGACGACGCGAAATTCGTCTTGATATTGATGGGGTAGGAACAGGGGTTGTGCGCGGACGCGAACTTTTTGCAGAAAGCAACGAATACAACAATCTTGCAACAGGCGAGGAAGTACAGGCAACTATTATAAATCGCGAAAATGAAAACGGAGAAATGGAACTCTCATTCCGTTTTGCTGGACAGCAACGCGCTTGGGAAGAATTGCGCAGACTTTTCACAACTGGTCAAACAGTTCCTACAAAAATTTTGGAAGCAAACAAAGGTGGCTTGATTGTTAATGTTCAAAACATTTCAGGTTTCATTCCAGTCTCACAATTGTCGCCAGAACATTATCCACGTGTAAGCGGTGGTGACAAAAACAAAATTCTAGAAAAACTTAAATCGTACGTTGGAGAAACATTTGATGTACGTGTTATTGATGTTAATGAACAAGATGAAAAACTTATTGTTTCTGAAAAATCAGTTTGGGAAGACACACAGAAAAATGTCATATCGCAATACAAAGTCGGAGATACTGTTGAAGGTGAAGTGACTGCGGTTGCTGACTTTGGCGCGTTTGTAAAATTCGACGCACTTGAAGGTTTGGTTCATATCAGCGAAATTGCATGGCAGAGAATTGACCATCCGCGCGATCTACTTACGATTGGACAAACTGTGAAAGCAGAAATTATCGGAATTGAAGGAAGTAAAATATTTCTTTCAATGAAAAAATTAGTTGAAGATCCATGGGCAAACGTTCAAAACCGTTACCATGTTGGTGATCTAGTTCAAGGAACGATTCTTAAAGTTAATCCATTTGGATTTTTTGTTGAGCTTGATCCAGAAATCCACGGACTCGCACATGTGAGCGAACTTTCAGAACAGCCAGTTGAAGACGTGACAACGATTGGAAAACAAGGTGAAACCATCACATTCCGAATTGTTTCAATTGAACCAGACGAACATAGACTTGGTCTTTCAGTAAAAGCAATTGACGAAGCTGTTTGGAAAAAAATGAACGAAAAAGAAGAAGAAAAGGAAGAAAAAGAAGGCCCAGAAGTAAAAGAGGGCCCAGATGTCCAAGAGGAAGAAAAAACGAAAGCAGAATAAATTTACGTTCTTTACTATGAAACCACTCTCAAAAAACATAATACTCGCTCTTGTTACTGTGCTTCTTGTTTCAGCGATCTTTTCAAGCATATCGCTTCGAACAATAAAGCCGGAAGTGATCTCTCTATCAAAACTTGCTACTGAAATTGAAAATGGTCTTGTAACATCAACGACTGTTGAGGGATCTGAAGTTCTAATCACACTTAAAGATGGAACTGAACAAAAAGCACGAAAGGATACTTCAGTTTCACTTGAAAACGCGCTGACTGATTACGGTCTTGAAGCAGACAATATTCGCGCGGCAAACATCAGCATAAAAGATCGTGGTGCAAGATCATATTTTCTTGGTGTGATTTTGCCATCAATGCTTCCACTTTTGCTTTTGATTGTAATTTTTTGGTTCATGATCCGACAGATGCAAGGTGTGAACAACAAAGCAATGTCGTTTGGAATGAGTGGCGCGCGAGAACTCAAAGACACAAAACAAAAAGTTACATTTAAAGATGTTGCTGGTTCAAAAGAAGCAAAAGAGGAGCTTCAAGAAGTTGTTGAGTTTTTGAAAAATCCAAAAAAATTCTCGGATCTTGGAGCCAAGCTTCCAAAAGGAGTTCTAATGATGGGGAGGCCTGGAACTGGAAAGACTCTCATGGCTCGCGCAATCGCTGGCGAAGCAGGAGTTCCCTTCTACCACATCAGTGGTTCTGAATTTGTTGAAATGTTTGTTGGAGTTGGAGCAAGCCGCGTGCGTGATCTATTCACACGCGCAAAAAAATCAGCGCCATGTATCGTTTTCATTGATGAAATTGACGCAGTCGGACGCCAGCGCGGCGCAGGACTTGGCGGAAGCCATGATGAACGCGAACAAACTCTTAATCAAATCCTTGTTGAAATGGATGGGTTCGCGCCAAATATCGGAGTAATCGTGGTCGCGGCAACAAACCGACCAGATGTTCTTGACCCAGCCCTTCTTCGTCCTGGACGTTTTGATCGCAGAGTTGTGCTTGATCTTCCAGATATAAATGAACGACAAGAAATTCTTAATCTCCACGCATTGAACAAACCGTTTGAAACAGAAGTCAACTTACGTCGTGTTGCGGAACGCACACCTGGTTTTTCAGGAGCTGACCTGATGAATCTTCTTAATGAGGCAGCTATTCGAGCGGCCCGATTTGATAGAAAACAAATCAGTCAAGAGGACGTGTTTGATTCAA
>Ga0265296_1002392_pt1 | contig 19052 bp, 14 predicted proteins | sample MunlanPumphouse1_FD_189073 | JGI IMG/M metagenome (GOLD analysis project Ga0265296, IMG submission 189073) | Groundwater microbial communities from a municipal landfill in Southern Ontario, Canada - Pumphouse #1 | ecosystem: Environmental > Aquatic > Deep subsurface > Groundwater | place...
CACCCCGGCAGGATGCCGGGGTAGCCGCGACACGGCCATGGATGGCCGATCGCGGCGGGCCCACGGAGCAATGCCTGACTGCGGGCATGCCGAGCCTAGGCGAGGCACCGAGTGGTGGGGCAAGAGCCCTTTGGTTACTTTGGGGCTCTTTTCCAAAGTGACCCGCCGTAAGGGCGGAACCCTAAGTGGCCGTTACCGCAGCAAACGAATATGTACTCCTCTACAGGCCCCCTGCTGACACGTCTTGTTTCACATACAACGCCATCATCCCGCTATCAATCAATTTTCCTTGCCTACCGAACCCCTTAAGCTATCTGGCATCTGTTTACTGTCCGTTGCGTTTGGCCGAAGGCATGTCCGAACCGTTATTTCTGATCCAGCACGCGCCAGGAACGGCACGGGATTGCTCACCACAGGTTGTATTTATGCACCGCAGGAATTTGCTCAAAGCGTCCATGGCCATCGCGGCCTACACCGGACTGTCGGCCAGTGGCCTGCTCGCCGCTCAGGCCTGGGCCGGGAATCGTGCCGCCGATGGCGACGCCAAGGCGTTCGACTTCGATTGGCTCAAGCTGCAAGCCAAGCAACTGGCTGGCAAACAGTATCAGGACACGCGCCAGGTGCTGCCGCCGACCCTGGCGACCATGACCCCGCAGAATTTCAATGCCATTGGCTACGACGCCAATCATTCGTTGTGGAAAGACCTCAAAGGCCAACTGGACGTGCAGTTTTTCCACGTCGGCATGGGCTTCAAGACCCCGGTGCGCATGCACAGTGTCGACCCCAAGACCCGTCAGGCGCGGGAGGTGCATTTCCGTCCATCGCTGTTCAACTATGAAAAAACCACGGTCGATACCCAGCAGCTCAAGGGCGACCTGGGCTTTTCCGGGTTCAAGCTGTTCAAGGCTCCGGAACTGGACCGCCACGATGTGGTGTCTTTCCTCGGCGCCAGCTATTTCCGTGCGGTGGATAACACCGGCCAGTACGGTCTTTCGGCACGCGGCCTGGCTATCGATACCTACGCCAGCAAACGCGAAGAGTTCCCCGATTTCACCCAGTTCTGGTTCGAGACGCCGGACAAGGACAACACCCGTTTCGTGGTCTACGCCCTGCTCGACTCACCGAGCGCCACTGGCGCCTACCGCTTCGACATCGATTGCCAGGCCACCCAGGTGGTGATGGCCATCGACGCCCATATCAACGCGCGGACCGCGATCCAGCAGATGGGCATCGCGCCCATGACCAGCATGTTCAGTTGCGGCACCCATGAGCGACGCATGTGCGACACCATTCACCCGCAGATCCACGATTCCGACCGCCTGGCGATGTGGCGCGGCAACGGCGAGTGGATCTGCCGCCCGCTGAACAACCCGGCCAAGCTGCAATTCAATGCCTTCGCCGATAAAGACCCGAAAGGTTTCGGCCTGGTGCAGACCGACCATGAATTCGCCAGCTACCAGGACACTGTCGATTGGTACAGCAAGCGCCCGAGCCTGTGGGTAGAACCGACCACTGCGTGGGGCGAAGGCTCTGTCGACCTGCTGGAAATCCCTACCACCGGCGAGACCATGGACAACATCGTCGCCTTCTGGACCCCAAAGAAACCGGTGGCCGCCGGCGACTCCCTGAACTTTGGCTACAAGCTCTACTGGAGCGCCCTGCCCCCGGTCAGCACGCCGCTGGCGCAGGTCAATGCCACCCGTTCCGGCATGGGCGGTTTCACCGAAGGCTGGGCACCGGGCGAGCACTACCCGCCGGTCTGGGCCCGCCGTTTTGCCGTGGATTTCAAGGGTGGTGGTCTGGACCGTCTGCCCGCAGGCACCGGCATCGAGCCAGTGGTGACCTGCTCCCATGGCGAAGTGAAAGATTTCAGTGTGCTGGTGCTCGATGACATCAAGGGCTACCGCATCCTCTTCGACTGGTACCCGACCAGCGACAGCGTGGAGCCGGTGGAAATGCGCCTGTTCATTCGCACCAATGACCGGACCTTGAGTGAAACCTGGTTGTACCAGTACTTCCCACCTGCACCGGACAAACGCAAGTACAGCTGATGCCAAACGTTCCCACGCACTGAGTGCGTGGGAACGCCGTGGCCGGGTCAAAAGCGTGAAATGCTTTTCATCGCACCAATCAAGTAGCGCATTGCAACTTGATCGTTTTCGGTCAAGGCGCGGTATTGCTCCAGCAGTTGTGCCTCATCCGAGCTCAACCGACGGCCATGCAACGACAGCCTGCGGCTGAAAAAAAGCACCAGAACCCCTGTTACACCAATGGACTTGGCCATGGAATGTTTCTCCGTGTAATAAACAACAACTCCTAATGCCCATAACCCTGTCCGCGAAGTGCAATGCCTCAGCGAGCAAACAGACTGACTTCCTGGGCCAGAAGCCGCCTTACTTCAAGCGTAGAAACTATCCTGGCGCCTGTGAGATTTTTTTAGAGTATTCACTTAAATAATTCGATTGAAGCAAAAAGCTTGCGGAAAATTCTTACGCCTCATAAATTGACTGACTACTCAATTAATCAATGAGGCCGGCATGCGCACTAGTGATCCCCAACAACGCGAAAGCAAACGCATGGCCCTGTTGGACGCCGCGTCCCAGTGTTTTGCCGAGGCCGGTTTTGTCGCCACGCGCACCGCTGATATCTGCGCCCGGGCCGGTATGAGCGCGGGCAATCTGTTCCACTATTTCGCCAGCAAGCACGAGGTGTTGCTGGCGCTGGTGGCCCGCGAAGGTGCCGAGATCCAACAGGCCATGGCGCCGCTGGCCAAGGCGGCTGATCCAATGGCGCAGTTGCTGGCTTTCCTTGATCAGGTCTGCCAATTGGCCTGCGACCGCCACTATGCTGGCCTGGCGCTGGAGATCTCGGCCCTGGGTCATCGCGACGAAGCCGTGGCGCGGTTGGTAAAGGCCAATGACCGTTCCTTGCGTGACGGCCTGGAAGCACTGGTAAGGGCCGCCGACCAGGCCGGGCAATTGCACACCGCATTGAGCGTGCCCGACGCGGCCAACTGGCTGGCCGCCTTGATCGATGGCATGTTCGCCCGCGTGGCCGCCGACCCGGACTTCCACCCCGAGCAGCAGACCACGGTCCTGCAGGGCCTGGTGGTTCACCTGCTGCAGGGGCGTTGAACATGTCAGCAGCGGCCAATGCGCGCCTGGTCCAGGTCGATGCGCTGCGTGGGTTTGCCTTGTTCGGCATTCTCAGCGTCAATATCTGGGCCTTTGCCGATCCCTTCTACGCCTCGACGGCCAGCAACCCGGCCTACGCCAGCGTGCTCGATCACGGGGTGCGATTGCTCGTGGCATTGTTGTTCGAGACCAAGTTCTACCTGCTGTTTTCCTTCCTGTTCGGCTACAGCTTCACCCTGCAAATGGCTGCCGCCGAGCGCGCCGAGGCCGCCTTCGTCCCGCGCATGCTGCGCCGGCAACTGGCACTGCTGGCATTGGGCCTGGTCCATGGAGCCCTGTTGTACTACGGGGAGATTCTCTCGACTTATGCCCTGCTGGGCCTGGTGCTGCTGGCTGCCCGCAACCTGTCAGCGGCCCGCGCCCGGCGGTGGGCAATCGGCCTGGTGGTGGTCGCCTGTGCACTGTGGATGGTGCTGGGTCTGTTGCAGGGGCTGGGAGGTGAATGGGTCGGCACGGCTCATGGCGAAGGCCAGGCAAAACTCGCGGCGTTTTCCGCCGGTGCCCTGCAGACCTTGCAATTTCATAGCCGAGAGGTGTGGGCCACGGTCCCTGCGTTATGGCTATTGCAAGGCCCCAGCGCGCTGGCGATGTTCCTGTTCGGCTACGCCGCCGGGCGACAGCAGTGGCTGGCGTCGCCACAGGCCTGGGATCCCCGTGCCCGGCGCCTGCTGCTAATCACTGCCCCACTGGGCCTGCTCGGAGCGCTGGTCTACGCCCTGACCGCCGCTTACAAACCAGGCGGCGGCCTGGAAACCTTTGCCTTCGGCCTCGGCCAACTGACGGCACCGCTGCTGACAGCTGCCTATTGCCTATTGATGCTGGCGCTGTTCAACACCACCGCCGGCGCCAGGCTGTGCGCGCGCCTGGCGCCGCTGGGCAAGATGGCCTTGAGCAATTACCTCATGCAATCGATGCTGCTCGGGCTGTTGTTCACCGGCTACGGCGCTGGCTGGATCAACCAGGTCGAACCCTGGCTGCTGTTGCCCATGGCGGCGGCGATTTTTATCCTGCAAATGTGGCTGAGCGCGCACTGGCTACGCCGCCATCCCTATGGGCCGTTCGAGTGGTTGTTGCGCGCCGCGACGCTACTGGCCTGGCCGAACTGGCGGCGCAGCCAATAAACCCCAGGATCGCCACTCCCCGGCGACAGGCACAAAAACCCACCGTGATCAGCGGTGGGTCTGGGTGCCAAATGTAAACAATCAGTCGCGCAAGTCAGACTCATGAATCGGCTGGTCGCGGTGGGTCGCCCGTTGGTATTGCGCCGGCCAGATCGCCTTGCGCCCGCCCAGGTCGTCATCGGCGTGCAGCGGCCAATACGGATCACGCAGCAGTTCACGGGCAAGGAAGATGATATCGGCCTGGCAGGTGCGCAGAATATGTTCGGCCTGGGCCGGCTCGGTAATCATGCCCACCGTGCCCGTGGCCATGCCGGACTCCTTGCGCACACGCTCGGCAAAGCGCGTTTGATAACCGGGCCCCGTAGGGATTTCTGCGTTGGCCGCAGTGCCACCGGAGGATACGTCGATCAGGTCCACGCCCAGGTCTTTCAGGCGACGGGCCAGTTCCACGGTTTCATCCGGGTTCCAGCCGTCTTCCACCCAGTCGGTGGCTGAAACGCGCACAAACAACGGCAGCTCTTGTGGCCACACCTCACGCACCGCTTCGGTGACTTGCAACACCAGGCGAATACGGTTTTCAAAGGAGCCGCCATATTGATCCTGGCGCTGATTGCTCAGGGGCGACAGAAACTGATGCAGCAGATAACCATGGGCTGCGTGGATTTCCACCACTTTGAAACCGGCGGTCAGGGCGCGCTTGGCGGCGGCCACAAAATCGCCAATCACCTGCCGGATTTGCCCTTCATCCAATTGCCGTGGCGCGGTGTGCTGTGGGTCGAAGGCGATGGGCGACGGGCCTACCGGCACCCAGCCGCCATCTTCGGGCTTGACGCTGCCATGCTTGCCGATCCACGGCCGGTGGGTGCTGGCCTTGCGCCCGGCGTGGGCCAGTTGAATGCCTGCCACCGCGCCTTGGGTGCTGATAAAGCGGGTGATGCGCTGCAACGGTTCAATCTGGGCATCATTCCACAGGCCCAGGTCCTGGGCGGTGATGCGGCCATCAGCGGTCACGGCGGTGGCTTCGCTGAAAATCAGACCAGCGCCGCCTACAGCGCGGCTGCCCAGGTGCACCAGGTGCCAGTCATTGGCCAGGCCATCGACGGCGGAGTACTGGCACATCGGCGAGACGGCAATGCGGTTGAGCAGGGTCAATTGGCGCAGGGTATAGGGTTCAAGCAACAGACTCATGGGGCACCTCTTCTCGTATCCGGTGGGCATTGGCTCCAGGGTTCTGTCTGACCGGTGCGCGTGACGAAAAGATGAAAGGCCCGTCCCCTTCGGGCTAAAAAACAGACAAGGTCACAAGACCAATCACACAGTGCTTAGAGACTAGTCGACAACCGGGGATTGCACAGGGTTCAGCGCGGTTCGATGTGGGCAATCATCAATTGCACGGTTTCCTGGCCGCGGAATTCGTTGACGTCCAGCTTGTAGGCCAGCTCCACCCAGCGAATGGTCGGGTTCGGCCACACTTCGCGGTCAATGCCAAAGGCAATGCCATCGAGTTTCACCGCGCCACACTCACTCTTGAGCACCACCTTGAGGTGACGCTCGCCCACCACCCGTTGCTCCACCAGTTGAAATACCCCGTGAAACAACGGCTCGGGAAAATGTTGGCCCCAGGGCCCGGCATTGCGCAGGGCGCGGGCCAGTTCCAGGTGGAATTCCTCCACAGCCAGAGTGCCATCGGACAATAGGCGCCCGGTGAGGTCTTCTTCACGCAGTTGCCGGCGCACTTCGGCGTCGAAGGCTTCGGCGAACAGCGGGAAGTTCGCTTCAGGCAAGGTCAGGCCCGCCGCCATGGCGTGGCCGCCGTATTTGGCGATCAGGTTCGGATGCTGGCTGGCCACCACCGCCAGCGCGTCGCGGATGTGGAACCCCGGCACCGAACGCCCAGAACCCTTGAGCAGGCCATCGCCGGCATCGGCAAAGGCAATGGTCGGGCGGAAATAGCGTTCTTTCATACGCGAGGCGAGGATCCCGATGACCCCCTGGTGCCACTCCGGGTCGAACAGGCACAGGCCGAATGGCATCGACTCCACCGGCAAGTCCTTGAGCTGGGCCAGGGCTTCGCGCTGCATGCCCTGCTCGATGGCCTTGCGGTCCTGGTTCATGCCATCCAGTTGCGCGGCCATTTCCCGGGCCTGGGCGAAGTCGCTGGTGAGCAGGCATTCGATGCCCAGGCTCATGTCATCCAGGCGCCCGGCCGCGTTGAGCCGCGGGCCGAGGATAAAGCCCAGGTCGGTGGAGGTGATACGCGCAGCGTCGCGCTTGGCCACTTCGAGGATCGCCTTGATGCCCGGCCGCGCACGCCCGGCGCGGATCCGTTCCAGGCCCTGGTAGACCAGGATGCGGTTGTTGGCATCCAGCGGTACCACGTCGGCCACACTGCCCAGGGCGACCAGGTCGAGCAACTCGCCGATATTGGGCTGCGGCTGTTTGTCGTACCAACCCAGGCTGCGCAAACGCGCGCGCAAGGCCATCAACACGTAGAAAATCACCCCCACGCCGGCCAGGGCCTTGCTGGGGAACGAGCAGCCGGGTTGGTTCGGGTTGACGATGGCATCGGCCGCCGGCAGTTCATCGCCGGGCAAGTGGTGGTCGGTGACCAGCACCTTGAGCCCCGCCGCCTTCGCCGCCGCCACGCCTTCGACACTGGAGATGCCGTTGTCCACGGTGATCAGCAACTGCGGCTCGCGCTGCAAGGCCACGGCGACGATTTCCGGGGTCAGGCCATAGCCATATTCGAAGCGGTTGGGCACCAGGTAATCGACATGGGCGGCCCCGAGCAAGCGCAGGCCGAGGGTGCCCACGGTACTGGCTGTGGCGCCATCGGCATCGAAGTCGCCGACGATCAGGATCCGCTGGCGCTGTTCCAGGGCCGTCACCAGCAAGTCCACGGCGGCATCGATCCCTTTGAGCTGCTGATACGGAATCAACCGCGCCAGGCTCTTATCCAGCTCATCCTGCGAGGTCACGCCACGGGCGGCGTAGAGACGGGTCAGTAACGGTGGCAATTCACCGAGGAACGGCAGGACAGCGGGCAATGGGCGGGGATCGATACGCATGGGGTGATGGGGGCTTCTGTGCAATACAACGGTTAAAAAAACTACCAGGAACGACGAACATCAAATGTGGGAGCGGGCTTGCCCGCGATTGCGATATGTCAGTCGGCTTATCTTTAACTGATCCACCGCTATCGCGAGCAAGCCCGCTCCCACACGAGCCCGGCTCTACATCATCAGCCGCGTTCGCCGACCAGCCACTGCAGTTGCACTTCGTGCTGGCCGCGGTCATCGGTGACGAAGATCGTGCCTTCGCTGATCATCACATCCCACTTGATCACCCGTGGCATGTCCTTGGCCAGGATTTCCAGGATTTCCTGGGGCACGGCGGCGATATGTACGTTTTTCAGGTTGTTGGCCACCGGCACCACCTTGCCTTCCCACACCCGCAGGCTGCCGTAGGCCAGCAGGCTGGTACGTTCGGTGCGACGCGAACACCAGGTCAGGCGGTCGGCATCGGGCTGGCCGACTTCGATCCAGTGCAGGACCCGATCATCCAGGCTTTTTTCCCACAGCGCTGGTTCGTCTACATCTGACAGTCCGCGACCAAACGACAACTGCTCGTTGTACCAAAGGGCGTAGGCCAGCAGACGCACGGTCATGCGCTCTTCGGTTTCCGACGGGTGACGGGCGATGGTTTGCTTGACGCTCTCGTACACCGAACGATCGAGGTCGGTCAGGTTGAGTTCAAACTTGTAGGTCGTGGACGGCTGGGCCATGAACGGACTTCTAGAGACAGGAAAAGGCGGCCAGTCTAACCGATGGCGGGGTCATTCAACGAATCCTGCGCTGCATCATCCTTATCCCTGGGGCGCTCGCCTATGTTAAAAGGCAATACACACCTGCCTGCGCTTGTAAGGAACCTCATGTCGTTTACCGCCAAACCGCTTGCCGGCCTGAAAGTCATCGAACTGGGCACACTGATCGCCGGCCCGTTCGCCTCGCGCATCTGCGCCGAGTTCGGGGCCGACGTGATCAAGGTCGAATCCCCTGACGGCGGCGACCCGCTGCGCAAATGGCGAAAGCTGTATGAAGGCACCTCGCTGTGGTGGTTCGTGCAGGCACGCAATAAAAAGTCCCTGACCCTGAACCTCAAGCATCCGGACGGCCTGGCGATCCTCAAGCAACTGCTGGCAGACGCCGACATCCTGATCGAGAACTTCCGCCCCGGCGTCCTCGAAAAACTCGGCCTGGACTGGGATACCCTGCACGCCCTGAACCCCAAGCTGGTGATGGTCCGGCTCTCGGGTTTTGGCCAGACCGGGCCGATGAAGGATCAACCGGGCTTCGGCGCGGTCGGTGAGTCCATGGGTGGCCTGCGCTACATCACCGGTTTCGAGGACCGCCCGCCGGTACGCACCGGGATTTCCATTGGCGACTCCATCGCCGCGCTGTGGGCGGTGATTGGCGCACTGATGGCCTTGCGGCATCGCGAGATCAACGGCGGCCTGGGCCAAGTGGTGGATGTGGCGTTGTATGAAGCCATCTTCGCGATGATGGAAAGCATGATCCCGGAGTTCGATGTGTTCGGGTTTATCCGCGAGCGCACCGGCAACATCATGCCGGGCATTACCCCGTCATCGATCCATACCACCGCCGATGGCAAGCACGTGCAAATTGGTGCCAATGGCGATGCGATCTTCAAGCGCTTCATGCTAGCGGTCGGTCGTGAGGACCTGGCCAATGACCCACAACTGGCCAGCAACGATGGCCGCGATAGCCGGCGCGACGAGTTGTACGGCGTGATCGACCGCTGGGTCAACAGCTTGTCACTGGAGCAGGTGGTGGAGCAGTTGAACCTGGCCGAAGTGCCGGCCAGTCGGATCTACAGCGCCGAAGATATGCTGGGCGACCCGCAATACCTGGCCCGGGAAATGTTCCTCAAGGCCCAACTGCCCGACGGCAAGGATTTCAAGATGCCCGGCATCGTGCCCAAGCTGTCGGACACCCCTGGCAGTTGTGAGTGGGTCGGGCCACAGCTGGGTGAGCACAATACCGTGATTCTGCAAGCCCTGGGTTACGACAGCAACGCCGTGGCCCATTTGCGCAAGGAGGGCGCGATCTGATGCAGCTCGGAGCACGTTCAAGATAATGGCCGCCCGTTTCATCAGGGCGCTGCGGCGCCTATGGCTCACCGCCCCGCTGCTCGTGGCGCTGCCGCTATCGAGCCAGGCACAGGAAACGTTGACCTGGCTGGTGCGCGACCTGCCGCCGATGACTATCTTCGACGGCCCGCAAAAGGATCAGGGCAGCATTGATAAAATGCTGCCGTTATTGATCGAGCGCCTGCCGCAATATCGCCACCAGATCCTGCACGTCAATCGCGCCCGTGGCATCCAAATGCTCAATGCGCCCTCCTTCACCTGCGATCCCTCGCTGGTATGGACACCCGCGCGGGCCAAGAACATTGTCTTTTCCACACCGGCATTTGCCGTGTTGAGCAATGGCATCGCGATTCGCCGTAACCGACAGGACGCCCTGGCAAGCTATGTGGTTGACGGCAAATTCGATCTGGCGCGGTTTCTTGGTGCGCAGCAGACACGTCTTGGGATTGTCGCCGAGCGTAGCTATGGACCCGGGATTGACGAACAGTTGATCCACGCTGATCCACTGGAGCTGACCCCCCACTACGGCAACGATGCACTGGGCAGTTTGCTGCAGATGCAGCGCCTGGGGCGGCTGGAAGCGGTGTTGGGCTACTGGACGGAAATCCGCTACCAGGCCACGCAACAAGGCATGGATTCCCAGGACCTGGTGTTCTATCCGATCAAGGGCATGCCGCGTTATCAGCGGATCCATATCGGTTGCACGAACACCCCGCTGGGACGCCAGGCCATCAGCCATATCAACCGCGAGTTGCAGAATATTCCCCAGGCAGCGCTGCTTGAGTCCTACGCCAACAGGCTGGACCCGCTGATGCGCGAGCAATACCTCAGGGACAACCCGCGGTTTTTCAGCGAAACACCGCCGCCTTGATAAATTTTTGGCAAAAAGAAACCCCGAGCAGTGGGGAGACAACTCGGGGTTAAACGTGGCCTACAAAGACCAGTACAACAAGCTACAAGCACCGGAGCACAATGCTTGATCCTGCTGTTACAACGTCTGACTCGCCTTCCTGTAGGAAGTTTCCAAAGATAAAGCTTTGTTCATGCCTGGGCGGTGATGCGTGTCTGGGCGGCGTTGCGCAAGGCTGCGATCACCGAGGGTTCCAGGCGCCCTTCGGCGATTTTCAGGTCGCGGTGCAGGCAATCCACCACGTCCACCAGGGCGCGCTTGTCGGTCAATTGCCCGCAATCCACCTCGCGTTCAACCACGATAGCGCCCGTCGGGCTCTTTACCGTCACCAGGCACTCGCCGTGTACACCCGAGGTGGTCAGCGTGACCTGATAAGGGCTCAGCGCTTCACCGAGCAATAGGCTGATACTTTCCATCTCGATCACCACTCAATCATGAGAAAAAGAAATAACCACTGTAGGAACGCCGCCCGGAAACAAGCTCGCTCCTACAGGTAAATGACCGTCGTCCAAAGCACAAAGTTCGCCTTTGGGCTGAGTCAATCGAGCATGCATGGCAAATATGACAGAGAGAAAACAGCCGCTGACAGGCTAGAATCTCCTGATTATTGCCGGAGTCCACCGTGAGAGACGCGTCTGAACAGCCCTTGCGTATTGTCATCGCCGACGATCATCCGATTTTCCTGATCGGTTTGCGGGCAGTGCTGGAGCGTGATGAGCAGGTGCGCATCGTCGGTGAGGCCAACTCGCCCCAGGCCCTCGCGGCCCTGCTGCAACGCTGCCCCTGCGATGTACTGGTCACCGATTTCATGATGCCCGCCGAACCCCAGGCCGACGGCCTGCGCCTGATCGAGCACCTGCGCCGGCATTACCCCGACCTGCCCCTGGTGGTGGTGACCATGCTCAACAATGCCGGCCTGTTCAACTCGATCCTGGAGCTTGGGGTCATGGGCCTGTTGAGCAAGGCCAGCCTGGCCGATGAACTCCCCGAGGCCATCGCCCAGGTGCGCCAGCGGCGGCCCTATGTGGCCCGCACTATCCAACAGGCCTTGGCCCTGGCAGGCGCAGTGGGGGCTGATCGCCTGCACTCGCAGCATCAGCTGTCACCCAGGGAACTGGAAGTGATCCGCTTGCTGGCAGGCGGCAAGACTGTGGGCGAGATTGCCGCCCACCTCAATCGCAGCAAGCAGACCGTCAGCGCACAGAAAGTCAGTGCCATGCGCAAGCTGGGGCTGATCAGTGATGCCGCGTTGTTCATCTACGTGCAGGAACACGGGTTGGCATAGGTTTGCCACCTGAAGTCCTGCGCAGGATTTTCGACCGCTATCGCCGGCAAGCCGGCGCCTACAGGGCAATCGCGGTAGATTGCGCCAGCCAGTGCTGCAGCACCTGGGCGCTCATCGGATGGGCAATCAGGCAACCCTGTAGCCATGCCGACCCCAGCGCGCGCACCGCGTCGCGGTCGGCGGGGGTTTCAATCCCGGTCACCACCACGCCGACCCCCAGGTGCCCGGCCATGCTCATGGCGCCGGCAACCACCGCGCATTTGCGCTCGTCGCCCGCCATCCCGCTGGCAAACGCCGGGGGAATCTTCAACTCGGTGAAGGGCAGCTCCAGCAAACGCTGCAGGCTGGTACCGCCGATGCCGAAATCGCCAATGGACAGCTTGCAGCCGATCATCCGCAGGCGCAGCAACCCAGTGACATGGGCGCTGTCGGTCTTCAGGCGCGAGGTTTCCACCAGTTCCAGGGTGAGGTTGCGCGCGGGTACCGCATAGCGTTGCAGCAGCCCTTGCAGGGCCAGCGCGAAATGCTCCTGCTCCAGCAGCCGCCCGGGAATGTTGACCGAGACCGGCAGCTCCCGACCCGTGTCCCGGGTCACCTGGGCGCAAAGCTGCAACACCTGCTCCAGCACGTACCAGGTAAACGCCTGCTCCAGCCCCGCCAACTCCAGCAACGGCAGAAACTCACTGGGCATCAACTGGCCATGCTCCGGGTCTTGCCAGCGTGCCAACGCCTCCACGCCTTGCAGGTCACCGGCCTGGCTGACGATGGGCTGGTAGCAGACACTGGCGTAGCGCTCGATGGCCGCCTCGCCGACTTCGGCGCACAGTTGCTCGGTTGCGAACTCACTCACCCCCAGCATCTGGCGTACGCGATCCCAGGACAACGCCTGCGGGCTAGGTCGCAAGCGCTGCCGGCACGCCTCGAGCATTTGCCCGATGGCAGTGGCGGAAGCCGGCTTGGGCATGCACCCCAGCACATTGAGCCCCGCCTGGCGCGCCATGTTGGCCACGCCATCCAGTACATCCGGATCGGCGTCGCTCAACAGGACCAGCACCTGGGCCTGGCCGTGTTCAGCCATTTCGCGGATCAGCCCCAGTGAGTCGCCATGCTCCAGATACAAATCGCAGATGGCGATATCCACCGGGCCCTTGCTCGCCAGCGACTGGCGGGCGACCTCAACGCTGTCGGCCGTGAGTACGTTGAACACGCCGTTGGCATTGAGCATCTGGTGCAGGGCCATGAGCTGGAACGGATGGTCTTCGAGAATCAGGACTTTGAGTGAGCGCATGGGAAACTCTGGGGCTACGTGCAAGATCGTTACATTAGCCAAAACCCGCGCAAGCCCCCATAGGACGCGTCCTATTCTTTCACCTATTATTCTTGCGCCTGTAGATAAGGCCGGATTTCTTGCTGCAACACCCCCATGGTCGCGGACAAGGCTTGCCAGTGCTGCGCCAGTTCATCGTCACGGTGCTCCCGGGCACTGGTTTCGAGGGCGATGCAGGCCTTGGCCAATGGCAGCGCATCCACCAGGCAACAAATGCCCTTGAGACGATGCAGGCTGGCCCGCAACTGCGCCAGGTCGCGCTCGGCCATGGCGCTGCCCAACAAGCGGTGCTCGTGCTCAAGGTTGTTCGCCAGCTCCTGCAACATGCTTTGCAGGATCGGCCCGTCGGCCTGGGTCATCTTGCGCAGGGCCTGCAGGTCGAAGGCAGGTACGGCCGTGACCCGGGCCAATACCTGGGTCCATTGCTCCAGGGTCACCGGCTTGACCAGCAGCACATCCATACCCGCCTGCCGGCCGCGTTGCCCTTCGTCTTCCTGGGCATCGGCGGTGCAACCAACCAACGCGCAACGCGGACGCTGCTCCTGGGCTTCTATCTGGCGAATGGCCTCGGCCAGGGCATAACCGGACATACCCGGCATATGACAATCGGTCACCAGCACGTCGAACGCCTCGCTGCGCCAACGTTGCAATGCCGCCTCGGCACTATTGAGGGCCACCACCTGATGCCCGAGAAATTGCAACTGCTGGGCCAGCACCAGGCGGTTGGCCGGCAGGTCGTCGACAATCAGCACCGACAATGCCCGGCCCGGTGCCTGCACAGGCACGGCGGCGGCTGGCGCGGGCAGCTCGTCACTGCCGACCCGGTCCAGGCGCAGGTCGATGCACACGGTGGTGCCTTCGCCCAAGGCACTGTGCAGGGTGATCTCCCCACCCATCAAATCCACCAACTGCTGGCAGATGCTCAAGCCCAACCCGGTGCCGCCATGCTCGGCCGCTGTCAGCGGGCTACCCTGGATAAACGGCTTGAACACCCGGGCCTGCTGTTCAACGCTGATACCGGGCCCGGTGTCTTCGACGCACAGGTGCAGGTATTCACGACCGTCACCATCCACCTGGCAGGCCACCCGCAGGCGCACTTCTCCGTGCTGCGTGAATTTCAGCGCATTGCCCAGCAGGTTATGCATGACCTGGCGCAGGCGTAGCGGGTCGAACCAATAGAAGCCTTGCGCCTGGGGATCAAACGCCAGGGTCAGGTGCAGGCCCTTTTTCTGCGCGGTGGCTTCAAACAGTCGCTGGATGCCTTCAAAGAAACCTTTCAGGTCGGTGGTCTGTGGCGCCAGTTGCAGGTGGCCGGCTTCGATCTTCGCCAGGTCCAGGCTATCGCCCATCAAGGCGATCAGTTCCCGTGCCGAACGATGGGCCACCTGCAGCGCCTCGGAGACAGGCGTCCCCGAGGCCAGGGCGCGTTCCTGCTCCAGTTCGAGCAGGCCGATAATCGCCGTCATCGGTGTACGGATCTCATGGCTGAGGTTCGACACAAAGGCGCTCTTGGCGTAGTTCGCGGCATCAGCGGCGCGCCGTGCGTCCATCAGTTGGGTTTCCAGGACCTTGCGCTCGTTGATATCCACCCAACCGCCAAGCAAGCCCTGCAACTGCCCCTTGGCGTCATAAAACGGCACGGTCCATTGATAGACGTGGGCAATGCCGCCGTTGAACTCCAACTGGCGGTCGACAAACAACGACTGCTGTGTAGCCAGTTGCTCCATATGCCCGATATGCAGGCGCCAGGCCGTGGTGTCAGGCAGCACTGCGCTCTGTGGCAGGGTCAGGCCGCGAATCAGCTCCAGCCGGGTGGACATCTGTTGCTCATAGCTTTTGTTGCAGGTAACCAGGCAGCCAGCAAGATCGCGCACAAATACGGGGTTGGGGATACCGTCGAGCAAGGCCCGCTTGAAGGCCAACTGGTCATTGAGCCGCCGCTCGGCCTCGACCCGCTGGCGGATCTGGCGCTTGAGCCGGCTGTTCCAGACCAGCGACATCAGCACCAACAGCAGCGCCGTGGCGACCGTCCAGTAGGCCCACGACGGCACCCGCTGCCAGGCGGGCACCGGGACTGCCACCGCGCCCATCCAACGCAAGCGCAAAGCGCTCAGTTCGGCCACCGGCAAGGCCTCCAGGGCCTTGTTCAAAATACTCAGCAACTCGGGATGGTCCTTGCGTACGGCCAGGCTGTCGCTGGACCACTTGCCATCGACGCTGCGACCGACCCGCAACTCATCGGTCGGGTAACTCTGTACCTCCACTTCACTCTGGATGGTCGCGTCGGCGTCTCCCCGGGCCACCAAGGCGCGGGCCTCGATGTAGTTGGGCACCAGGCGCAGGCGGATCTCTGGGTATTGGCGACGGATATAGGCCTCCAGCACATGCCGCGCGGGTAACGCCAAGACCTTGCCCGAGAGGTGGCTCAGGTTGATCACCGGCGACGCATCGACCCGTTCGACAAACACCCAGCCGGCGCCGCCAAAACCATGGCTGAAATCGAGAAAGCGCCGGCGCTCGGTATTTTCCACCAGGGTGGTACTCATGTCCGCACCGTGGGTTTCCAGGAGTTCCAGGGTTTGCGCGGTAGAAAACACTTCCTCGAGGACAAACTGCACACCGGTCATGCGTGACAGGCGATTAAGCAGATCGATATTCATCCCTACCCAGCGGCCATCCTTGTCCTTGAATACATACGGCGAGTATTGCTGGGCCGCCACCACTACCTGGGGATGGCGCAGCATCCAGGCCTGCTCGGCGGCGGTCAGGGGGATACGCTCACCGTCAACGTCCACCCCCAGGCCGGTGGTCCAGCGAGCGAGAATTTCGCGGCGTACCGAGTCATCGATGCTGTGCAGCGCGCGGTCCATCATCCGGCCCAACAAGGGGTCGGCCTGGCGCGTGGCGAAGGCAAAGCCAATCGGCGCCAGGCGGCTCTGCTCCTTGATCTGCATCCCCAGGTAGGGGCGCAGGGACTTGTAGGCGCGCACGATCACTTCATTGCCGATAAACGCATCCACATCGCCCTGGGCCAAGGCTTCCAGGCCGCTGTAGAGGTTGGGCGCGAGCATGATGTGGCTTTGCGGGTACGCCGCATGCACGTTCTTGACGTTGGCGTAGCCATCAAGCAACACGACCTTCTTATCCTTGAGATCGTCTTGCAGAACGTCGTCAGTACGCACCACGACCACTGAACGATCCGGCATATAGTCCGGGGTAAAGGCCAGGCCGGGCACATCCCGCTCGTAGCCGTTGGCACTGGTGAGGATATCAATAGCGCCGCTGCGCAACGCCTCCACCGCCTGGGCCCGCTCTGCAAAACCCATCACTTGCATCGGCACGCCGAGCCGCGCGCCCACCAGGCTCAAGTAGTCGGCGCTGATACCCTGGTAGCGATTGTGATCACGGGTGATATCGATGGGTTGGTAATCATCGATAGAGATCCCCACTTTCAAGGTGCGATGCTGTGCCAGCCACTGCCGTTCGGCGGGCGCCAGGGTCATGGGCGGCAGGGTGATAAACGCCGGCACCAGATTGAACGGCAGGCTGACGGCGGCCAGGCTGACGGGCAGTTGGCCGAGCAGGAGCAGGCTCAGTAGGCACTGGCGCCATCGGGTCGTGAACGGCACCTTGTGGGCTTCCTTGTTGGTTGTTATCGGGTGTGCTGCGGTAACGGCGCTAAGGATCAACTCCCACCTGTGGCTGTGTCCCCGCCCAAGAAAAACGGCGCTGGCCCATTTCTGGACAAGCGCCGTTTTCATTACGCGAGCAGCGCTCCTGGACTCAGAGCGGCTTCCCACGATTGCCATGCTGGCTGACAAACGCCTGGATGGCTTTGAGGTCGTTAGGCAGCACGGTGCAACGCTCTTCACGCTCGAACAGGTCAGCCAGGTGCGGCGGCAGTTCCAGGGCTTTGCCGACACCGGCTTTCTGCACCGCCTCGGGGAATTTCACCGGGTGGGCCGTACCGAGGATGACCATCGGGATATCCAGGCTACGGCGGCATTCGCGCGCGGCCTTGACGCCAATGGCGGTGTGCGGGTCCAGCAGCTCGCCGGTCTGGGCATAGACTTCGGCGATGGTCTCGCAGGTCTGGGCATCGTCCACCGCCAGGGAGTCGAACAGCTTGCGGGTTTCGGTCCAGCGCTCCTGGTCGACGCTGAAACCGCCACCCTGCTTGAAGCTGTCCATCAGGCCGGCCAGGGCTGCACCGTTGCGACCGTGCATGTCGAACAGCAAACGCTCGAAGTTCGACGAGACCATGATGTCCATCGACGGCGACAGGGTCGCGTGCAGGGTTTCCTTGACGTACTGGTTGCCACTCATGAAGCGGTGCAGGATGTCGTTGCGGTTGGTGGCGACGATCAATTGGTTGATCGGCAGGCCCATGTTGCGCGTTAGGTAGCCGGCGAAGATATCGCCGAAGTTGCCGGTCGGCACCGAGAACGACACCGAACGCGCCGGCCCGCCCAGCTGCAGCGAGGCGTGGAAGTAGTAAACGATCTGGGCCATGATCCGCGCCCAGTTGATCGAGTTCACCGCTACCAGGCGCGTGCCCTTGAGGAAGCTCTGGTCGGCGAAGCTGGCCTTGACCATTTCCTGGCAGTCATCGAAGTTGCCTTCGACGGCGATGTTGTGGATGTTCTCGCCAAAGATAGTGGTCATCTGCCGGCGCTGCACGTCCGAGACACGGTTGTGCGGGTGCAGGATGAAAATGTCGACGTTTTCGCAGTGCTTGCAGCCTTCGATGGCCGCCGAGCCGGTATCACCGGAGGTGGCACCGATGATCACCACGCGTTCGCCGCGTTTCTCCAGCACGTAGTCCAGCAGGCGACCGAGCAGTTGCAGGGCGAAATCCTTGAACGCCAGGGTCGGGCCGTGGAACAGCTCCAGCACCCATTCGTTGCCGTTCAGTTGGCGCAACGGAGCGATGGCGTTGTGGGAGAACACGCCGTAGGTTTCTTCGAGGATCTTTTTGAAATCGGCATCGGGGATGCTGCCGGTGACGAACGGGCGCATGACCCGGAACGCCAGCTCGTGGTACGGCAGGCCGGCCCAGGAGGCGATTTCTTCCTGGGTGAAACGTGGCAGGTTTTCCGGCACGTACAGACCGCCGTCGGTGGCGAGGCCTGCGAGCAGGACGTCTTCGAAATTCAGGGCCGGTGCCTGGCCGCGGGTGCTGATGTAACGCATGACTGGCTCCTCTACAACATTCTTGAACAGAGGCCGCCGAACCTGCGGGGCCTCTGCAACCTATCGTTAGTTAAGGTGTTCGACGCGGATCCGTACCACCGGCCCGACCACGCCTTGCAAGGCTTCCAGGGCGGCGATGGCATCGTTCATGTGCTGTTCCAGCACACGGTGCGTCAGCAGGATCATGGGTACCAGGCCGTCGTGTTCTTCGACTTCCTTCTGCATGATCGACTCAATGTTGATACCGCGTTCCGAGAGGATGCTGGCCACCTGGGCCAACACGCCCGGATGATCCTTGGCCTGGATGCGCAGGTAGTAGGAGCTTTCGCAGGCTTCGATCGGCAGGATCGGGTGCGCCGACAGCGAGTCCGGTTGGAACGCCAGGTGCGGCACGCGGTTTTCCGGGTCGCTGGTCATGGCACGAACCACGTCCACCAGGTCGGCAATCACCGAGGAAGCGGTCGGCTCCATGCCGGCGCCAGCGCCGTAGAACAGGGTCGAACCGGCGGCGTCGCCATTGACCATCACCGCGTTCATCACGCCATTGACGTTGGCGATCAGGCGATCGGCCGGGATCAGGGTCGGGTGTACGCGCAATTCGATACCGGCTGCGGTGCTGCGCGCCACGCCCAGGTGCTTGATGCGGTAGCCCAGGGCTTCGGCGTAGTTCACGTCGGCGGTGGTCAGCTTGGTGATGCCTTCGGTGTAGGCCTTGTCGAACTGCAGCGGAATGCCAAAGGCGATGGACGCCAGGATAGTCAGCTTATGCGCTGCGTCGATGCCCTCGACGTCAAATGTCGGGTCGGCTTCGGCGTAACCCAGGGCCTGGGCTTCGGCCAGCACGTCTTCGAA
>Ga0265296_1002393_pt1 | contig 19048 bp, 20 predicted proteins | sample MunlanPumphouse1_FD_189073 | JGI IMG/M metagenome (GOLD analysis project Ga0265296, IMG submission 189073) | Groundwater microbial communities from a municipal landfill in Southern Ontario, Canada - Pumphouse #1 | ecosystem: Environmental > Aquatic > Deep subsurface > Groundwater | place...
CTGTATCCCATACCATTTTACGTACACTTCTCATTTCAACACCTTTTTTGTGAATTAGCTGGCTTAATGGGAGTTGAACCCACTTCGCAATTCGTACTGTCGCTACTGTATAGCTAAAGTCACATTTGCAGTTCCATTTTCTATAAGCCAGTCATAAAATTAGTGCAGATGCGTTCAAGCATTGACTGCACTAACCGCTTCAGAAGGACATCTATGATGCGAGTGATTTAATACGCATTGTCTTGCAGACGCCTCTGTGCCGTTAATTTATGTAATTACTGAAATACTCTTTTCGTTCTAAATCAAAATCCACCCATTTAACAGCAAGATTTTCCATTGCTGTCCTATGGTTGTGATTTAGTTGACTTCGCAGAATCGAACTGCGATAAAACCATTAGTCAATAGTAAGATGGAAACGGTTAGATGTTGATTTTGTTAATTAATTTCTGTTAAGTTACTGTTTGACCAGCCTGGAATGCCTTTTTTGGCATCAAAGGTTTGGTCTGCTAATTTAATCACGTGCGCAAAGTACACACTTGGTCTCATTCCAAGCTGTAAGCATTGTGCTTCGATATGCTCCACCGCCCCAAGTGGTATTACTTGGTTTCCGTGACGGAATCCGATTTGTTTACCATACCACTTCTCTTTGTGGATGTCTCCACTTACTTTGCTTGATAAGCGAGGTGCGCCAGCAATATGCACTTCTTTGTTGTTATAACGGTATAATACACCGTCATATTCAACATACTTTGCATAGTTTCTTACAACATGTTCAATTGACATTTTACCAGAATTGTTGACCGCTATTATTTTAGCTGTCAATTCGGCATCTTTTGCTAACTTTGTTTCAAGCGGTAAATCACTCATAAACATCTCTGTTTTTTCGTTCATTAAGGCTGTTAGCTTAGTCAACTTAGTTTGCTCAATATCAGCATTTTCTGCATCAAGTTTTACCTTTAATACATCAAAGGTTGATACGATAAACTCTTGAACGTCAAGTTCTGCTACAATTATATCTACAGCAGTTAGTTCTGTTGTTTCAATTTGATTAGTTTCCATTTTAGATGTCCTTTTCCATAGCTTACGCTATATTTAAGTTAGAACACCTAACCGTTTCCATTTACTTACTTCTGTTATCTGCATTACTTCATAGTGATGTAGATGAGTAGTCTAATAGCTATGTATAGATGCTTATGCTTAACTATTATAGCTATATTAGCTATTTCTGCTAATACTGTTACCTATTTATACTATAACACAATCTACTTCAGATTACCTTAACTACACTACTAATATGCCGTAGTCTTAGTTACTTGGATAAATTGTACTATCTACACATAGTAAATAGATAGCAGTAAATATTAGCTATAAATAAACTTAGTAGGGGGGTAACTATATTAATGAAGTAAATAGTTTAAATATACCCTCTATACACTACCTATGATATTTTCATATACTTCAAACTACTTTACATCTACTATTAGTATATTACAACTACCATTTAATTTTTAAAATTTACTTTAATGTAACTACATATACTAATGTTACCCATAGTTACTATATTTACTTAATGTTAATATAGTAACTTATAGTAAATATAGTAACTTGCGATTGACAGCGCAAAGCTAACTATAAAAATAAGAATTTGCAAATATATGGTAATAATAGCTGATAGTAGTTGCTTTGTAATAGATGGTATTTGCTTTTAGTAAGCTATATGTATATATTAGTCTCTTTAATTAATAATTAGAAAGGTAAATGTGATGGAAGAGAGAGAAGAAGTTAGTAAACGTTATGCAGAGAAAGTAGCTGCAATTAAGGCATTAAAAGCAGTAGATAATCCTGTGAAAGTAGATGAGAGCATAAAATTAGACCCTTTCTACCAAGATAAAGTAATGGCAGAGATTACCCGGCTTACCGAACCACCTTATACCACAACTATTGAGAATGGGGTTGAAACTAAACACTATCCACCTAATTACTTTAATTCTGATTACTTAGCATTAAAATGGTTCTGTGAATCAATAGCATTTAATAAAGAGATATGCAATGAGTTACTATTTAATAAAAATGGTAATGAGTTTAGAGTATCGGTAACTAATGTTGGTTTAGCTACTTTAGCCCATTGGAGGTGTAAATGAGATTAGTTAATATTGCAGAAGAAAACATTAGAGCAGATAGGCATTATCATTCGTTGCCACAACCCATGACTGTTTACCATTCTACTGAAGAATTTTTAGTAGGTGAACATTTCCTCTCTAAAGAGGCATTCAGAGCATATCCAGATAACGTACTCATAGAGGATTATAATCAATTTACCGCATTAGTGCAGAAAATAGCCAAGATTGGTTATAATGAATATGATTTTACCCCATATAACTGCTGGTTCAAAACTAAAGATGAGTTTGTGCCAGAGAGTTATGATAATGAGAATAAGATTATCTATAAAAAGGATGAGAATGGTGACTTAATACCTACCGATGGTTGCTATGTTAGAGTATATTATACCATATATTCAATGAATCGGTTTGTATTGGTTGCTTCTTCCGGGCTAAATAACATATTCTTCACTAAATGGGACTTATCTGCTGCTATTCGTAGCCAATTTGCCAGTTCCAGTACCGCACCAAATGCTAAAAACAGAGAGAAAAGATATGAAGATTATAAAAATCGTACATTTGCTCGTCCTAAAGCAACAGCAAACCATATTAAGTTAGTCCATTCATTGTTTAACCCTTTAAGTGACCTATTTCTGGATTTACCACGAGCTATGAAGATAGCATTTCCCAAAATTAAAGCAAATGACCGTACATTATTATTACAAACTAAAGCATTTAGGAGTTCTATTATGGAATTAATCAAATCATTGCAACCAGATTTAAAAACAAAGTTAATCGCAGCTATGCCACCCGAAGCAATAGCTGGATGGATGAAAGAAATGATACAAACAGCGATAACTGGTGATAACTTTAAAGATAAGAAAGAAGCATTAGAGTTTATACTGGATAAAGCATATACAGATAACACCATCGTTAATCAAGGCTTACAAATACCATTACTACCTCGACCTAACCAACCATTCCAACTACCACCCGAACCATTGATGGTAGAGGATGGCTCTAAGTTAGAAGAAGTAGATATGGCTAAACTTAAAGATGAGTTAGACTACCCCGAAGGCGCAATTAATGATGAGATGTACGAAGAGTTCGACCCTAATAAAGTAACATTAGAATAATATTGGAAAACTCCACTCGCTTCCACAGAGACGATTCTTAAAATAGCCGATACCTTTATACCAATTCGGCTAATTGATTACTCTCCGTTGAGCTGTGGGATTCTGTGTTAAGATTTCAAAGGAATTTGACTTGCTTAGAATTAAATATAAAATAAAATACTATTATTGGAAAATAATGCATTTTGTTGGACTATGCCCTCGATGTTTTACGATGGTTAATTATACACAAAGCGGAAAAGCTGTTTGCCCAAATGGTTGTAAATATTAAATGAATTTAAAACCAATCCGCATCAACCCATATTCAAACGAACTCTTGGAATATCTTCCCAGATGGCAGAATAATAACAAGAAGTATCTTGGCATATATAACTTTGCCATAGATTTATTCCCAGATATTATAATGCCTAAGTACGGCATAGCCCCATGGGCATCTACTGCTTTGCGTACAGTGCTATATTACGAAGATGGCATGACTAAAGAAGATAGGTGTCACGTCATAGCTACATATAGAGGTGGAAGCAAAACTTCGTGGTTTACATTCATACTCCCTTTATACAACATCCTGGTTGGTCAATATGGTATCTATTGGGAAGATTCATTATTACCAGCAGCAGAGTTCCAAGTAGTTAAATCTAAAACTGGTAAAGAAGCACGTAAACGATTATATAACATATCTAATGCATTAAACAAACCAATAGTAAAACAAATATCTGGTGAATTAAAACCTTCATTCAAAGCAGTTAAAGATAGAGAAGGTAAAGATACTGGTGATTTAGTGATACTTACTAATGGTTACATACTTGAAGGTAGTGGTATTGAACAACCTACTCGTGGTTCTAACATATTAGGCAAACGTATAGATTTCATTAACTTTGATGACCCAGAGAATAGGGAGAATACCCAAACGATGGAACGCAGAGAAACTAATCGTAAAGAAGTAATGGAAGAATCTTTCGGTGCTGTTGAAGATGATGGGATGATACTTTACATTGGTAATAAAATACATCAAGATGATACATTAGGCAAACTAATGAATCCATCTAACAAGGCTTGGAAGAAACAGTTTTATACATATACGGTTAAACGTATCAATGGTCGCAGATATAACGGTATAGGTGATATGGATAATGAAGAACCAGAATGGACTATGCGTTATACTATTGAGAACTGCAAGAAACGTATGGAATGGTTCATATCCCAACCAGATTTAGGTGGTGCTAAAGGTTTCTTCAAAGAGTATTATAACCGCATTAAATCAGACCAAGACTATAAGATTAGCACACATGAATGCGAAGTAGTTAGTTCTAATGGGCATAACTGGTTAATAACCACCGACTTAGAGGGTAAAAAAGCATATGAGAACTGCTATATAGTTATTGGTAACGACCCAGCTATATCAGAAGCTAAAACATCATCTGATGCAGTTATAGTTGCTAATGCATTTACTTCAAGTGGTAAACGTAAGTTACTGCAGATTTCTAAAGGGAAATATGATTTACACGATAGATATATTGATGAATCTAAAGCACCATTAACACTTGCTCTAAACGTAGAAGAAATGAGTAATGTTAAACGTAAAGGCTCTGTCGAAGAAGTTGTGCGTATGATACTCAAATATAAAGCAGATGGTGCAGTTATTGAAGTAGCTGGGCAGCAGAGAGCATTCTTTAATGAGATTAAATTGTTATTAACTAAGTTAAACATATTTATACCAGTAATGCCGTATGCGCCATCTATTAACAAAGTAACTAAATTAAAGGGTGAACTGCTAATATACTGGGAAGCTGGTTTATATTATATTCGTAAAGAGATGACCGAGTTAAAAAACGAAGTAGATACATTCCCAGATAGTAAGTTAGATACTTTAGATGCTATCCATTTAACCGAACAGATTAGAATGAAACCAAATAAGGTAGAGTTCGATGAAACATTATATAATGATAAAATGGTTATAGGTAAAACTAATGATAGTTATACCCCGCCCAAAGACTGCGAAGCATGGATTGTGCTATGAGCATACGAACATCACAATCGCTAAAGCAATTAACATACCATACAACATACTCCAATAGGAAGGTTCATTATTTATTCTGCTTAATCCCTTATATGCTATTATGGGCGTTAATAATATATCTTCTGGACTAAGTGGTTTTCTGAAATCTTTATAACTATCTTTGAATATCGGGGTTGCATATAACTCTTTTATTTTATCATTCATTTTATTATCCTTTCATTAACTGTTTAAGTTTAGATGGAGAAGATTTTTCTTAATCGTTCTGCCTCTATATCATCATCTGTAGGATTAATTTTATTTTCTTTTATATCCTTTCCTTTCATTGTATTACCATCGTAATACTCGGGTATTACTTCCGTAATACTATCGTTATACGGTCGTAATACGGTCGTATCACTTGTTGCGATTTCCTTTAATTTTCGGGCTTTATTCCATCGAGCATTAACACTACTACGTGCCTTTTCAGATACTTCCAGATACTTTTGCATTCTCGCTATTAAAGATAGGGAGTAAAATTTATCATTTTTATCAATAGAAAATAGTTCAAATGATTTAACCACTGCAGTTAATTTTTCCACAGAGCAGCTATAATCTTCTGCTAACAAATCTAAATCCTTAATCGGGTAACTGAAATCTTCTTCAGTGCATAAAGTTTCTATTAACATCCAATATATTCCGTAACCTTCTGCTCCCAATGCTTTCCTTAACCTAAGCACCTTCCGGTCACGTTTAGCATTAAAGTCGTGAGGAAAATAGTTGTTAGAGAGTTTTGCCATTATTTTCTGTTTCCATTTTTGCTTTTTCATCATCAATAGCTTTACTTAGGAATTTATTAGCAAGTCTTTCTATGTTCCATCCATTTCCTTTATGTACAGCCATAATTTTAATTTCATCTTTTAATTCTTTAGCCACATAAATAGGTGTTTTGTTGAATGGGTTTTTAATTATCATTTTAAATCTCCTTTTAATTTTTTATAAATTACAAAACAAATATAAAGACTTATTATAAATAATCCAAACTAATGGTATTTGACTATTTGCTTCTTAGTGGTTATATTTGAGTTATGTCAGAAAATGATTATCAAAACGCAAACCATAATGATACCCAACCATCTGTAGATTGGTCTGAGGAAGTAGCTCGCACAAATTTTAAGTTGTATAAAGAGAACTACTCAGCTGGTGCGCAGTGGCGCAGAGATGCTAAAATTTATCAGAACTTTAGATATGGTCAACACTTCTCCAGAGCAGAAGAAGCTGAAATATTAAAGTTCCGCCAAGCACCATTAGCTATATCTGCTGTTACTGCTATTTGTGATACCGCAGAAGCGTTGATGACATCTGCTAAACCTACTATTAAAGTAGCACCTATTGGCAACCCATATCAGAGTGATGAAGAAAATGAACCATATAGGCGAGTAGCGGGTATTTATAATTACTTACTGCAGAAGTCTTGGTATGACAGTTTGGGTGGTTTGCAATATGACCGAGTAGTGACCGACAGTTCAAACGTAGGGCATGGTTTGTTCTATATAGTTCCACGAAATGAATATGGTGAATTTACTGTTGACATTAAACACTTGAGTTGGGAATATTACTTCCCCCATTGTCAAACCAAAGACCCATTTTACCGAGATGCTGATAATAACATTATAGCAATGAATATCAGCTATAAATCAGCTTATAGGTTAGCTAAAACTATTGATGATACTTTAGATTATGACCGCTTTGAGAAAGAGTTTCTGAAAGGTAGTTTTGGTACTGCCATTATACAGGCAACTAATTCTACCAGATTACGTGAGACAACATTATTTACCCAAAGGTTTGTGCTTGAAGAAAAAACAGCTTACATCGTTACTTTCAAAGGAAGCCCTTCGTTCAAGGTGTACTCCGAGTTATCACCCGAAATACAGTCTTACATTAAATCAGATGATGCTACATACCGCACATCGAGCAGATTCTACTTGCACGAATATACCGCCATTGGCAATTATGGATTTAAAAAAGTACACGAAATTACGCAACACAATATAATACCAGTGGTCTATGACCATAGGAACAATCCTTATCCATCTGGCAGAGTGTCTTATCTATACCCATTACAACGTGCATTTAATAAAATGATTATGGTTGCTATACTTAATGGTAGTTTAATGAACTCTATCAGAGTATTAGCAGAAGAAAATAGTATTATTAATCAAGATGAATGGAACAGAAACTTTGCTATTCCAGGTGCTACATTACGTTATAAACTACCTATTCCAGGCATATCTACACCACCAATAGTAATCAAAGCCGAACCTTTGTCACAAGCATGGTTAGTATTCCCGCAGTTCCTTATCCAACAGATGGAATATATTAGCGGTATATTTGGTATAATGATGGGTAACTCTGAAGGTGCGCCTAATGTATTTAGTACTGTAGCTTCATTACAATCTGCTGGTGGTCAAAAGATTAAACGTAGAATGGCGCAAGTAGATGCATCGTTAAGTGTAGTAGGTGAAGTTGCAGCAGAATATTATAAGAACTATTCTCCATTAAATGGTTTCTCTACATCAATTAATGAGATTGGTGAAATGCAAGCACCGATGATGTATAACAAAATTAAACGTGTAAAGGGTTCAGAAGTAGCTATTGAATTAGACCCATTAACAGATTTATCATTAGGTTTTAAACAAGTTCGATTTACCAGTGCTACATCTAATGGTTATGAAAGCGGTACTGAGGCAGCATTGCTTACTACATTGGCAACGCAATTAAGTGTGCCACAGTTAGTCCCCTTAATATTGAAAAGATTGAATATGCCAGATGTAGATAAGGTTATGAAGTCTATGGATACTGCACAACAGCAAGCTGGTCAAATAGAGCAGATGCAGAAGATGCTAAAAGAATACGAACAGAAAACTAATGTAATGGCTGGGCAAATTGACCAGAAAGGTTATGAACTGTCTAAAGCACAGTTTGACAGTAAGTTTACTAAAGTAGTTGAGAAAGCTAAAAATGACCCTAACTTTTTAAATCAGATTGTTTCACAAATAGAAGAAGGAAATAATGGAAACGGAAAACAAGGTTAATACTGCTGAGGAAGTGGTAATACCAGAAACGTCAGTAGTCGTCGAAGAGAAACCAGTGGTTGTTGAGAAACAACGTGGTGCGATGGGTGATATGATTAATCGCTATAAAGATAGCGAAATCAACACAATGGTTACAAAAGAAGAACTGATTAATGAGAAACCTGAGTTCGATTATTCATTCTTCAAAGATTTAGGCGATGATGATTATAAAAAGTATGAGAACTTAAAAGCAACAGATGAAGCTTTGTATCACGACATACTTTCTACTCGTAACGATATGAAAAAGAATCAGCGATTAGTTTCAGCAAGAGAGGTTGAACTCGGCAAAGCAAAAGAAACATCTGTGCCGAAAGAGACTATTGAGAAACACAACGAGTTTTTTAGTGGTCTAAAGAAAGATTTTTTTGGCACTTATAAACAATATCAATCTGAACTTGGGTTGCCAGATTTAGAATATGTAAGCAGACAAATTGAGACTGGTGGGGATACCCAGTCTCGATTACAGCAATGGCAAGCTAATGATTTAACACAAGCTATTGAAAAGAAATTTAAATTAGATGAAGGTGACTTTGTCTATGACCCAGCAGATGCGTATAAGTCTAATACGCCGTCTTATGAATATCGTATAATGACTGAAAAGAAAGAGAAAGCATTCCAATCAGAATATGAAAACGAAGAAGCTGGTAAACGTAATGCATTTGAAAAGATAACACAAGAACGTGAGAAAGACTTACAGTTCTTAAAAGAAACCTACTTCAAAGAATCCGATGAGGAATTTGTAGCCTTTTTAGGCGAAATGGATAGTATGGCAATGAAGATGAAAGAAGGTAACTTCTCTTCTGATGCTAATCCATTTGCTCTTAGAAACTTATTTCGTGGTGTGCATTTTGATAAGTTAATTGCGAAAAGCAATACAGAACTTGCTAATAAGATACATCAAGAATATAATGCTAAGGGTATGTTTTTACCATCTAACGGTAAAGATAAGTTTATTGACAGCACTAAGGTGCAAGGCGCAGCGACTATAACAAATGATAACGGCAAGCCCATGTTTGGTGGAATGTCAAGGTCAATGCGTAAGTACAGAAATTAATTAATGAAAGGATTTTATTATGGCAGGTTCAGATTATAGTACTACAGTTGGTGCTACCACTGGAGTATATCGTGGCTTTTATGATACGCCAAACATACAAGACAGACTTCGCCTGTATGCTCAGCAGGAAGAAGTGTTCAAATTACTTGCATTAAGACAAGTAAACCCATTATCAATTTTAACAATCATCTCTGAGAAGTTTGGTACAGTCGGCGCAGCAATGCTATCTGACTGGCGTTTCCGTTATCAAGAGTTTGATGAGTTACCTTATCAGTTCTTACTTGCGGCAGCTTCTGTCCGTCCAGTGTCTGGTTCGTTAATTGACTATGTTAAACTGGAAAATAATCACGCCGCTGGTTTAAACATTAACCATCGGTTGCTTTCAAAAGGTACTTGGGTTGCAGCTACTGTTACAGCGTCTACACAAGTGTCCGCTTCTTTTGCTACTTCAACTCCGTTAAATGAAACACTTAGAATCCTTTCTATTGGTTCGGCTGACAGTGAGTTTGAAGGTAATGCCGCCGCTTCCGGTTATACCTGGCTTAAGATTAAGAGATGCCACCCAGCTACTGCAATTACTGGTCAAATGATCGCCATTCCAACAGCTACCACATTAACATTGGTAAACTCAGTAGCTAAAACTAATCAACGACCAAATGCGCCAATAAGTGCTAATGGTAGTTACTTAGAAAATGTTATTCAGATTACTCGTGAATCTTATGGTATTGGTGAGCATTTAAATAAAGGTGGTGGGATTAAAACTTTGCTACTTGAAGACGGTGCTTCCCAGCTTGACTTAAACTATCAGTTGACTGAACTCAGATTGATGAAAACAATCGAAAGAGCAATCTTAACTGGTCGTAGAATGGCTATTGAATCAGGTAACGAGTCAGAATATGAATCTGGCGGTATCTTAGAGTTTATCCCTTCTGCTAACTATATTAATGCTGGTGGCGTTCTTAATGTAGCAAGAGTAAATACTGTCGTTTCTACTGCTCTTGATACTTCTGGTGTCAGAGAATTGTTTATGTTTGGTGGTTCTACCTTCACTAAAAACCTTGCTGCAGCTTATGAGAATAAACGTGGCTTTGGTGAAAACACTAAACTTTCGGTTGATTATGGTATGAAAGTAAACACAGTCGAAGGTACTGGTCGTGATGGCGTTATCAACTATGTTAATGCTCCTATTCTTTCTGAAATTGGTTTAGATAATGAAGCGTTAATACTCAATCTTACCGAGTATAATTATGGTGAAAAGAGTAAGTATGGTTGCTTCCAAATTGCTGAAAAAGTTCCTATTGCTGATTATCCAGATGGCGTAGATTCTTATGAATCTAATGCAGGTTTTATGGGTAAATGGCGAGAACTATATTCTGCTTGGGGCTTAATCCGCAGATTAGCTAATACTCATTTCAGAGTGTATGGTGCTCAATAAGTGTAAATTAATGGGGCAGATAATGTGTCTGCCCTTTTCTTAAACAAATTTATGAAAGGTTAAATAAAATGGCTTCAAATCTTAAATATAATGTCTACCCACTTGCTCCAGAAGCATCAACAAATGACTTGATAAGACCAGGCAGTTTGTTTCTTGAACGTCACAAAATTACTTGGACGCCTAACGCTACTACCGCAGTTACTGTTGATTTGACTTCAGTGTTCGGCAAAGGCAAATGTGATGCAAGTGATTTGATTGGTGTAATTTGTCTAACGTCTCGTGGTACTGCAGTTTTGCTTGGTGCATCTGTTGCACAACATAGTTCTACTGCGGGTGCAATTACTGTATCATTAAATGCAAGTACAACTTATTCAACAGCAACTACAATGGATATTCTTGTGGTGGGTCTTGCACAGTCTGAAACTTCTATCACATTAGGTTAATAGAAAGGAGTAAATAATGAGTACAACCACAGTCCCCGAATTGTTGAGTGGTTCAACTGCTCTCTTGGTTGATTGCAGAAATGCAGTGTTTCCTTTCGTTAAGGATACGTTTGTGTTTGCACGAAGATATCTTGGTGCTGGCGTTGATTATGCAACGGCAGATACGGCGGTATTGCTTGATTTAGATGGAGTAACAGAAGTATTAACTTGCCAGATTACGCATGATGCGAGTGGCACATTCACTTATGTTGCACCCACCACTATTGCTTATACCACTACCGCTGGTGCTAAAAAGACTGTTATCACAATACCGAATACAAGTGCAACTGCTTTGCATGTGTTCATAGTCGCAAAGGTGTAATATGCCAGTCACAACTATAACTGAAAGTTACGCAGGTTCGCCAGCATTATATGTTGACTGTAGGAACAAAGCATATCCATTTGTAAAAGATGGGTATTGGTTTTGTCATAGATATGTTGGTGGCACAGATTATGATAACACGGCATCGTCTGTTAATATTGTGTTGGATGGTGTAGTAGAAATTACGACTATCCACGCACAAGAAGAAAGGGCAGCATCAACCGTTGCTGTTGTGCCTACTTCTATTACATATTCAACCGATGTTGGTGCAGTAAAAACGACAATCGTGTTTGCAGTTAATGCTGCAGATTCGGTATATCTATATGTGAATATCATAGCAAAGGCATAGCAATGACGCTACTGCAATTCATCTTAAAGCTAAGGCGTAGGTTGCAAGACCTACGTTCTTTAGCTGGTGCTACCATCGAAGATTTGAATGCCGATGGTATGCGCTGGGCTACGCAAGAACTGGTGGATGTGACTAATGATTCATTAATTGAATTAACAAGGTTAGTCAGAACGTATTCAAGTTTACCAATACTAAAACAAATAACAGATATGCATACTATCGCTAAAGGTACTTTGGTAATAACAAGTGGTATGTCTGCGGCATTAGATGTTACTGTGCTCACTGTATCAGAATTAACAGATGCATCTAATATAAGTTATGGTTATATTAAACCAACTGTTTATTATGATTATTTAGGTGACCCCGCATCGCCAAGAGTAGGTGAAAAGTTTTTTACAATGTTAAGAGAAACCGATGGGAGTAGAAAGATTTATATAATGCCTTCTGCAAGTTTTACCGCCAATACAACTTATGTATATGCTAAGTCTAATTATTTAAAGGCAGATGCCGCATTGGCTCTTGGTTTTAATGGATTAGAGGATTTATTGTTAGACATAGCAGAGAGAGAATGTAGAGACAGGGAGCATAACTGGAATAGAAGTCAAATTTTAGATAACCGTATAGCCATTAAGTTAGGCATACAAATAAAATAAGGAGTAAATAATGCCACGTTATCCATCGAAAACAATTTTGATACAAGATGTTCTTGGGGAAGCAAGGGAATTGGTCGCAGTTGAAGAAGCAAGGCTTCAGTTAAAATCTGTTGGTAGAATGTTTTATAATTTTGCAATAGCAGAATTACATAATGTAATTGGTTATATAGATGAGGAAAGTTTGCTAACCGATACTGCGGTAGATGTTCCTGCTATTGCAACAAAATATTACAGTAAAGATTTAGCAGCATCTGCTTATTTTGATAATTATGATAAAATAAAAGCAATTTATGCTACTAATGGTTTAGATATGGTGCAAGGCTTTCCGGTTACTGTCACAGAGTTTTTATCTCATAGAGCCAATGGTTCGGCTAAATATCCTTATGGGGACGGATTGGTATATACGGAAATTGGTACAAGTGTCCATGCTGTGTTCGGCACAGATGTAATTTTAAATACACCTACTTTGAGAATAGTCTATAAAAGACAACCCCAGTTTGTTACCAATGCGCAATATCTTACTGGGTATGTTGATATCCCAGATAAATATTATCCACTGCTTGTATCACGTATAGCGTCTCTGGCGGAGATGAGAAATGGGGTGACAGAGAAAGCACTTGTATTGGTTAAGCAAAGTTATGAACAATTATTAGCTGCTGCTGACCCGGTAATTAAGGCTAAGTTAATGGATTCATTAACATATAGACCAACAACTCTTGGGAGCAATATAGACGTAAAATGACATATCAAGGAATAATCAATAGAGTAGTTAATGATACTGGCGTTGACAATAACAATATAACGGTTAAAGATGTTGCTAAATTTAAGTTAGACTTATTTGATGTTACTACACAATTACTCAGAATAGGTGAAGCATTAAAAGCCGCAACAACTTATAGCATTAGTGAAACTGCATTAGTTGGTGGGTTTGGCGAGCTTGGATTTGGTGAATCTGGGTTTGGTGCAGAGCCAGCAATCCAAGAAGTTAATATGGAAACCAGTTTCTATGCCCCCCAAGAAGTAATTTTTAAGAACTCTGATGGCGTTAGAGTATATGCACAAGAAATGCAATACGAAGAATATCTTAGATGGAATCCCAATATAACTGAGGTTACTACATCGTTTAATGATATAGTCACCGATGCTACACCACAAGAACTGTTTTACACAGAAGAAAATAATAAATTTGATGGTGGTATTGGTTATTGTTTTACCGATACTAATCCACAAAAGTTAATATGGAAACCCGCATTTACTGGCACGGTTGAAATATATTATAGTAAGATTAATCCAGAAACTGCATTATCATTATCATCTTCTCCCGACATACACTTTGCGTTTCACGAAGCAATAGTACATGGGGTAACTATGAAATGGTTGTTTAGGCTATTGCCATTTGCTAAAACAGAAGTGCAGTTATTAGCTTATCGTGATATGGTCGCTTATCATAAAGATGAATATAAAAAGATGGTAGCTGACTTTACCGGTTGGGTTAATAGATTGGCTGAGACGCCAGTGATACAAGGGTTTGGTTTTCTGCAAGACCCAAGTATGTTCATATCAAGAGGGTTTTAATGCCAGGCAACTTTCCATTAGTTGAACTAAGAAATTTCGACAGTTGGATTCCAACTACCGATATAGATGGCATAGATGCACAACCTAACGTGCTTGCTGATGTTTCTTCAATGGACTTTGAGAATGGATATATTCAGAATACTTATGGCATATCTACTGCAAGTTTACCAGCTAATATAACCACACAAATAGCTGCTGGCTATAATATACTATCTGCTAAAAAGTTTGATATATACTATACCAATAGCATTCATACACATACATTATTCGTGATGTATAAAGCAAATGGTAATCTACTTAAAATTTATGTAGATGATACGCAAGTGTTGATAGATGGCAATATAACAACTGGCATAGTAACTAATGGTACGCCCGACCATATTAACTATAATTTTGCTAATAACTCATTAAAGATTAACTTAAATTGCACTGGAACGTTTACAAGTATAACTGGCGCACCAGTTGTTATATTAAATCTATCGTTAGAGTATATAGAAATTATTAGAGAATATGGTAATGGTGGTGTAAATTTAGTTACCGATGGTACGTTCCCCACTGGTTCAACCGCTTGGACTTTAGGTACTGGCATAACAATAGCAGATGGTGTAGCGCATTTTACTGGTGTAGCACAAGGACAGATACTTGCTTCTGCTTCTGCAATAATGACTGTTGGGCAAAAATATAAACTTATGTTTACAATATCTAATCTTACTGCTGGTGGAGTATATGTTTATATTGGCTCGCCAGAGAATTATAATGGGAACATAGCTACTTCTTCAATGAATTGGACAGTTGCTGGATTATGTTATGTTGAGTTTACTTGTGCAATTGGTGAAGAGAAATTAACTTTACGTGCTTTTGCGGCTGGGGCGGGCAGCAATACATTTGACATAGATAATGTTAATATTTATTCTTTACCATTACAAGGCACAAAAATTGGTTGGATTTTGCAGCCAAGATGGATTGGCTGGCAACATAGCGATGTGCTAACTGGCTCTGAAGCCGGTAGTAAAAAAGATGAAGATTATTCACCCACAAAAGTTACCTTCAGTGTTGTTGATGGGGATTATACATCTACTGGGATAAATAGTGGTATAATTTATTACAGTCCGGCAGATGCAGACCACCCGACAGAAGTGTTCCCATTTAGACCCTCTGCGGGATATTTTATAGAGGGTAATAAATATGCATTAATTGCGACAAATGAATCACTTACCGAAGCAAGGTATATCTACTTAGAAATTACCCATCAGACAGTGTTGCGTGATATAGATAAAATCAAAATGAATATTTCTATTTTTAATACCACTTATACTGATAAGAAGTTGTATTATTACGTAAGGGTGTTGGATGCGAGTACGAGAAATGTATTATATTCTGCCTCTTTTGACACGACTTCTTATATAGGGGAAGATATAGAATTAGATGTTAATCTTTTATGCAACACGGATAGTTCATTTATTATATCAATAGTGTGCCAAGTTCCATCATATTACAGCAAAGTTGTTATAAGGTCGTTTGAAATTATACCACATAACCTTGCCCTTGTAGTTAAAACTGCTGACGGTCAGCGAGGATTAATACAGTATAAAGAAAACACTATTGCTAATGACCATGTACTGCAGTTTCCACTTACAAAAATTGATTGGAGAGTGACCAGTTATGAGTTTTATTTAGAATGGAATAGCATATATTATTTAGCTAAAACATCGAACTTGTCTGGTGTTTACGCTGTGATGATTTCTGGTACTGCGGTTTATCTTGTATTGAATTTAACCGAACTTACATCTACTACATTAAACTATAACTATAACTTACCATTTGATAAACGAGTAGATAATCAACGCAATATATATTCTGAAGTAACACATAAGGGGAGAGTATATTTTATTAATGAAGATGAAAAGGTATATCAATCGCATATATCTGCTAATGGTGTTACGCAATCAGATGCTTTTCCTTATGATGAAGATACTGGATTTGGTTACTTCATTGTTAATCGTGATAAACAAAATAAAGCATTAGCGGTCACACCAGATAATAACTTAGGTATATTTACATCTAATTCATTTTATGTTTATTTTATACAAGCATCTAATAGTGGTACTTATAAACAACTTAAACTTATTAGTGGTTCTGTTGGTGTGTCTTCTATTAATTCCATTGTAAAGGTACTTAATGGTGAACCGTTTTCAGATGGTTTATTTTGGTGTGATAAAAATGGTGTATATGCTTACTTTGGCGGAGTAGATGTACCTATTAATTTAATAGTACCTACACATGAGAACTACTGGGCAGCTTTATCCAGTGTGGCTAAAGATATAGCAGTAATATTTTATAACGTTAGGGATAGAGAGATATGGGTTTGTTTTGGTGTAGTTACGATGATATATGAAATACCATATAAGAAGTGGAAGAAACGGATGATGAATGATTCACTTCAAGAATATTGCGGTATAGATGAGAACATATTCTACTACAGAGCTAATAATCTGATGTATAAGTATGATTATTTAACACGTATGGCTGGTGATTTTGTCACACACAGACATACACCCAACAATGAAGATTACTGGAACATACTGCAAGAAGTATATTTGATTATAGATGATGCGGTAGAGACTGACGAAGTATTCTATTTGACTGTACGTGCTTGCATGGAAGGCATAATCGTATCGCAGATGTATACATTGAATACTTCGACTAAGTTTCATAAGTTATTGATGCCGTTAGGCTTTAGGTTTAAGAGCATATATTTTGATTTTACTACTTATTCTGTTAAATTGGTAAGGATAAAATCATTAAGATATACATACTCTGAAGATAATAATGAAATGCTTGGGCAGAATGTAGTTCATACATACGAGCAAGGATTTGGTGTTACACCATTTGGTCAACAATTTGGAACTTAATTTTAAAAGGAGAACGTTATGAAAAAAATACTTGCATTATTTGTGCTATTAACTGTTGGTACATTTGCACAAGGTTTAGGCACTTACACACCTAATTATTATTTAACCAAGATAACCACTGGCACACTTAATTGGGCAGATACGCTGAATGGTAACTGGACAAAAACAGATGCTGCTATTAAAGCACGTCAAGATACTATTGATGCAGTTAAAGCAGACCTTTATACCGAACATGGTTATAATGGAGTACATCAAGATAATAAACTTACATTATCTATGTTGCAAACAGCAGAAAAGGCTAAGTTAGTACAAACTACTGGTAACCAAACTATAACTGGTGTTAAGAATTTTAATGATGGTATAACAGTGTCGGGTTCTTTTGGTCTATACAGTACTCCACAGATTGGTAGTGGTGCTATGTGGTTTACACCCACTACTTTTAGTGAATTAATGTTTCGTAGTTCAACAGCTGATGATACTATACCAAATAAAGCGTGGGTAAGGGCGAATACTGCATCGGCGGCGAATGTGGTTACATTAAACAACACACAAACGATTACTGGTACAAAATATCTTAATGATATAGTACTGACTAAAGAGAGATTATCGGTTAGTCTTTGGATGATAAACTCTACACCAATTACTTTTTCTTATAATAGTAGTTATGTGAGATTAACAAATACCATATCACTAAATGCAGAAGTAACAAATATATCAAGTGGTACTGCTGGTGATATAATTTATATAGAGAATGATGATGCGACATACCTAACAACATTTACTGATGGTACTTATTTTAAATTAGGTGCAACGAGAATACTTGGCAAAGATGATATGTTAATCTTATTATGCAGAGGTACTTATTGGATAGAAATAGGTTATTCTAATAATTAATGCGAACCATATTCCCAAATATTAAACGTAGAGAATTTAGAGATGACTATGAAATCTCTGACTTTATTAATGCATCTAAAGGCATGGTTGTCTCTAAAGATGTGACTACTGGTGATTTAGGTAGTATGGTAGAAGGTGAAAGTAGAATTAGCAAAGACCGTAATGCCGCTGTAATTAAAGCAGATGGTAAACTATTTAAACAAGTAGTAGATAAAAGTTTTAATGTTGTATTTGAGGAATTAGTATAATGTTAGGTGGAGTAATTACTAAACCGTCATTTAAAATCATTAAAAAAGTATATAATACTTATACCGTTACTGCGCCAGTTGTATCTATATCTGATAAGGTTCGTAAAGATATATCATATATTAATTTTCCAAGTATATTTTATATGAATGTACCTATTGGATATTGGTTGGAATATGTTGTAATAAATGTAGATGAAGTCTTTACTGCTAATTCGACTATTTTATTAACTGACTATTCTGGTGATATTGTGAAGATGCCGGATGTATATTTAGATACTAAACAATCTTATGAAATACCTATATGGAAAAAGTATATAACAAGTGGTTTAATTACTGTCACTTTAACTGGCACGCCAGCTGTTGGACATGCAACTATTATATTTGAAGTGAATGCAATATGAAATATATAATACTTATATTATTTTTAACAAGTATAACTTATGCACAAGTAATAAGTACAACTGGGACGAGTAAAAAATCATTTGGTATTAGTAATGATTCAACTGAAAACGCACAACTTCGTATTGGTGTCCCATTAGACACTTCAAGACACGGAGCAATGATAGTCCGTAATGGTGGAGAATTAGGGAATAAGACTTTTCTTAATGGTTGGCAATCTGGTAAAGGATGGAAAATTGCCTATGATGATACGACAAAGGAATATAATTTAACCGTTGACAATATAGTCATTCGTGGGACACTACAAGCTCTGGAGTTTCTTGTAAACCAAACTAGGGGAGAGAATGGAAATCTTCTTGTAACATC
>Ga0265296_1002396_pt1 | contig 19031 bp, 22 predicted proteins | sample MunlanPumphouse1_FD_189073 | JGI IMG/M metagenome (GOLD analysis project Ga0265296, IMG submission 189073) | Groundwater microbial communities from a municipal landfill in Southern Ontario, Canada - Pumphouse #1 | ecosystem: Environmental > Aquatic > Deep subsurface > Groundwater | place...
AATCCCGCCTCTCCTTGACCCGCAGGTTGACGAGGATCTGGGGATAATTCTCCATGACCCGGGCCAGGTCCGCCAGGGGCTTTTCTTCCCTGATCATCACCGCCAGCAGCCTCAGCGCGGTGAGGATGCCGTCTCCGGTGGTGGTGTGGTCCAGGAAGACCAGGTGGCCCGACTGTTCCCCCCCCAGGTTAAAGCCGCCGTGGCGCATGGCCTCCACCACGTAGCGGTCCCCCACCGGGGTGCGCACCAGCCGGCAGCCCATATCTTTCAGGGCCACTTCCAGGCCCAGATTGGTCATCACCGTGCCCACTACGGTTTTGCGCCGCAATTTCCCCCGGTGAAGCAAATCCCGGGCGCAGATGCCCAGAATGTGGTCCCCATCCACCACCTCGCCCCGGTGGTCCACCATAATAACCCGGTCGCCGTCCCCGTCAAAGGCGACGCCTAAGTCGGCCCGGTGGCGTTTCACCAGCTTGGCCATCACCTCCGGATGGGTGGCCCCGCAAAGGTGGTTGATATTCTTACCGTTGGGCCGCACCCCGATGGGGATGATCTCCGCGCCCAGTTCGGCGAAGACCTCCGGCGCCACCTTATAAGTAGCCCCATGCGCGCAATCCACCACCATCTTCAGGCCGTCCAGCTCCAGTTCCTTGGGAAAGTTGCCCTTCAGAAAGGAGATGTAACGGCCCCGGGCATCGTCGATGCGGAAGGCCTGGCCGATCTCGGTGGCCGTGGGCCGGGCCTCTTCCACCCCCGGGTCGGTCATCAATTTCTCGATGTGGGACTCGATCTCATCAGGAAGCTTGAAACCATTGCCGGAAAAAAACTTGACGCCGTTATCCTGGTAGGGATTATGGGACGCGGAAATGACCACCCCCGCGTCGGCCCGCATGGACGAGGTGATAAACGCGATGCCCGGCGTGGGCAGCGGCCCCAACAGCAGCACGTCCACCCCCATGGAGCAGATACCCGCGGTGATGGCGTATTCCAGGAGATAACCGGAAAGGCGGGTGTCCTTGCCCACCACGATGCGGTCTTTCCCGGGACTGGTCTTGATGACGTAGGCCAGGGTCCGGCCCAACTGCAGGGCCACTTCCGCGGTCATGGGATAAATATTGGCTACGCCCCGGACACCGTCAGTGCCGAAGAGCTTACGGATTTCCGTCATTGGCTGTGGCGCTCCCTAAAAAATCACCGGGCTGTCCGCCCTAATTTGTCAATTTACCACAAAATAAGACAAATGACATCTGCAAGGAACCTTAGAAAAACGTCTTACGCGAGGGCCAAGGACCCGGTGAGGCGGGCCTCCGCGCCCGCCTTTATCCACTCTTGATCCCGGTCCACTCTGGTTCCCAAGCTGTGCTTGGGAACCCCCAATAGGTGCGAAGGTTAGCTTCGCATTTTATTTCAAATAGTTAACCACCAACCCCGATATTTTCCCTAAGTTGCCAGGCAAAGCTTGGAGTCAATACGTTCTCCGGTGCACCTGGGAACGGAAAACAAACTGTTTCTTGCCAACTGGAAACTGGAAACTGGAAACTGAAAACTGTCTTTACTCCTCCCAATGGATACACTGCACCGGGCACTGGTCCATGGCCTCCTGGATCTTCTCCTCCGGGGCCCCCTGGGGATTGATCACCTCGGAGTGCCCCAAGTTTTCATTGAGGCGGAAGACCTCGGGGCATACCGCCTCGCAATTGCCGCAGGCAATGCACTCATCCGTATCGATTACCGGGACTCGCTTACCCATGCCCACACCTCGACCTCTTTAAGATTGGCATTCCTAACAGCCACCTGGATGCGGCTATTTAGTCCTCAAGGTGAATGCAGGAAACCGGGCAGGTGTCCATGGCCTCCTGGATCAGGTCTTCGGGTCCTCCCTCAGGTTTAATTACTTCCGCCTTTTCAGTGCCTTCATTCATGGCGAACACCTCCGGGCAGATTTCCACGCAAGACCCGCAGCCGATGCATTCTTCTTCATCGATGTATACCGGTTTCATCATATTGACCTCCAAGGTTCTCCCCTGACTGGCCATCAAATGGGCGGCGCAATGGTCACCAGGAGCCGCAAATCGGTCTTGGCCCTGAGGCCGTGGGGTTCGGCGATGTCGCAAACCAGGACGTCTCCGGTCTTGGCGGGCAAAGCAGCGCCGTCCTTGCCCAGGAACTCCCCCTCCCCTTCCAGCACCGTCAGGCTCACCTGGCCTTCGATGTCGTGGGCATGCACCGGCAGCTCCTGGCCGGCCTTGAAATTGAAGTTGATGATTTTGAAATAAGGGGAATCATGGACCAGGAGTTTTGCCATTCCCCGGTCGCCAAACTTGCCCTCTTCATAGAGATTAACCTTTTTCATGCCTTTTCCTCCGCCAGTTCATGGGCCAGTTGATGGTACTTTTCGTGAACCCCGGGGCCCATCACTTCATCTTCGTGCTTCTCAAAGGCCTCCAGCAGGTCTTGCTGCTCCTCTGGGGTCAGGGCCTGGTCGGCCATGGTGAAAAGCACGTTGCCTTCCTTGTCGATGTGGCTCCGCATATGGGCGGCGTAGGCCTCTAAGTTTGCGGCCAGGGAGGCGGCCCCGGTTCGGTCCCCGCCTTTGGCCCGGGCCAGGGCCCCGGCCACGGTCTGCAGCAATTGCCGCCCCTGTCGTGTTCCTGGAGCATCACTTTGACCGGGGGTCCAAAAGTAGCCAGGTCCTTTTCCTGCAACTTGGGGAAAAGATATTCTTCCTCACTGGCGTGATGGCAGCGGTCCACAAAGACGCGGGCGAAATCCAGGAATTTCTCTAACTTCTCCACATCTACTTTGCCGTTGCCCCTGAGGGACTTAGCCGCCCGCTCTGCTGCGTCCAGAACCAGGAGAATGATCTGGTGTTCATGCCTAAGTTCGTCTGTGGCCTTCATCTTTCCCCTCCTTCCCTGCTGTTTGGCGGGGTTAAAGGCCTCAGGCATCCGGCCCTCCCCCGATAAATGTAATTACATCTCATCCGCCCAATGCATGCAATTAACCGGGCAGGCCTCAATGGCCTCCTGGATTTTGTCCTCCTCCGCGCCCCCGGGATTGAGCACCTGGGCAAACCCCAGGGATTCGTTGAGCGTAAAGACCTCGGGGCAAATCTCCTCACAGGCGCCGCAGGCAATGCATTCGTCTTCCACAATATAGGGGACATGATCCGCCATCGCCATTTTCTCCTTATTATTTCAGCAAATTTATCTTTCCCGGTGATAAAATACCGTCACCCGGTGCCGCTCCGGTCCGGTCCGGCCCCGGGCGAACCTGGTCAAATAGGGGGAAATTTTATGTGGCAGCCTCTCCCAGTCCTCCCGTGCGCCGGTGACCCCGCCGCCGCTTTCCCCGGCCACCAGGAGATAGCGCACGGAAGGCGTTTTAAAAAGATCGGCCAGGGACTGCCCCGGGGGCGGCCAGGCATAGAGGACCGCGTCGGGCTGAAACTCCCGCACCACCCGGAACACGTCCCCCATCTCCACCCGGGTATGGACCGGCAGCGTTGAGACGAATTCCCCCTCCCCCCGGTCCACGGCCCGGAAGACCAACCCCGCGCCCGCGGCCAGGCGCGCCAGGGCCGCAGTGAGATACCCCCGGCCAGCGCCGGCCTCCAGCAGCCGCCCCACCCCCAGGCGTTTGAGATACCTGAGCAAGCGCCGGGGCCATTCCCGGGAGGGGAAGAAATAAACCCCGGTGGCCCGGGACAACCCCATGAACCATGCATCCTGGTCCCCCAGCCGGGAGCAGAGCTCCTGCCATTGCGCGTCCGGCAATAAATAATCCAGGGCCCCTTCCCCGGCTTGCGGCAGGCGGATCAAGGCCCGGGCGAACTCCTGGAAGCGCCGCTGCTCCTGAAATTTTGGGGAAGGATGAAGTAGGTCCAAATTCCCTCTCACCGGCCCATTTTTATGCCCGGGAGAAGCCCCAGGGTCCAAAGCCTGCTCCTTTTGGATTGAAGTTTCTCTGTTTTTTGTGATAATAGCAACGGCCCTTTCTGTCATTTTCTCTGGGACCAGTTGGGGTGACGCTCCCATTTAAACCATGTCTTATTTCCCTGAAAGAATAATGCCGCCGCCGGCGCGCGGCAAGTCCCGCCCCTCTGCGGCCAGCCTCCCGGCGTTCCGGTGGGGGAGCCTCTTGCTGGCCCTGGGCCTTCTCCTGCTGGCCGGCGGGTGCCGGGAGGGGGCCAAGTCCGTGGGCCATGCCATCTGCGTCGCGGGTTCTACTTCGGTACAACCCTTTGCGGAAAAACTGGCCGAAATCTATATGCAGCAGCATCCGGGGCTGCGGGTGGACGTCCAGGGAGGCGGGTCCAGCGCCGGCATCTATGCCGCGCAGCAGGGGGCCGCGGACCTGGGGGCCTCATCCCGGGAACTGGTGCCCGCGGAAAAGAAACTGCACGAGATAGCCATTGCCTGGGACGGCATCGCGGTCATTGTCCACCCCAGCAATCCCTTGCACAACCTGACCATGGAGCAGTTGCGGCAACTCTTCCAGGGCAAGATCACCGATTGGCGGGACCTGGGCTCACCGCCCCACGCCATCGATCTCATCACCCGGGAAGAAGGTTCCGGCACCCGGGAGGCCTTTGAACATTTAGTCATGGCAAAAAGCGAATTCACTCCCTCTGCCCTGGTGCAGGATTCCAACGGCGCGGTGCGGGAGATTGTGGCCGGCGACCCCTATTCCCTGGGCTATATTTCCGCGGGCCTGGTGGATGACCGGGTCAAGGCCGTGTCTATTGACGGCGTCCTCCCCTACCGGGACAATATTAAAAGCCAGAAATACAAGTTAGTGCGCCGTTTTCTCCTGGTGAGCCGCGTCCCCCCGGTGGGGCAGTGCCAGGCCTTTGTGGATTTCATCCTCAGCCCCCAAGGCCAGCGCTTGCTGGAAGCCGAGGGTTTGGTGGGAGTAAAAGAATGAGCCGAGGGAAATTCGTCGAACGGGTGCTTTTCCTTCTGGCCCTGTCCTCGGTCAGCTCCCTGGTCATCATTACCGTCTTCATCTTCCTGGAAGGCCTGCCCCTCATCTTCCATACGGGCCTCAAAGACTTCATTCTCTCCAGCCACTGGGCCCCCACCAAGGGATTCTTCGGCATCGGCGCCATGATCGTCTCCTCGCTGCTGGTCACTCTGGTGGCCATGGTTATCGGCGTCCCCCTGGGGTTGGCCTGCGCCATTGTCCTGGCGGAGTTTTGTTCGGAAACCATGCGGCGCCTCTTAAAACCCACCCTGGAACTCCTGGCCGGCATCCCCTCGGTGGTCTACGGCTTTTTAGGGGTGATCTGGCTGGTCCCCCTCATCCGGGATCACCTGGGCGGCCCCGGCCTGTCCCTCTTAGCCGCGGCGGTGATTTTGGGCATCATGATCCTCCCCACGGTCATCAGCATCTCCATCGACGCCTTGACCGCGGTGCCGGACATCTACCGGGAAGGCTCCATCGCCCTGGGGGCCACCCAGTGGCAGACGGTGCGCCGGGTGGTCCTGCCCGCGGCCTCCTCCGGCATCATCACCGCGGTCATCCTGGGCATGGGCCGGGCCATCGGGGAGACCATGGCGGTCATCATGGTGGCCGGCAACGCCATCAAGCTCCCCGCGTCCATCCTGGACCCGGTGCGCACCCTGACCAGCAACATCGCCCTGGAGCTGGGCTATGCCGCGGGCCGCCACCGGGAGGCCCTCTTCGCCACCGGCATCGTCCTCTTTGTGATCATCATGATCCTCAACCTTTCTGCCACCCTCATCACCCGGCGGAGGTAACCATGGCCTGGCGTCTTGATCCCCGCATCACCCAGACCCTGGCCAAAATCGTCCTGTGGGCCTTTACCGGCCTTACCCTGCTCATCCTCATCTTCATCATTGTCAACATTTCCATCAAGGGCCTGCCCCAGGTGACCTCTGCGTTCCTCCTCCAGGACCCCCAGGATATGGGCCGCCACGGGGGCATCTTCTCCACCATCGTCGCCACCATCTACCTGACCCTCCTGGCCATCGCCCTGGCCTCCCCCCTGGGGGTGGGCACCGCAATCTACCTCACCGAATACACCCGGGAGGGCTGGGCCACCCGCATCATCCGCTTCGGCGCGGAGTGCCTGGCCGGCGTGCCCTCCATCATCCTGGGCCTCTTCGGCTTTGTGCTCTTCGTCATGAAACTGGGCTTCGGCTGGTCCATCCTCTCCGGGAGCCTGACCCTGGCCATCATGGTGCTGCCCATCATTATCCGCACCTCGGAGGAGGCCATCAAGGCCGTGCCCCAGGAATACCGCCAGGTCTGTTTCTCCCTGGGTATGAGCCAGTGGCAGACCATCACCCGCATCGTGCTGCCCAGTGCGCTTCCCGGCATCACCACCGGCATCATGCTCAGCGTGGGCCGCTCCCTGGGAGAGACCGCGGTGGTCCTTTTCACCGCGGGCGCGGCCTTGCGCACCCCCGCGTCTCTGTTTGATTCCGGGCGCACCATGGCCGTGCATTTTTACATCCTGGCCCGGGAAGGCCTCTCCATGCCCAACGCTTACGGCACCGCGGCCATCCTCATGATCTCCATCCTCCTGATCAACCTGGTGGCCTACACCCTGATGCAGCGTCTGTTGAGGAGGTATTCATAAAGGCATTTTAGGGGAGAAGACAAGGGGGCTGTGTGGACAAGCCATCGCGATAAAGATAGGCTTTAATCTGGTGGGGCGGGCCTCCGTGCCCGCCAAGCCTTGGCAAGACAATTTGATTCCTTATAAAGTAATGAACCGGCAAAATTAGCAACAACCGCTTTCCATACACAAAGGTCCGGCGGGCACGGAGGCCCGCTCCACCAATCATTTCTTTGATTTTAATGTGCTGTCGAACAATATTTTATGAATGAAGAGAAATTATATAGCTACAAAAGAAGACTTCCTCATTGGCGGATGCCTGAATCAGTTTATTTTGTTACCTGGAGATTACATCCAACGCAATCGGATCTACTGCCAAAGGAACGTGGCATAATAGTCTCTGCCTTTGAGTACTTTGACGCTAAAAAATACAATCTGATGGCCTATCTCATAATGCCTAATCATATTCATGTGTTGGTTGAACCACTGGAAGATTATATGTTGCATGACATCATGCATTCTTGGAAGTCATTCACTGCTTACAACTTCCAGCGAGAATTTGGCAGAAAGGGATGCATCTGGCAGGATGAATATTTTGACCGCATTGTCAGGGATGAGAAGGAATTTATCGAGAAAGCACAATATATTCTTAATAATCCTCTGAAGACGTTCCCGGAAATTGAGAATTATGAATGGGTCATGGTAAAAGGGGTTAAGGAGGCGGACACGCTTACAGCCTGATGCAAAGGCTTATCTGGAGGTACTCGTGAGGACTTTTGACCAGAAGCAAGTCCTTTGATGGTGGGGCGGGCCTCCGTGCCCGCCAAGCCTTGGCAGGACAATTTGCTTCATTATAAAGTAATGAACCGGCAAAATTAGCAACATCCGCTTTCCATACACAAAGGTCCGGCGGGCACGGAGGCCCGCCCCACCAATAGTAAGCATTATGAATAATGAACCCTACAAAATTCGCCTGGAGGAACTCTCCTTTTTTTATGGGGATTTCCAGGCCCTGGATAACGTCACTCTGGACATCCGGCCCCAGGAGATCTTCGGCCTCATGGGCCCGGCCAAGAGCGGCAAGAGCACGCTGCTCCAGGTCCTGAACCGCATGTCGGACCTCATCCCCAAGGTCCGGGTCACGGGCCGGGTCTGGCTGGACGATGAAGACATCTTGTCACCGGACTGCGACGTGGTGAATCTCCGCCGCCGGGTGGGCCTGGTCCTCAGTAAGCCCATGCCCCTGCCCCGCTCCATCCGGGAGAACCTGACCCTGGCCCCCCGCCTGGCCGGCAGAATTGGCCGCCAGGAAGCTGCGGCACTGGTGGAAAAAAGCCTGCAGGCCGCGCAATTGTGGGAGGAAGTGAAAGACCGGCTGGGGGATTCGGCCCTAAAACTTTCCGGGGGCCAGCAGCAGCGCCTCTGTCTGGCCCGCACCCTGGCCATGGAGCCGGAGGTGGTGCTCCTGGACGAACCCACCAGCGGCCTGGACCCCATTTCCACCGCCAAGATCGAAGAGACCTTGTTCCAACTGAAAAAGAATTATACTATCATCCTGGTGAGCAACAACACCAAACAGATCGCCCGGGCCACGGACCGGGTGGCCTTTCTCCTGATGGGCCACATCATTGAGATCGGCGACACCCACCGGGTCTTTACCGTGCCCAAAGATAAGCGCACTGATGATTATATCTCCGGCAGATTTGGATAAATCTCAACTGTGCCCCCTGGAAGGGATCATTACCCTCCGGCGCCTTAATCTTTACTACGGCGATTTCCACGCCCTGCAGGAAATCAACGCCGCGTTCCAGCAGCAGGCCATCACCGCGCTCATCGGCCCCTCCGGCTGCGGCAAATCCACCCTGCTCCGCACCCTGAACCGCATGAACGACCTCATCCCCGGGGTGCGGCTCACCGGGGAGATCCTCATCGACGGTGGGGACATTTACGCCCCCGGCGCGGACCTGATCCAGCTCCGCAAAAAAGTGGGCATGGTCTTCCAGCGCCCCAATCCCTTCCCCTTATCCATCTACGACAACGTGGCCTACGGCCCCCGGCTCCACGGCCGTCCCCCCCGGGGGGAGCTGTATAACCTCCTGGAGCGCTCCCTCACCGCGGTGCAGCTCTGGGAAGAGGTCAAAGACCGCCTCAAGACCCCGGCCCTGGCCCTCACCGAGGAGCAGCAGCAGCGCCTCTGCATCGCCCGGGTCCTGGCGGTGGAGCCGGAAATCCTGCTCATGGACGAGCCCTGCTCCGCGCTGGACCCCCTGGCCACCCTGCGCATCGAGGAGCTGATGCGGGAGCTGAAAAAGCTCTACACCATCATCATCGTCACCCACAACATGCAGCAGGCGGCCCGGGTCTCCGACGACACCGGCTTCATGTACCTTGGGGTGCTGGTGGAATTCGGGGAAACCGGCCAGATCTTCACCCGCCCCCGGGACGAAAGAACGGAGGATTACATTACGGGGAAGTATGGATAATCTCTAAAAAAATGAAATGGCGGCCATCGCTCGCACCCCGCCCCGCCAGTATGACCTATCCTATAAAAACTTCTTGATATTCCAAATACTACCACCAATTTTCTTTAAATTATACTCCTTGACAAACCTATAAAATCCTGGCATCTTCGTAACTCCCGGTAACCCAAGCAACTGACAACCTATCAATGGGAGGGACTGACATGGCCACCAGTCTGCGCATTGCCACCTTCAATTGTGAGAACCTCTTCAGTCGGCCGAAAATTTTTTATGAAAGCGCCCAGCGGTCCAAGGAACTGCTGGGTTACGTGGCGGAACTGCAGGCGGCCTTAAAAGAAGCGGTCTTCGACCAGGAAAAAATTGAGGATTTAAAAACCAAACTGCAAGGGTTCGCGGAAATCAACGACATTCGGGGCAAGCATGACAAAGCGGTGGGCGCCGGGGCATGGGTGGGGACCGTGGAACTTAAGCGGAGAGCGGTCGGCGACGCGGCCGTGGCCAACACCGCTCGGGTCATCAGCGACGTCAATGCCGACGTCATCTGCCTCATAGAAGTGGAAAGCCGGATTCTCCTCCAGAAATTTCACGACGAAATCCTTTACCCTCAATTCCTGAAGAAAAATAACTCCGCTCCTTACCCTTACATCATGCTGATTGACGGTAACGACGAACGGGGCATCGATGTCTCCTTCATCTCCCGCTTCCCCATCCTTTGGTTGCGCAGCCATATGTTCGAGCAATCAGTCTATAATGGGAACGAGGTCCCCACCTTCTCCCGGGACTGTCTGGAGGTCCAGCTGCAACTCCCCGATGGCCAAACCCTCCATCTCCTGGTAAACCACCTCAAGTCCATGGGATATTCTCCCAAAAACGATCCCCAAAGCAACCGTCGGCGCCTGCTACAGGCCCAGCGGGTGGCGGAACTGGTGGACACCCACGATCTGACCAAGGAATACGTGGTTGCAGCCGGAGACTTCAACTCGGACCCCGCCAGTCCTTCCCTGGCCCCCCTCGTCAATAACCCGGGTTTGTACAACGTCAACCTGGAGCTGGCGGAGAAGGAACGGGGCACCTACCAGACCGGCAACAAGCAGATAGATTATCTGTTGGTCTCCGAGGCCATGAAAAACGGGTTGCAAGGGATGCACATCGAACGGCGGGGCATTTTTACCAAAAAGAAGTGGCCCCACTATCCGGAGGTGACCAGCGACGCGGACCAGGCCTCGGACCATGCCGCGGTGGTCGCCGAGTTTCAATTGTAATTAGATTGCTTTGGGGGGATGGCCTTCGGTCCATATCCCCCCCAAAAAAACCCGCTTCCATCATTTCCCGCTCAAATACTCCATCACCCTGGCAATAGCTGAAATGTCCTCGTCGCCCCAGCCCTGGGCCACGCCGAGACGGTAGAGGTGCAGCAGCATCTGGCCGGCGGGCACCGGCGCGCCCAGCTCGTAGGCCGTGTCCAGGACGAATTTGGCGTCCTTGGACAGGTGTTTCAGGGGAAAAGCCGCGGGATAATTCTTGTCCCGCATATTCCCGGCCTTCACCTGGAACATGGGGGCGTTCATGGCCCCGGAAAAGACCGTGTCCAGCATGGCCTCCAGGTCCAGGCCCCCCAACCTGCCGAAGTTGAGGGCCTCCGCGAACCCCTCCATCATCACCCCCAAAAGCAGGTTGATGAACATCTTCATCATGGAGCCCTGTCCCACCCGGCCGCAGAAAATGACCTTCTTGCCCATGGTCAGGAACAGGGGCTCCAATTCCTTAATCTTATCTTGCTTGCCCCCCGCCAGAATCACCAGGCTGCCCTCTTCCGCGGGCTTTTTGGTGCCGGAGACCGGGGCGTCAAGGAGGATGGTCCCCTTGAGCGCCAGCTGTTCGCCCAATTCCCGGGTAAACCTGGGGGGCACCGAACTCATGTTGATGAACACCTTGTTGGGGCCTAAAACCTCGGCCGCGCCTTCATCTCCCCAGAGCAGCTCATAAATGGCCTCCGGGCCGGTCACCATGGCGATGATCACGTCCGCGGCCTGGGCCAGATTTCTGGGGCTGGAGGCCACCCCGGCCCCCATTTGCGCCAGAGTTTCCGTTTTGCCGGGGGTGCGGTTATAGACCATCAGCTGATACCCGGCCTTGAGGATATTGGCGGCCATGGCGCCCCCCATGATTCCCAAACCCATAAAACCGATTTTTTGCTTCATTTTTACCCCCCTTCGTTATAAACTGGCGCACGCCTATTATTTTAAATCTCCGTTTTCCTGCAGTCAAACGTTATGAGAGCGGAGCCGGGTTAGGGCCGAGGATAATGATAATCAGCAGCAAAAGACAGAAAGGCGGTTAACGCCCTTACCCGCAGATCGCCATAACCAGCGGACGCCGCGGCGTTTAGTAATACCTGGAGGGGGAAAGATGCAAAACGGTTTCGGGTTGATCCTGATCATGCTCTTGCTCAGCGGCCTTTTGGCCCCGGTCCCCGCCCGGGCCATCACTCCCTATGATGACATTTTGGTGCAAAAAGCCCTGGCCAACCTGGATCAGGAGAATTACGAGGAGGCCCTGGAAGAGTTGACCCAGGCCTGGGACAAGGGCGCCCAAACCCCGGAAAAGGCCTATAATCTGGGGAAGGTCCACCGGGCCCTCTACAACTACCCCAAGGCCCGGGACTACCTGGAACAAGCCCTCCGCCTGCGCCCTGATTATCAAGAAGCCAGGATTCTCCTGGCCGACACCTTGGTGGCCCTGGACCAGGTGGACCAGGCCCGGGAGCAATTGCGGCAATTGGAGGCCTCCGGCTATCAACCCGCCCAGGTAGCCTTGCTCCAGGGACAGGCCGCGGCCAAAAAGAAGGAGTTTTCCCAGGCCGAAAATTATTTCCGCCGGGCCCAGCAAGACCCTGCCCTGGCCCAAAAAGCCAAGTTGGAGATGAGCCAGGCCCTGATCGCCCAGAACCGCCTGAAGGAAGCCCAGAAAACCTTGAGCGAGGCCGTCTCCCTGGGGCCCCAGACCCAGACGGGGGGGCTGGCCCAATATTACCTGGGCGATATGGACCGGCGTCTCCAGGGTTCCGGCCCCTGGCGTTTCAATGTGGGGGTAGGATTCGATTGGGACTCCAATGTCACGCTCCAGCCCGGAAGCCCGGGGGCAGCCACCCAGGTCTCCGGCCAGTCGGATGTGGTCTTTACCCAGAGTGGCTACCTGGAGTACACTCCCCTGACCACCGGTCCCTTCAGCCTCCGCACCTCCTATGCCTTCTACCAGAATTTCCACCCCCGCCTTTCGACCTTTGATGTGATGAGCCATTCCGTGGGGTTAATGCCGATCTACAACTTCCAAGCCAGCCGCTTATGGGTCCCCTTTTACTTCAACTTCACCGACGTGGAGTCCGATAAGTATTATACGGCGTTCGACCTGGCCCCCACCTATCTCCATCTGGTCACCCCCAAAGTGGGCCTGGAATTTGGGAGCCATCTGGCCCGGAGATATTACTGGTTTCCCTTAGGGATACCCCAGGACGACCGCAGTGGCCGCACTATGGGCGGCAGCCTGGGATTATATTACTTTATTAAAAATCAACAGGGTTTCCTTCAGGCCCGAGTCACCGTGGAACATGACTTCACCGGCGGCTCCAACTGGGATAATACCAGTTACCGCCTGTTTTTGGGCGGACTTTACCCCGTAACCTCCCGGTTGAAACTGGGCACTTTCATGGAACTGATTCTGCAACCTTACGACAACTACTTTAACAACGGCATTCCCGGCGCCACCAATCCCAGGAGGAATGACCAGATACTTCTCTATGGAGCCCAGGCCATATATAATATCCACAAGGGCCTGGATTTCAACGTCCACTACTATCTTACCCGGGCCGATTCCAATATCGCGCTCTACGATTACAACCGGCACATCGTCGGTTGTCAATTCAGTTACCGCTATTAGGGGGTAGGTATGCACACCATCATTTCCATTTTGTTGGCCCTGGCATTATCCCTGGTTATCTCCCCCGGCGTCCGGGCCGACGTGGTGGGTCACTTCGTTGAAGTGGAGGGACCGGTGGACCTGCTGAAAAAGGGACAGATGCCGGTGGTGACTCCCAAGGTGCAAGACGGATTGGAGCCCGGAGATATAATCCGCACCAAATCCCAGGGCCGGGCCCAGGTAAAATTCGTGGACGACTCCGTGCTCACCATCGCCCCGGGCAGCAGGGTGGCCATTGAGACCTATATGTACGACGCGGCCAAAGGCTCCCGTAAGGCCGTGCTCCAGGTCTTCCGGGGCATGGTCCAGGCCGTGGTCTCCAAAATTATCAAGACCCAGGAGCCGGACTTCATTATGAAGACCCATACCGCGGTGTTGGGGGTCAGGGGCACCAAGTGGTACGCCCTGCTGGGGCCCAACCACACCGATGTCTATAATGAGGCCGGGAGGTTGTGCGTCCGCAACGTCTTTACCGAGACCCCGGGGGAAGTCTGCCTGAACGCCATGGAGTTTACCCGGGTAATGTATGGTATCTCCCCCACCGTGGCCGCGCCCTTTCAGCAGGGAGAAGCGGGCGTCCTGAAGCAGTTGCTGAAATCCGGCAATGGCGGCGGACTAACATCCGGTACACCCGGCACTTCTGGCGGAGGGCAGACCCCCTTCGGCTTTTTGGAGCGGTTCGGTTTTCTTAACCCCCTAAATCCAGCGACCAATCCTGACAGCGCCCTTTATAAGCCGCCCCAGGTTATACCCCTGCCCCATATTCGGCCCGGGCAGGGAGTTATTGGCGGTGGCGGTGGCGGTGGCGGCACCCCTGGTCCCGGCGGCTCCTGATGTAAGAGTCTCCTTACTCCCCGGTAAATCCCAACTCAGGCCATGGCCCCCGGGGCCCTGGCCTGAGTTGTTTAATCACCTCCCCGCTTCCACCATATCTATTTACATTTCCCCGTCATTTGTGGTAATTTTTCATCAGTTTGGCAGGCTAAGCTCCCGGGAAACCCAACGGCTGCGGGCCTCCCCAGATTGAGACCGTCAGGGAGGTAGCGGCAAGGGTCAGACTCAATACTTCGGCTGGTTAAACCGGTACCTTAGGCGGGCCGCGCCCGCCGTCTGGCGGCGGCCACAGGCCGCGCTAGGCCCCAAGCGATGATAGCCGCGTGCTGGGAGATAAAGACAATAGAGCTGATGAAAAACTATCTGCAACAAAGACTGGCAGACACCTGGGTGGTAATTCTGGTGACGGTGGCGATTTTTTTCCTGTCCGCCTATCTGCCGCCGCCCCTTAAATTTGTCTTATGGGTGTTGTTCCTGATCAGCATTATCTCGCCCATTGTTAAAGGAATTTTCCGGGGGATGAAGAATAAAGATTGATGTCGCCGCATTACGGCGGCCCCGGGCCGCCCTATTAATCTCTTTTCAGCTGACAGCCGATGGCTGACAGCTAAAAGCTACCCCGGAGGCGAGCAGGCACGCGTATCATCCCGGTCTTAAGCAAGTCTGGGCAGGATGGTAAAAATCACCACCCTATGGTTCTTGAACCCTGAGAGAGAGATTACCACGACAGGAGGATGGGGGCTCACATGAATGCATTGACCCTGGTTTTCGTGGCATTGTGCGTATTTACCATCGGCTACCGGTTTTACGGCCTGTTCATCGCCAGAAGGGTCTTGGAGCTGAAAGTCGAAAGGCTGACGCCGGCCGTCAAGATGGCCGATGGTCACGATTATGTGCGGACGAATAAATACGTCCTGTTCGGACACCACTTCGCGGCCATCGCCGCGGCCGGGCCGCTTTTAGGGCCGGTCCTGGCCGCCCAGTTCGGTTACCTGCCCGGCGCGATCTGGATCATCGTCGGCTGTGTCCTGGCCGGGGCCGTCCATGATATGGTCATCCTCTTCGCCTCGGTCCGGCACAAAGGGCAAAGCCTGGCGAACATTGCCTCGAAAGAGATCAGCAAGACCATCGGCGGCGTGGCCTCCGTGGCCATTCTCTTCATCCTCATCCTCACCCTGGCAGGCCTGTCCATCGCGGTGGTGAACGCCATGTTCTCCAGTCCCTGGGCCACTTTCACGATTTTCTGCACCATGCCCATCGCCATCTTAATGGGCATTTATCTGCACGTCTGGCGGCATGATGACGTCCTGGGGGCCAGTATTATCGGGGTTGTGCTCCTAACCGCGGCGGTGATTGCCGGTCCTTATGTCGTGGCCAATCCCACCTTGGCGTCCATATTTACCTTATCCAAAAAGCAAATATCCGTTCTTATTCCGGTGTACGGCTTCCTCGCCTCGGCCTTGCCGGTCTGGCTGTTACTCTGCCCCCGGGATTATCTCTCCACTTATCTAAAGGTGGGGACCGTGGCCATGCTGGCCATCGGCATCGCGTTTATGCGGCCGACATTGCTGATGGAGCCCATCACCAAGTTTGTCAGCGGCGGCGGCCCGGTAATTCCCGGCGCGGTCTTCCCCTTTGTCTTCATTACCATTGCCTGCGGCGCCTTGTCCGGATTCCATGCCATCATCGGCTCCGGCACCACCCCCAAGATGGTGGGTAGTGAAAGGGACGTCTTATTCATCGGCTATGGGGGCATGTTGTTGGAAGGCTTTGTGGCCATCATGGCCCTGATCGCCGCCTGCGTCTTGGTGCCCGCCGATTACTTCGCCATTAACTCCGCGCCGGCAGTCTTTGCCAAACTCGGCATGAACACCGTGCATCTGGCCGATCTTTCCCGGGAGGTGGGGGAAACCATTCAGGGCCGGCCGGGCGGCGCGGTTTCTTTGGCCGTGGGCATGGCCTATATCTTTGACGGCATCCCGATTCTGAAAGGCTTCATGGCCTATTGGTATCACTTCGCCATCATGTTTGAAGCCGTGTTTATCCTCACCGCGGTGGACACCGGCACCCGGGTCGGCCGGTTTTTTCTCCAGGAAATGGTGGGAAAATTCATCCCCAAGTTTGCCGAAAAGCGTTGGATGCCCGGCATTATCATCACCAGCGCGGCCTTCACCTTTTTCTGGGGCTATCTGGTTTATACCGGCGATATTTCCACTATCTGGCCTCTGTTCGGCATGAGCAACCAGCTCCTGGCCTCCAGCGCCCTCATCATCGGCACCACCATGATCATGCGGATGAACAAGGTCAAGTACGCCTGGATTACCGCGGTTCCGGGTATCCTCATGGCCTTTATCACCATGTACGCCGGCTACCTGAATGTGGTGGGCAACTTTCTCCCCAAGAAATTGTACCTGCTCGCGACCTTGTCGGTCATCATCATGGTTCTCATGCTCATCGTCTTTGTGGGCGCCATTAAAAAATGGCTCGAACTGCTGAAGGTGAGAACTACGCTGGTGGATGAATACGGGGAAAGGGTCTTGGAAATAGTGCCGGAGTAGGGAGCCGGATCGGTCTTATACCCATAAATTGCGCGATTCGTTCCCCCGATCAGGAGGAGAAGATCATGTTTAAAAAGATTTTGGTGCCCTTGGATGGCTCGGACCTGGCGGCCCAAATCCTTCCCCAGGTAGCAACCTTGGCCAAGCAGACCAACGCCGCGGTAACCCTGTTTACCGTGGGTTCATCCAATATTTGTGAAGGCGAAGGTGCGCCGGCCGCCGCGGCGTGTCCCGAACTCCCCATAGGCAAGTATCTGGAGCAAACCGCCGGCCAGCTGCGGTCCCAAGGCGTGGAGGTGAATTGGGTCTATAAACAGGGACATCCTGCCCAGGAAATCGTTACCTATGCCGATGCCAACGAGATGGATCTCATCGCCATCGCCTCCCATGGCGGCGGCGAGTTTACCTGGATCTTGGGGAGCGTGGCCAACAAAGTTCTGTGCCACGCCACCGTGGCCGTACTGCTGTGGCGGCTGAACGAACCTAAACAGCCGACGCTCAAAAGCGAGATGTATTATTCTATGCAGAACCCGTAAGCCTCTCGCACATTTATCCTGGCCCGGGAAGGCCGGTTAACGGCCTTCCCGGGCCAGGCGCGTCAACGGCGACCTCACCCCCGCCCGCCAATTTTTTCCTTGGCCCAGCGCCGCCCGGGGAGGGCCGGGTCAGGTAGCGGTCTTTCTCAGCGGCTGAACGGTTGCCGGCTCACCTCTCCCGGGGTTGCCGGTGACTCAACCCCATCTTTTCCCTGCCCCGGAGACGGGGATAAACCAATTCCCCAAGTGCCGGGGCGAGAGGATGCCTTGCCGTGGATAAAAGGCTGGCGGCATTACAACAGACGAATGTCATTGAAATTGTCCAGAGCGGCAGGACCGAAGAAAAGGCCCTGGAGCTGGGCTTCAGCGCCTTTTTTTTCGCAGACCATGTCATCCAGGCGGTGGAATCTGCGAACACCCTGCCCCAGCCCCTGGCCTGTATCGAAGGGTGCAACTTCTGCTGCTATAACCTCCTGGAAGTCACACCGCCGGAGGCCTTGTTCCTGGGGCATTATGTGGCCCAGGAATTCTCGGACCAGGAAAAGCAGGAACTGCTGGAGGCCCTGGAGCGCGCCATCGCCCTCAGAGCCGGCAAAAACAAAGTGCAGTTGGCCAAAATCAGACAGAAATTGCCCTGCCCGCTGCTCCGGGACGGCAGGTGTTCGGCCCACCGGGCCCGGCCCCTGATGTGCCGGGCCATGCATTCCCTGGATGCGGCCCAGTGCCGTGCGGCTTTTCAGAGCCGGGACCGTATCAGCCCCCCCTATTACGCCCATCGCCACGAAATCTTCTTCTCCATCGGCCAGGGGCTGCTGGCCGGTTGCCGGGAGATAGGCTGCCAGTCCCACCCCCTGGAACTGGGCAAAGCCCTCCGGGATTGTCTCACCCAGCCCCGGGCCGCGGCGCGCTGGATTCAAGGGGAAGAGGTCTTTAGCCGCTAATACCAATTTCACTTTCAAATGAAACAAACTTGTAATGTAACTTACTGATAATCAAAATTCTTTTAGCGGAAAACGGAAAACCGAAAACGGTATAAGACCTGGGTGCAGTGAAGGAGGTATTAATTGTCGGGGCGAACCTTGTATCCCCCGAGGCGAACACAAGGTTCGCCCCCCCGGGGAAATGTCCCTTAGATGACGAATCGGTCTAAGACCTGGCTGGTGCTGCGGGGCTGAGATAAAGCTTTATTATATCGGATATTTTATATACTTATGGCTTAATAACTAATACCAAGTTGCTGTCAAAGAGGTAATATTTAACGTGTCATTCTGAACGGAGCGAAGCGCAGTGAAGAATCTAGATTCTTCGCTTCGCTCAGAATGACAATATTCCTCTTTTGACCGCAACTCGGTATAACCCTGCCCTTCTTCGCTCACGTATCAAACCCGATCTCCACCACAAAGGGTCCGGCTTTCGTGCTGAAGGGGATACCGATGGTGGGACCCTTGCACAGGTGCTTGATCTCATGCCCGGGGCCGGAAACGACGATGGGGATGGAGATCTTGAAGGAATACCCCTTTTTACCCAAATCATTACGGGCCGTGCCGCAAATCATATTGGACAATTCACCCACCGCGTCCTTAATCTCGTCATTTACTTCCTTAAAACTCTCCCCCAGCATACTGGAAACGATCTCAAGAATACTGGCCTTGCTGAAAGACAAAGACATGGAGCCGTTTGGGGGCCCGGTAATGCCCACAATACCGGAAACGTCCCCACGAGAGACTTTATCTTTCTTTAGAAAAGGCTTCCCGGGTTGCACTTCAACAAAGGCCATGGTTTTTATCACCCCGATAGTGGCGCTCAGGAAAGGATTAATAAATTCCACGTTCATTAAGACTTCTCCCTATTATTTGGCAGCGCGTTTCTGAAATATCTGCTCGATCTTGGCCTGCACGGTCTCTGCAGTAAAGGGTTTAACGATATAATTGTCCACCCCTGCCTTAACCGCATCAACAACATTTTCTGCCAATCCTTCCGCGGTGACCATGAGGACCGGAATGTCTTTGGATTTCTCATCGCTGCGGATCTTCTTGAGAAGTTCAAGACCGCTCATATTCGG
>Ga0265296_1002397_pt1 | contig 19028 bp, 15 predicted proteins | sample MunlanPumphouse1_FD_189073 | JGI IMG/M metagenome (GOLD analysis project Ga0265296, IMG submission 189073) | Groundwater microbial communities from a municipal landfill in Southern Ontario, Canada - Pumphouse #1 | ecosystem: Environmental > Aquatic > Deep subsurface > Groundwater | place...
TGACGGTGGTCAGGTCCATGTGCGTCTCTCCCAAGAGCAAGATTGAGGCGCAGGCGTAGCCCGCCCCGGCGACGGCGCCAAGATCACGCAAGGGAAAGCGGCGACCGGTCGCGCCCTGTCGCCGCCCCTGCCTGCTAGCCTCAGAAACCGACCCCCAGCGTCGCCACCAAGCGGTCATCGCTCAGATCGCCGTCCACGTCGGTGTCCCAATAGCGCAGGTCGAGCGAGATTTTTTCCGTGACGCCGAACTTCACGCCGACATTCCAGGTGGAATAGTCATCGCCCACGTCGAGGTACTGCTTGCCGTAGGCGCCGGTCAGATTGACGTTGTCGCGCAAGGCGTAGCCCAGGTTGCCCTCAACATAGCTCGCCTGCTCGTCGGCCCCGAAGAAGTCGGGCGAATAATAGATCGCCGCGCCCGCCGTCACGGGACCAAACCCGCGAGACACCGCCGCCTTGAACTCGACATTGTCATAGTCGGCCCCGTTGGGCGCGCCGATGTAGTGATAGGCGATCACGCCGACATTGAAATCAAAGCCGCCGCTCGACACCGCGACCCCGCCGTAGATGTCCAGTTCGCCGTCGGTATCGTCGCCGAAATCGACCTGCGACGCCCAGGCTCCCGCGTAGAAGACGCCTGCGGTCAGATCCGCCCCGCCCTGGACGGCCGGACTGGTGTCGGTCTGGCTGAAGCCCCGGAACACATAGTCGCTGGTCACGCCGATGTTGAAGGCCACCTCGGGCTCGACCTGGGCGTTCGCAGCCCCCGCCCCCATCGTCAGCGCCAGTAATGAAACGCAAGCAAGAGCAACTCTCATGACATATCCCCTCAAAGTCTGATTGTTATTGGCTAAGCCTACTCATCCAGCCGCTGGTGGAGCGCGGCCGGGCCTTGGTTCGCAGGGAATGGGACGCGGCAGGGAGGCGCCGCGTCCCGCCCCCTCGCCTCAGACGCCGTCCAGCACCTCCCCGTGCAGGTGCGCGTCCAGGCCATCCGTTTCCTGCTCGTCGGTGACGCGCAGGCCCGTGGTGTATTTGCAGATCAGCAGGATGATCAGCGTGCCGACCGCGCTCCACAGGATGGTCCAGACCAGCCCCAGGGCCTGGGCGCCGATATTGGCTCCTTCCGACAGGCTGTTGATCGCGGTGGAGGCGAAGACGCCGGTCAGCAGGGCGCCGACCAGACCGCCCGCGCCGTGCAGGCCGAAGGCGTCCAGGCTGTCGTCATACTTGAGCAGCTTCTTCAACCAGACCGACGAGACGTAGCAGGCCGGACCGGCGATCAGGCCTATGACGACCGCGCCCTTGGGATCGACGAAGCCCGCCGCCGGTGTGATGGCGACCAGGCCCGCAACGACACCCGACAGGACCCCGATCAGCGACCACTTCTTCTTGTAGATGACCTCGACGAACTTCCAGGCCAGCGAAGCCGCCGCCGCCGCCAGCAGGGTGTTGATCAGGGCGGCCCCCATCAGGCCGTTGGCCGCCCCCGCCGAACCGGCGTTGAAGCCGATCCAGCCGACCAGCAGCAAAGATGCGCCGATCATGGTCAGGACCGGGTTGTGCGCCGTGATGGGCTCGACGCCGTAACCCTTCCTCGGACCAAGGAACAGGGCGCAGACAAGGCCGGCTACGCCCGAGTTGACGTGCACGACCGCGCCGCCGGCGAAGTCCAGCACGCCTTGCGCCCCCAGGAAGCCGCCACCCCAGACCCAGTGGGCGATCGGGGCATAGACGATCAGCGACCACAGGGCCGTGAACAGCAACATCCCCGAATATTTCAACCGCTCGGCGAAGGCGCCGGTGATCAGCGCAGGCGTGATGATGGCGAAGGTCAGTTGGAACGACACCCAGAGGAATTCGGGAATGCCCGGCAACAAGCTGTGCGCCGTATCGACCGTCACACCGTTCAGGAACAGGGCGTCCAGGCTGCCGATGTACTGGTTGATCCCTTCGTCGCCATTCGTGCCGAAGGCGATGGTGTAGCCGGCGATGAACCAGGTCAGCGACACCACCGCAAAGGCGGCGACCGATTGGGTGATGGTGGCGATCACGTTTTTGCGGCGCACCATGCCGCCATAAAAGAGCGCCAGACCCGGCAGGGTCATCAGCAGGACAAGGGCGGTGGAGGTCCCCAGCCAGGCCGTACCCGCCGCATCCAGTTCCAGCGGAACCTGATGCGGAAACAGCGCCGGAGCAGGCTCCGACGCTGTTACAGCGGCATTGGCGATATCGGCGACGACGGCGGCGTCAGGCGCGGCCAGCGCTGCGCCGACGGCGAACAATCCGCCCGTTAGACAGAGAAGGGCCAAAAGCCCCGGTAAGCTGTTCTTGAACTGCGTCATGCGTGTATCCCCTCATGCTCTTCGCAGTTGCGAACTGTTTATTGCATCCGCGAACTCGGCAAGGGGGAAAATGCGGGACGCTGAGAAATTTTAACCCAAACGTCGCACGCAGGTCGGATCGTGCAGGTTGATCATTCCTTATTATTAATAGAAAAGGGTATATTTTATCGAAATTGACCCCCGGCCGGCAGCATGGAGACCTTCGATCGTCGAAATTACAGCGTTTTATATCGCCCAGCTCTCCCTCGCCTTAAAATGCCAAGGTCTTCCGCAGCCACCGAGGCTGGCCGTCCCCCTTTCCGTATGGAAAGACCGGAAATCGCACGCCGGATCCTGCGCCAAAACGGCGCGTCCGCACGCGACTTTCAGCGCGTCCTTGCAGAACTCTGCAACGACACTCGCCCCGAAGGGCGTTGCTGCTCATCAATGAAAGAAAGTTTCTGGCGGAGACGGAGGGATTCTCCGCTGTGTGACATATTCGACTTTGATTTTTAAAAACTATTGTATTTGCTTACCTTATCAGCGAAACGTGTCGCACATTATGTCACACATTTCATGGAAAAATGGCCCGAGTTCCCTCCCATTTGATCAGCCGGAACGGCGTTTATAACTACCGTCGCAGGGTGCCTATCGAGCTTCGCGATCAGCCAGAGTTCAAAGGTCGCGATGTCTTTCAGGTGTCGCTTGGCGTCTCCGTCTCCTCAGAAGGAGGAGCAACCTACCTAAGCTATGACAACAAGCGGCACCGTGTAGCGGCGGCTGCACTGGACGGTCGGAGCAATATCGAGACGGAGGCCCTAATAGTGTTTGGCGTCCAGGACGGAGTGTTCACGCCCCACTGAAATACAGGGAACGAGTGGAAGGTAGGGCCAAAAACCCCGCCTTCTAGACGTCTAGCGGACCTTCTTCTTCATCAAAATCTTCGTTCTCGACCATCTTTCCGTCGAGGCTACAGGCGACCATCAGACTCTTACCCAGCGACGTGAGGTGATAGTTCAGCTCTGGAACCTCGATCATAAGCTGTCGCCCCCACCCCATTCCAAAGCCGCCGTTCAAAGCGACCCCTTTTCCGGGTGTGTATTCAGCACCACCGCCAGCAATCCAGATTTGCTGGATTATCTGGTTCAGAAGTTTTTCGAACCTTCCCGCGTCCACGTAAGACCATTTCGCCGACGACAATCGCGACGATCTATCATGCGGAACAAGACCAAGAACATTGTTAGCGTCGAATGGCTGCGGCCTAACAGCTATACAACGAAGGCGCATTAAGTTCTGGATTGCGGCCTCTCTGTCTATGTATTTTAACTTATGCCATCGCTCCCGGAACTCTTTCGTCGCTCTACTATTGAACGACTTCAGTTCATCGATTGTTTGAAAGCGGTCTTGGCCGTTTTTCGAAAGCAGATCAAGGAATGTTGCCTCAGATGGCGAAAGGGAGCGCAGGAGATCGACATAGACCTTCCGGGCAGAGACATCGCTTTCAGGCATAGTGGCGTTGGCGATCAGGCGACTCCACAGTTCCTGAACTTCAGGTTCTTCCTCGTCAGACGCGGCTTCGATGACTCTCACAGCTTCACCGAATGGCAACGCCCTCATTTGCTCGGGAGAGTAGCCCCTTTGCCTACCGATGGCTTCCACCCGATCCATAATCCCGACGAGGTTCTTGAAACGGTAGAACTTTGCCTGATCACCCAAGGCTAGGCCGAACTCGCGCACAGCATCGCCTAAAAGGACGCCAATGGCTTTCCGAGAGTCCTTCGCCGTGTCGATTGCAATCTGACCTGCGGCCTTAGCCATCTCAGCTTCAAGCTTATCCAATGCCCTCTCCAATCAATCCTCTGCGGCATATTTCATGCATGGGTTAAACAGCTTGCACGACAATAACGGACGCAGCCCCACGACACCCGTCACACCACGAACCTCGGCATTGCGACTAGTTCCCTTGGCTTCCTAGCCTCCCCGAACTTCCGGCCTTTTTGATCAGGATTTCCTTTTGGGCCGACTCGTCGGGACATTTGTTATGCCGCGACAGTCCGGGAAACGGACACAGCCCCAAAACTGACGGCCACTCATCGGTCCACGTCGCGCTGATCTAATCCGCATGGCGCTACCGCAGGATGGACAGGTTTTCGCTCCAGGTTGCGGCGCGACAAAAGGCTTTGGCGCATATTGCAGAGAAGCCACAGGCGAAATCGAAGCCTTATCTACCGTACTGGTTTCAGGCGGGACCATCGACGATGAGCGCCCACTATTTGCGTCAAAGCGCGCGGCAAATCTCGTGCCGTAAAATAGGAACCCGGCTCCCCCGCCCAGCAAGAGGAAAATCACACCTAGACCGCTTCGAGAACGATCAACCCCGCCATGCCATGAACAAGCGCCCTGTCGCCCTATGGATGGGGAGGCCCATCCATCACGGCATTTGAGCGGTCCCAGCAACTGCCCAGCTGCAAACGATAAGGCAAACGCGCAAGCCAGCCCAACTATGATGCTTAAACACCCTCGCATTTCGGCCTTCTAGTCGATTTTGATTGAGCGGTTTCAGCTTGGATCCAGCAAGATCAGCATCCTCAGGATCAGCGTACGGCACAGCCTGTAAATCGTTGTGAAGAATCACATGGCGCAGTTCGCGCCACACGCCAATCCACACCCCCGAAGTCAGCAAAAACGCTGTCACACAATCCGTCACACAACTCGCCCCGAAGGGCAGTTAAGTTACTGATTTTATTGGATTTTTAAGGCAATGGCGGAGACGGAGGGATTCGAACCCTCGGTACCCCTTACAGGGTACGACGATTTAGCAAACCGTTGCCTTCAGCCACTCGGCCACGTCTCCGGCAGGCGGCGTGGATAGCGAGTCATTTGACGCTGCGCAACGGGGGACCTGAAATCTATCGCGTTAACGGGGGATAGACGCGCGGTATGCAAAGAAATAGCGGTTAGAAAAGCTTCTGGAACACACCGTTCGCCTCATGACGTCCGCCGAAACCCTCCTTCCCGCAGCGGACGGCGCCAATCTCCGGGCGCGACGCGTTCATGATTCCGCGCCAGCAGCTCATGATTCGTCGGCAGGGGTGGGTAAAGCGCGACGGGGCCCCTTCCGGCCCGACACCTGGCTGAACACACGCCAGCGCAACGCCACGCGATTGCGCGTCTTCTATTTCCGCGCGCTGGATATTCTGGGCGTCGGCGCCGCTGTCTTTATCGGCATCATCGGCCTTTCCGGCGGCGCGCCGCTGAGCGCCCGCCTGATCGACGCCGCTCCCCTCGTCCTTGGCGCCGCCGCTATTCTTGGTTTGCTTCGCTCCCTGGGTCTTTATCGGTTCGACAAGGGCCATGGCCTCATTTCACATTTGGCGGCCGTGGCCTGTGTCGTCGCTCTCGGCGCAGGTCTGACGCTGGCTTTGGGTTTGGGCTTGCACGGTGCGGCCGCGCCCTGGGGCGAGTATGGCCGCTGGAGCGTGAGCGTCATGGCGCTGCTGCTGGCCCTCCACGCCATCTGGAGCCTTCTGGTTACAGACTGGCGACGCAAGGGCGCCCTCACCCCCAATATCGCTGTCGTCGGCGCGACCCGTCACGCCGAGCGCCTGATCCAGGAGGCGTTGCAACGCCGCGACCTCAATGTTCTGGGGGTGTTCGACGACCGCCTCGCGCGCTCGCCGGATGCCGTGGAAGGCGTACCCGTTCTGGGTGAAGCTGACGCCCTGCTGAATCACCGTCTGACGCCCTATATCGACCGGATCGTCCTGGCCATCGACCCCAAGGCCGAGGCCCGCGTCCGTGACCTGACCGCCCGCCTGAGCGCCCTGCCAATTCGTTTGACGCTTCTGGTCGACCCGAAGACCGCCGAGCAGCGCAACGCCGCGCTGGAAAAGCTGGCCCAGGCCCCGATGGCTCCCTTGGAAGGTCCCATCGATCCAGATCGCCGCGCCTTTAACAAACGGCTGCAGGATCTCCTGCTGGCCTCCATGGGCCTCGTCCTCCTGTCGCCGGTCCTGTTGATCATCGCCTTGCTGGTCCGATTGGACAGCCCTGGCCCCGCCCTGTTCCGTCAGCGGCGACACGGCTTCAATCAGGAAGAGATTGTGGTGTGGAAGTTCCGCTCCATGTCCCATGCAACCGCCGACGCGACTGCGAGCCGCCAGGTCACGGCCGACGACGACCGCATTACCCGTGTCGGCCGGTTCCTGCGCGCCACCAGCCTGGATGAACTGCCGCAGCTGCTGAACGTCCTTCGGGGCGAGATGTCGCTGGTCGGCCCGCGTCCCCACGCCATCGGCATGAAGACCGGCACGATTGAGTCCGCCCGCCTGGTCGCAGACTACGCCCATCGCCACCGGATCAAGCCCGGCATGACCGGCTGGGCCGCGATCAAGGGCTCGCGCGGCCCCATGCACACGGCGCCCGAGGTGCGTCGCCGGGTGCAGCTCGACGTCGACTATATCGAACGCCAGTCCTTCTGGCTGGACCTGTGGATCATCGCGGTCACCGTTCCCGTTCTGCTGGGCGACCGGATGTCGGTGCGCTGATGTTCTGGCGTGGGGTGCTGGGCTATTTGCCCGCCAACATCATTCAGGGCGTCGTCGGCTTCCTGGCGATCATCGTCTATACGCGCCTGCTCAGCCCCGAGGATTTCGGCCGCTACGCCCTGGCCTTCTCGGTCATGACCATGGCGCACGTCGCGACCTTCAGCTGGCTTGAGGCCGCCATGGCCCGCTTCTGGGCCGCCCAGCGCGACGGCGCCGACATGGCCAGCCATTTCGCCAGCCTCTATCGCACCGCCTTCATCATGACCGGCCTGTTTTTGCCGCTGGCGGGTCTGGCGATCTGGCTCTGGCCCATGCCCGAGGGTTTCCGCCTGCCCATCGCCGTGGCCCTGCTCGGCATCCCGGTGCGTTGCCTGACCAAGTTGGCGCAGGAACGTTATCGCGCGGCGGGCGAGGTGCGAAAAGCCGCCAGCCTCGACATCTGGAACACCTTGGCCGGCTTCGGCGTCGGCGCGGCCTTCGCCCTGTTCGGCGGCGGGGCCGCCTCGCCGCTGGCGGGTCTGCTGATCGCGCCCCTGTTCGCCCTGCCCTTCATCCTGCCCGCTGAACTGAGCGAGGCGCGCAGGGGTCATGTCGATCGCGAGCGGCTGAAAAGCTATGCCGTCTATGGCTATCCCATCGCCGCCTCGCTGGGGCTGGCCCTGGTGCTGGCCTCCACGGACCGCTTCCTGCTGGCCCTGTTCATGGATGAGGCGGCGGTCGGCGCCTATCATGCGGGCTACAGCATCGCCAACCGGACGTTGGACGTCCTGTTCATCTGGCTTGGCACGGCGGGCACGCCCGCCCTGGTCATGGCGCTGGAGCGCGGCGGACGCGAGCACCTGACCGTCGCGGCGCGAGAGCAGGCCTCGACGCTCATACTGATTGGCCTGCCCGCCGCTGTGGGCGTGGCCTTGGTCGCACGTCCCTTGTCTGAGTTCATGATCGGCGAGAACCTGCGCGATGCCGCCGCCCTGGTCACGCCCTGGGTCGCCCTGTCGGCCCTCCTGTCGGGCTTGACGGTCTATTATTTTCACCAGGCCTTCACGCTGGGGCGTCGCACCGGCTGGCTGCTGGCGGCGATGAGCGTCCCGGCTCTGGCCAACGTGCTGCTCAACATCGTCCTCATTCCCCGCTTTGGCGTTCTGGGCGCGGCCTGGGCGACGGCCGCCAGCTTCGCCATCGGCCTGGTGGCGTCCTGGGCCATGGGCCGTCGCATCCTGCCGCTGCCGGTGCCATGGACCACGCTGATCCAGTGCAGCCTGTGCGCGGGCGTCATGGCCGGGGCGGTCTGGTTCCTGCCGCCCCTCGGCGGCTTCCCCGAGCTGATGCTGGACGCCTCGGTCGGTGCGAGCGTCTATGGCGTGTGCGCGTTCGCAATGAACGCGGGCGGCGTGCGCGACCTTGCACGACGCCTGCGCGGCGCTATCCAGGCGCGCAGAGCGGTCGCATGAACGCCTCGCCCGCCATTCACGACAACTCGGCCTGGGATCGCGCCAGACCCTCTCTGTCCGTGCTGATTCCGTTCTTGCGGGACGACCCTCAGGCTCTGATCACCCTTCTCGACCGGGAAGCCCTCGCATTGAGCGGCGCGGTCGAACTGGTTCTGCTGGACGACGGCACAAATGACGCCGCCCTGACGGCCCTGTTGATGGCCCTGATCGAGGCCAGCGCCCTGCCAATCCGCCTGATCTCCCTGTCGGTCAACGAAGGCCGCTCCATCGGACGAAACCGACTGGCGACCGCCGCCCGCGGTTCCAGCCTGCTGTTCCTCGACAGCGACATGAGGCCCGACCACGACCGCTTCCTGCAGACCTGGGCCGATCTGGCGAGCGCAGGTCAGACCGCCGTAGCCTTCGGCGGCTTCTCATTGCTGCAAGCGCCCGACGACGCCCGCTTCGCGGTTCACCGCAGCATGGCGGCCAAGTCCGACTGCATCCCCCATGACCAGCGGGCGCTTCAGCCCGAGAAGCACGTCTTCACCTCCAACCTCCTGGTTCGCCGCGACGTGTTCGAGGCCGAAGCCTTCGATCCCGGCTTCACTGGCTGGGGCTGGGAAGACGTCGAATGGGCCATGCGCGTCTCTCGCCGCTTCAAGGTCGAGCACATCGACAACCCCGCCACCCACATGGGCCTGGACACGGTCGAGACCCTGGCCGCCAAGTACGAACAGTCCGCCCCGAACTTCGCCCGAGTCGTCGCCCGCCACCCCGACTTCGTCGCCGCCTACCCCAGCTATCGCGTCGCGCGGCGCTTACAGGTCGTGCCGGGTCTGAAGACCATCCGTCCCCTGTTCAAGCAGGCCGCCCGACTGGCGATCCTGCCCGTCGCCCTGCGTGCCTTCAGCCTGCGCCTCTACCGCGTCGCCCTCTATGCGGAGGCGATATGATCCAGCCCTACACCCCCGACATCAGCCTGGGCGGCAAGCTGCGCCGCCGCTTTGCGCGCCTGACAAACCGCCGCCCTGCCCAGCTGAACCTCACGCGCCCTGTCGTCAGCTTCACCTTCGACGACATTCCCGCCAGCGCCGCTCACGCTGGCGCTGCGGCGCTTGAGGCTCACGACGCGCGCGGCACCTTCTACGTCTGCGCCGGCCTGTTCGGGCAGGAGGGCCACATGGGCCGCTTCGCCGACGCCGCCGAGATCGGAGCCTTGGTTGCTCGGGGCCACGAGGTCGCCGGCCACACGCTCAACCATCTGGACTGCCACCGGACCGCATCGGCCGACCTGAACGCGGATCTCGACGCCAACGACGCCGCTCTGCGCGACCTCGGCGCCGCCCCGATCCATTTCGCCTATCCCTATGGCGAGGTGTCGCCGCGCGCCAAGAAGCAACTCGGCGCGCGCTACGCTTCCCTGCGCGGCGTGCACAAGGCCCTGGTCCATGACGGCGGCGACCGGAACCAGTTGCCTGGCGTCGGCATCGAGGCCGCCGAGGGCGAGGCCGTCGCTCGCGCCTGGATCGACCGCGCCGTAGCCGAGCACGCCTGGCTGATCCTGTATACCCACGACGTGCGCGACACGCCGTCGCCCTGGGGCTGCACGCCCGACGCCCTAGAGCATTTGATCGGCCACGCCCGCGCGGCCGGTTGCGATATCCGCACGGTCGGCGAGGTTCTGGCCGCATGAGGGCCGACGCCGCCGTCATCATCCCGACCCTGCGTCGCCCCGAAAGTCTGGAGCGCGCCGTCCGCTCGGTTCTGGCCCAGACCGGCGTCGCCGATCGTCTTAGGGAAATCGTTGTCGTCGACAACGACCCTCAGGCCAGCGCACGCGATATGACTGCGCGCCTGGCCGCCGAGGCCTCGGTGCCGGTGATCTGGCGCCACGCCCCCCGCCCCGGCGTCGCCACAGCGCGGAACGAAGGGCTGGCGGCCACGACCGCGCCCCTGATCGCATTTCTCGACGATGACGAGGCCGCCTCGTCGGCGTGGCTGGCGGCCCTGCTCTCCGCCCAGGAGGTGACCGGGGCCGACGCCGTCTTCGGTCCTATTCGCGGTCGCGTCCCCGACGACACAGGCTGGACTCGCCCCTATCTGGAACGCTTTTTCGGCCGCGAAGGCCCAGACCAGACGCAAGTGATCGACATTCCTCATGGCTGCGGCAACTCCCTGTTGGTGCGGGCGACCGCCCTACCCGGCGCCGCGCCCTTCAACGTCGCCGCCGACCAGTCGGGTGGCGAAGACGACGCCCTGTTCGCAGCCCTAAAGGCCCGAGGCGGTCGCTTTGGATGGGCCGCAGACGCCTGGGTCGACGAGTTCGCGCCTACGCACCGCGCCACGCTGCGCTACGCCCTGACCCGGGCCTTCGCCTATGGCCAGGGACCGAGCCAGGCTGCCGCCGCCGCCCGCGACTGGTCAATGGTTGCGCGCTGGATGGCGATAGGCGCCGCGCAAACCGTCGCCTGGGGCGCCGCCGCGCTCGGACTGACGCTGATCGCCAGCAAGCGACGCGCGGAAATGCTGGACCGCTGCGCACGCGGCTTGGGAAAACTGTTCTGGATGAAGGGCTTCGAGCCGCATTTTTACGGTGATAGCGAACTCGCGCGACTGGACCGTCAGTCCGCCGTCTAACCCACCAGACGGCTCAGGAACGATGGCGGCGTCCACGTCGAGCGGTTCATCACCACGCCCGCGATATGCCCACCCACAGCGTCGATTTCGTCACGCAGGGCCACCGACTCGCCTGCCGCTGTGGTCTCTGCCGCCACGACAATAATGGTGGCGTCGATGAAGGGGGCCAGGGTGATCGCCATGTCGCTGCGGTCGGCGGCGGGCGAATCGATCACCACGGTATCTACATGAGCGCGCAGGGCGGCCCAGTACCGCGCCTCGCCCAAGGGTTCGACCCGCTGGCCGGCGCGCGTCAGCTCCATATGAAAGCGCGTCACGAACAACCGACCGCCCAGACAGGCGCGCGCCGTCAACAGTCGCGCCGGCGGCACGGGACGACCGTCGCGGCCTCGCATCGGCGGGGTCACGGCGTAGAAGGCCGATCCATCAGGCGAGGCCTGGACCGGCGCGGCCAGCCGCCCGAACCGTTCCGGCTCGGCGGCGATGGCGTCCATCTGTCCCTGCTGGGCCAGATCGCCATCGATCAGCCAGACCGGCTTTCGGGCGCGAACCGCCGCCAGCCGCGCATATTCGCGCGCAACGGTGGACGCGCCCTCGCCCGTCGTCGCCGAGACGAATTGGATCACGCGGCCGCGATGAGCGGACGCTGGTCCCAGCGCCGCCCACAGTCCCGCCATTTCCGTCGTCAGATCGACCATCGAATCGGTTACGCGCTCGCCCTCAAGGGTTCAGCCTAGCATGGGCGGTGGATCAGGCGCGCTTCATCGGGGCGACGGCCAGCACCGGCAGTTGCAGCGTCCGGCTGGCGGTGGACGGCATCGAGAAGCCCTTGCGCAGGAAGACCCGCAACAGGCCGACACACAGCGCCGTGAACCCGGCGAACAGGAAGGCGGCGATCAGCAGCAGCGCCTTCATGCTCTTGCCCTTGGAGGGCGGCTGGGCGCGCTCGATAACCGTGACGTTGTCGGCGCCCGCCTTGACCAGTTCGTTGTCGGCGCGGCTCTGCGTCTCACGCAACTGGAACTCACGAATCGAGGCGGACAGGACTTCGCGATTGCCGGACAGGGTGGCGTTGCGCGATTCCAGCTCGGTCAGCCGCGACTGCCGCTGGCGCAGGTCCAGGACCTGACGGTCCAGCACCGACAACCGGGCGGCCAAGGAGTCCCGCTCGGCCTGGGCGTTGATGCGGGTGGTCTCCAGCTCGACCCAGATCGGATTGGGGCCGGTGCGAACCTCCTTGGCGCCGACCGCCGTGCCGGTGCCGACATAGGCCTGAAGCTGGGCGATCTGGTTTTCGATCTCGCGCACCGGCTGAGCATCCGGCTGATAGCGCGCCAGCAGGGTCTCGCGCTGGGTCCGCAGTTGCAGGATCTGGTCCTGGGCCGAGATGTTGAGGTCCTGCTGCAAGGCGATTTCAGCAGGCGTGCGGTTCTGCTGCGCCACCAGAGTGGTCAGCCGTTGCGCCGCCTGGTTCAGTTGCGCTTGCACGTTCATGCGCTCGGCGAAGACCGACTGGTAGGTTCCGGCCAGCGTGGCCTTGGCCGTAGCGAAGTCGCCAATGTCGTTGCTGTTCAGGAAGGCCTCATAGGCGCGGTCGGCGTCGGCCAGTTCGCCCTCGAAAGTCTGGCGCTGGGTCTGGATCGCGGGCGTCGCCCGATCCTGAAACACTTCGCGTCGATAGGTCAGATACTGATCAATGACCGTGTTCAGAACCCGCGCCGACAGGGCGGGATCGTCGCTCTTGTAAGACAGGCCCACGACGGGGCTCAACGGGGCCGCCGTGACGTCCAGGCCCGCGCTCACCGCCCGGATGGCCGAATCTTCCTGCTCTTGGGGCGTGCCCGTGGCAGGTTTGCCGCCTTGAAAAGTCTCTACGCCCAGGGCGCGAACCACGCGTTGCTTGACCTCCAGGCTGTTCAGGATGGCGGCTTCCGATTGCGCTACCTCGCCGGCGGCCGGCGGCGTCGCACGATCCGTGGCGCCCACGCGCGGCTGATAGACGTACTCCTGACCCACGCCGACAAACAGGCTGGCCCCGGCCGTATAGGTCTTCTTCATCATCAGAGCTGCCGCCGCGCCAATGGCGAACAGCACGGCGAAGACCAGGATCATCACCAGCAGCTCGCGGAACAGCAGCGCCACGACGTCCATGACGCCGTATCGCGGTCGGGCTGTTGCATAGGCTGTCGAACGCATGAACCAGGCGAATCCATTGAAACCGTCAACCACACCTTTGAGGGCCGCGCGTTAACCACGCGTTACCCATAAGCGTTCAGCTTCAGCTCAATCTGAATTGCAGCGTGGTCGCCGCCCCATGATCCTTGATCGCCGCCTTGTTCTGATGGGTCTGGCCGCCGGCCTGACCGGCTGCGCCGGAGCAGCGACGGGCGACGCGCGCCGCGTTCACGGCGTTTCTGCCGATCAGTTCCCCGACGTGCCCTTCGCCGACTGGACAGACATAGAGCCAGAATATCTTCTCTATCCCGGCGACGAGATCGAGGTCGCGACGCCGACAGCGACGGAACTGACGCGTCAGCTCAAGGTCGGGCCAGACGGCCGCGTCTCCCTGCCCCTGCTCGGCCATGTCATGGCGGCTGACCGCACGCTGTCGCAGCTAGAGGCCGACGTATCGGCAGGGTACGCCGCTCAACTGCGCCGTCCCGAGGTCGAGGTCACCCTGCGGCTGGCCGGCCCTCTCAAGGTCTGGGTCGACGGCGAGGTCCGCAATCCGGGCGTCTTCGACATGCCCGGCGACATCGACGCCTATCAGGCCTTGATCATGGCCGGTGGAGCCCTGCCCTCGGCTAAGACCCAGGAAGCGGCCCTGATTCGGCGAGGCCCCGGCGGCGTGCGTATGATGCGAGTGGTTGATCTACGCCCCCGCCGTGGCGAGGTTATGGCCCTGCGTCGCGGAGACATCATCTTCGTGCCACGTACGACGCTGGGAGAACTGGCCGCCTTCTTCACCCAGGTGAGAGCGGCCCTGCCGATCGGTTTCAGCTATTCCTTGAACGGCGGCTACGCCTCGACCTGATAGGTCCTTTTTCAGGCGACTAAAGCCGCGCGAGAATGGCCCAGGCCTATGCTGGACGATATTTCGATCGCATGCATTGACCGTCCAGTTGGCTGAGATCCTGCATCCTCAGCATCGCCGGGGCTTCCGGCGACGCCCAGATCCTGCCTGGAGGCAGGCTACAGCGATCTGATGCGGGCCTACAGGGGTCGAATAAACAGTGATTGACCTTCCCATCATGGGAAGGCTTAGAGGGATGAGGCTGTAACGACGAAAGGCTCCGCCCATGTCCGCCGCCTCGCTGAAAATCCTCGACCTGCCGGTCCTCGGCATGACCTGCGCCAGTTGTGTCGTCCGGGTCGAGAAGGCCATTCGCGCCGTGCCCGGCGTGACCGAGGCCAAAGTCAACTTGGCCGCCGAACGGGCGCAGGTCTCACTGAACGTCGACGGATCTCCGTCAGCGGTCGCCGCCGCCATCCGCGCCGCCGGCTATGACCCCCTGGAAGAAGAGATCGCCTATCCCGTCCGCGACATGACCTGCGCCAGCTGCGTCGGTCGGGTGGAAAAGGCCCTGGCCGCCGTGCCCGGCGTGCTGAGCGCCAGCGTCAATCTGGCGACCGAGCGCGCCACCGTGCGCTTCCTGTCGGGCGCCGTCGCCTTCCGCGATCTGGCCGCCGCCGTGCAGAAGGCCGGCTATGTGCTGGAACAGGCGGAACAGGCCGACGCCGACGCGGGCGACCGCGAACAGACCGCCCGCGGTGCCGAGATCCGCAACCTGGGTCGGGCCGTCCTGATCGCGGGTGTAGCCACCCTGCCTCTGTTCATGCTGGAGATGGGCTCGCACTTCATCCCGAGCATGCATCACTGGCTCGCCGAAGCCATCGGCGTTCAGACCTGGCGCCTGATCAGCTTCGTTCTGGCCACCTTCGTCCTGTTCGGCCCCGGCCTGATCTTCTTCCGCAAGGGCGTGCCCGCGCTGCTGCGCCGCGCGCCGGACATGAACTCCCTGGTGGTGCTGGGCGCCAGCGCCGCCTGGGCCTTCTCCACAGTGGCCACCTTCGCCCCCGCCCTGCTGCCGCAAGGCACGGCCAACGTCTATTTCGAAGCCGCCGCCGTCATCGTCACGCTGATATTGGTCGGACGCTGGATCGAGGCCCGCGCCAAGGGCCAGACCAGTCAGGCCATCCGCCGCCTGATGTCGATGCAGGCCAAGACCGCCCGCGTCCTGCGAGACGGCATTGAGCAAGATGTGCCGATCGACAGCGTCCAGGCCGGCGACCTGATCGCCGTCCGCCCCGGCGAGCGCGTCCCCGTCGACGGCGTCGTCACCGAAGGGGCCTCCTGGCTCGACGAATCCATGCTGACCGGCGAACCCATCCCGGTCGAAAAGAGCGCGGGCGCCCAGGTCGTCGGCGGCACGCTGAACAATACGGGCGCTTTCCGCTTTGAGGCGCAGCAGGTCGGCGCCGAGACGGTGCTGGCCCAGATCGTCCGCATGGTCGAAACCGCCCAAGGCGCCAAGCTGCCTATTCAGGCCCTGGTCGACCGCATCACCGGCTGGTTCGTCCCCGCCGTCATGGCCCTCGCCGTCCTGACCTTCGCGGCCTGGTATCTGTTCGCGCCCGATCCGGCGCTGGGCATGGCCCTGGTCGCCGCCGTGTCGGTGCTGATCATCGCCTGCCCCTGCGCCATGGGTCTGGCCACGCCGACCTCCATCATGGTCGGCGTAGGCCGCGCCGCCGAACTGGGCGTCCTGTTCCGCAAGGGCGAGGCGCTTCAGGCCCTGCAAGGGATCGAGGTCATCGCCTTCGACAAGACCGGCACACTGACGGCGGGTCGTCCCGAACTGACCGACCTGACCGTCGCCGAGGGCTTTTACGAGGCCGAGGTTCTCGCACTGGTCGCCGCCGTTGAGGGCCAGTCCGAACACCCGGTGGCCCGCGCCCTGGTCGAGGCCGCTGCCGCACGCGGTCTCAGCGTCGCCCGCCCCGAAGACTTCAACTCCGTGCCCGGCAAGGGCGTGGCGGGCCTGGTCCAAGGCCGTCGCATCGAGGTCGGCGCCGACCGCTACATGGCCGAACTGGGCCACGACGTCGCTGTCTTCGCCGAAGCCGCCGCCCGTCTGGGCGACGAGGGCAAGACGCCGCTCTACGCCGCTGTCGAAGGCAAGCTCGCGGCCATCATCGCCGTGGCCGACCCGATCAAGCCGTCCACGGCCGCCGCCATCCAGGCAATGCACGGTCTGGGCCTGAAGGTGGCGATGATCACCGGGGACAACCGCCGCACCGCCGCCGCCGTCGCCCGCCTGCTGGGCATCGACGAGGTCCACGCCGAGGTCATGCCCGACGGCAAGGTGGCCGCGATCAACGCCCTCAAAGCCGGCGGTCGCCGCGTCGCCTTCGTCGGCGACGGGGTCAACGACGCCCCGGCCCTGGCCACCGCCGATGTCGGCCTGGCGGTCGGCAGCGGCGCCGACGTAGCCATCGAAAGCGCCGACGTCGTACTGACCGGCGGCGACCTGCGCGGCGCGGTCAGCGCCATCGGCCTGTCGCGCGCCACCATGCGCAACATCCGCCAGAACCTGGCCTGGGCCTTTGGTTACAACATCCTGCTGATCCCGATCGCGGCGGGCGTCCTCTATCCGGCCTTCGGCTACATGCTGTCGCCCATGCTGGCGGCGGGGGCCATGGCCCTGTCCAGCGTCAGCGTCGTGCTGAATGCTCTGCGTCTACGCGCCTTCAAACCCCAGACCGAAGGAGCTGCCCGATGAATATCGGCAAGGCCTCCCAAGCCACCGGCGTCTCAGCCAAGATGATCCGCTATTACGAGTCCATCGGCCTGATCCGACCGTCTGAGCGGACCGAGAGCAACTATCGCGACTTCAACGAGCGCGATCTGAACGACCTGCGCTTCATCCGCCGCGCGCGCAGCCTAGGCTTTTCGGTTGAGGAGATTGGACGCCTGTTGTCCCTGTGGCGGGACCGCAACCGGCCCAGCCGTGAGGTCAAAGCCTTGGCCGAGAAGCACGTCGCCGATCTGGACGCGCGCATCAGGGAGATGCAGGCCATGGCAGATACGCTACGCAATCTATCGCACCACTGCGCTGGTGATGAGCGCCCCGACTGCCCGATCCTTTCCGATCTGGAAGGCGAACGGATGGCGACTGAAGCGCCCTAGGCGAGATCGAAAAAACGCAACACTAGGTTAGCCCCGACAAGCATCGTGCCCAGACTGGCGATCATGCCAAGAACCAGGACAGCCTTGAAGTGCTTATGCAGAAAATAGAGAATTTCACCCGCCATCTGCGTCGATCCAGTGATTGCGGCCCATATTGGCACAATGCTGGATAAAAGCTGCAACAACCGTGCGTGAGCTGCGGCCCTAGACGAGACGACTTTGAACCACGGCTGCACCGATGAAGCTGGCGAACAGCGGGTGCGGCTTGAACGGTCGGCTCTTCAGTTCCGGGTGGTACTGGACGCCGATGAACCAGGGATGGTCCGGGCGCTCGACCGTCTCGGGCAGGACGCCGTCGGGCGACAGGCCGGCGAAGACCAGGCCGGCCTTCTCCTCAATCGCGTCGCGGTAGTTGATGTTCACCTCGTAACGGTGACGGTGACGTTCGCTGATCTCGGTCGCGCCGTAGATCTCCGCGATACGAGAGCCCGCCTTCAACGTCGAGTCATAGGCGCCCAGACGCATGGTGCCGCCCAGGTCGCCGCCCTGCTGACGCAACACCCGCTGGTTGCCCTGGGTCCATTCGGTCATCAGGCCGACGACGGGTTCCGCAGCCGGTCCGAACTCGGTCGAGGTCGCCTTGGGGAAGCCCGCGAGATTACGCGCCGCCTCGATCACCGCCATCTGCATGCCGAAGCAGATGCCGAAATAGGGAATCTTGCGCACGCGAGCAAAACGCGCCGCCTCGATCTTGCCCTCGGCCCCGCGCTCGCCGAAACCGCCCGGCACCAGAACCGCGTGCGCGCCTTGCAGACGCTGCTGACAGGCCTCGGGATCGCCTTCGAAGGTGTCGGCCTCGACCCAGTCGATGTTGACCTTGACGTTATTGGCGACCCCGCCGTGGTGCAGAGCTTCGATCAGCGACTTATAGGCGTCCTTCAGGACGGTATATTTGCCGACCACGGCGATAGTGACTTCGCCGTCCGGGTGCAGGCGGCGACGCACGATCTCTTCCCAGCTCGAAAGGTCGGGCTTGGGCGCGTCGGTGATGCCGAAATGGGCCAGGACTTCGCTATCCAGACCTTCGTGATGATAGTCCAGCGGCACGGCGTAGATGTCGGCCGAGTCCATCGCTTGAATCACGCCGCTTTCGCGCACGTTGCAGAACAGACCGATCTTGCGCTTTTCTTCGGCAGGGATCGGCTGTTCGCAGCGGCACAGCAGGATGTCAGGCTGGATGCCGATGGAGCGCAGCTCCTTGACCGAGTGCTGGGTCGGCTTGGTCTTCATTTCGCCGGCCGTCTTGATGAACGGCAGCAGGGTCAGGTGGACAAAGCAGGACTGGCCGCGCGGCAGGTCCTGGCCCAACTGGCGGATGGCTTCGAAGAAAGGCAAGCCCTCGATGTCGCCGACGGTGCCGCCGATCTCGACCAGGACGAAATCCACATCTTCGCCGTCATCGGTCTTAGCCGGGCTGAGGCAGAACTGCTTGATCTGGTCGGTGACGTGCGGGATCACCTGCACGGTCGCGCCCAGGTAGTCGCCGCGACGCTCCTTCTCCAGGATGGTCGAATAGATGCGCCCGGTCGTGACATTGTCGGACCTGGCTGCAGAGACGCCGGTGAAGCGCTCGTAATGGCCCAGATCAAGGTCGGTCTCGGCGCCGTCGTCGGTCACGAAGACCTCGCCGTGCTGATAGGGGCTCATCGTCCCCGGATCGACGTTCAGATAAGGGTCCAGCTTGCGCAGACGGACCTTGTAACCTCGCGCTTGCAGAAGAGCGCCGAGAGCGGCGGAGGCGAGGCCTTTTCCTAGCGAGGAAACCACGCCGCCGGTGATGAACACATAGCGAGCCATGGGCGGACACCTTACTCCATGATTCGCGGCGGGAGCATGG
>Ga0265296_1002398_pt1 | contig 19025 bp, 13 predicted proteins | sample MunlanPumphouse1_FD_189073 | JGI IMG/M metagenome (GOLD analysis project Ga0265296, IMG submission 189073) | Groundwater microbial communities from a municipal landfill in Southern Ontario, Canada - Pumphouse #1 | ecosystem: Environmental > Aquatic > Deep subsurface > Groundwater | place...
AACCGAGATGCAAAAGCCATCTTTTTCGATAATTTCAAACATGTGGTTTTCCTCTTGGAAACCTGTTAGACCCATGTGTATTTCATAGCCCTTTAGTTCACCTCTATCTTTGAAAAACCGGTTTAAGGGATGAACCTTCGCACGCACCTGAGATGTCACCTTTTCTTTTTCTATAGTTGTCCTTACAGGCAGAAGGCCCATTCCAGATATCTTGCCAAGAGAAGTTTCAACACGATAAGGGTCAGCAATGTATTCACCGAGCATCTGATAGCCTCCACAGACACCGACGACCGATCCCCCCTTTTTATAGTGCCTGAGTATCTCCCCTGCATAGCCGCAATTATACAGATAGTTAAGGTCATCAATGGTGTTTTTGCTTCCCGGTATGATAATGACATCTGCGTCGCCAATACCCTCACCATGACCGACATACCTGAGGTTGACATCAGGCTCTCTTTCAAATGGGTCAAAATCTGTAAAATTCGAGATATGGGGAAGATATATGACAGCTATATCAACCTTTCCGTTCTTGTTCGCAGTCATCAATCTCTCCAGTGATACGCTGTCCTCCTCCTGGATATAAATGTCTTTAAAATAGGGTATGGTGCCCAATACAGGGATTCCCGTTCTTTTTTCTAAAAAATCGAGCCCTGGTTTCAGAAGGGAGATATCACCCCTAAACTTGTTGATGATAAAACCCTTAATCCTTTGTCTCTCTTCTTCGGTAAGTAGTTCCATGGTACCAACGAGGGAGGCAAATACCCCTCCTCTGTCTACGTCCCCTGCCAGTACCACAGGGCAGTCCGCAATTTCAGCCATTCCCATGTTAGCGATATCATTTTCCCGCAGGTTTATCTCCGCAGGGGATCCCGCTCCTTCTATTACTATAAAGTCGTATTTCTCACTCAACCTCCTGAAACTCTCCCTGACAAATCCAAGGGCGTCTTTTTTGAAACTATGATACAGGCTTGCAGACATATTTTTGTAAACCCTGCCATGAATTATTATCTGAGCCCCGATATCCGTATTCGGCTTTATCAAGATAGGATTCATATCCACTTCTGGCTCCAAACCGGCGGCTTCCGCCTGCACGACCTGCGCCCTCCCCATTTCTCTGCCGTCCCTGGTGATGAAAGAGTTGAGCGCCATGTTCTGGGCCTTGAAGGGCGCCACATTATACCCATCCTGCCTGAGTATCCTGCAGAATGCAGCAACCAGCACACTCTTTCCTACGTGCGATGCTGTCCCCTGGATCATCAAGGATCTGCATTTCATAGTCGTCAACCTACCATCTGATACCTGTTTTATCCGTCCTGTACAGGGCTAGATTTTTCTCTTCTGATCTTTAAAATGAGATCTATTACAAATCCTTGTCCACCCCTGCGGATTCAAAGGTTGCCATTTCAGTCATGACCTTGACTGCGGCTTCAATCACGGAGATGGCCATCGCCGCACCAGTTCCCTCCCCCAATCTCATACCGAGATCGAGAATCGGTTCATGTCCGAGCCTCTCAAGCATCTTGATATGTCCCGCTTCGGAAGAGAGGTGGGAGAAAAAGAGGTATTCATTTATTGTAGGCCAAAGGGCCACGGCGATCATGGCCCCTGCCGTGGAGATGAAACCATCCACCACGACCGGTATTCGGTGAAAGGCACCCCCTATGATCAGGCCGGCTATGCCCCCTATCTCGAAACCACCCACCTTGGCAAGGACATCTATGGGGTCTTGAGGGTCCGGCTGGTTTAACCGGATCCCTCTCTCGATGACATCCACCTTTTTCTGGAGTGCCCTGTCATCAATGCCGGTACCCCTGCCTGTCACTCCTCTCGCGGACAGACCGGACAATACGGAAAGGATCGCACTGGAAGGGGTGGTGTTGCCTATCCCCATTTCTCCCGTTCCGATAATATCCATTCCCTCTTTTGAATACTCGTCGGCCAGGTCCACACCGACTTTTATTGACCGCAGAGCCTCATCACGTGTCATGGCAGGGCCTGTGGAAAGATTCTTTGTCCCATAGCCTATTTTCTTGATAACAAGCCCTTCTGCAGGTTCAAAGTCATGATCCACACCGATGTCCACAACCACCACTTTAGCTCCCACGTTCCTTGCAAGGACGTTCACAGCAGCTCCTCCGGCAAGCATATTTAAAACCATCTGGATGGTAACCCCCTTCGGGAAGGCGCTCACACCCTCCTCCACAACACCATGATCACCGGCAAAGGTAAAGATCACCTTCCTGTTGATAGATGGGTTTAAATCTTCCTTAATAGCTGAGTATTTCTGGGCGATACTCTCAAGCTTGCCAAGACTCTCACGCGGTTTCGTAAGGCTATCCAATCTAAGCTTTGCCTGCTTCAAATACTCTTCCTTCAGTGGATGGATGCCGTCTAATATACTTTGCAAATCTTTCACTATGAGTTTTCCTCCTTTCAATAAACCCCCACAACAACCGATTAAGGTCAGAAATAGTACTACTCCGACAATTCATGCTTTATGTCATTCTGAGCGACCGAAGGGAGTGAAGAATCTTCCCGTCCATGGTCTCATTTGTGAGATTCCTCGTCGCTGCGCTCCTCGGAATGACAATGTGTCGGAGTAGTAATAGGTTGTCAAAAAAATCAATTTTTTAGAATCTCTTTCATTTTTTCTATTATAATAATATTCTGCTCACGTCTCTTCACGGCTATCCGCAGGTAACGGTTCCCAAGTCCATGGAAGGTACTGCAATCTCTCACAAGTATTCCCTCTTTAGCCAGACGGTCTCTGATCTCTGTAGAGTTTAAACCGATCCGGCTGTCCATAAAAACAAAGACAAAGTTAGCCGCACTCTCATAGGTCTTAAAACCGGGGATTTCATCCAATGCATTTCTCAAAAACTCCCTTTCAGTTGCTACATATTTCCTTGTATCCTTTATGTAATCCCCAGCGAAAAGGGCCTTTGCCGCTGCCCTCTGTCCCAGGGAGCTGACCGTCCAGGGTGGTTTATTCTCCCTGATTTGTGCGATACACGACGCCCCGGCCATTACATAACCTATCCGAAGCCCCGGAATACCAAAAAACTTGGTCATGGATCTAAGGACGATGAGATTGGGAAACCTGAAAATCTCCCTCTTGAGCGATTCATCCTCCACAAAATCTATAAAGGCCTCATCAATTACAGCAAGTATGTTTGCTTCTTGGGCGTATGCTATAACCCTACAAAGCTCATCCTTCGGGGTAAGGATGCCTGTCGGGTTTGCCGGATTACAGAGGTAGAAGATGTCAAATTTCTCTCTCATTCGTGAACAGAGACGATCAATACTGACAGAAAAATCGGACTCGGCTTGGAAATACGAAATCTCAGAACCGGCAATCCTGAGCCCCATCTCATATTCACTGAAAGCAGGAGTAACAATTAAGGCCTTTCTGGGTTTGAATACGATGGGTATCCAGTAGATAAATTCCGTCGAACCGTTCCCCACGAGGATGTTGTCACGATCGACACCATGGTATTCCGACAACACTGAGATGAGATCAAAGGAATCGTCATCGGGATAGTTCAAGACGGAATCCACTTCCTTTACTATCGTTTTCCGCACTCCGGGTGGGCACCCCAGGGGGTTTATGCTGGCGCTGAAATCAATAATCTTGTCCTCATCGATCCCGTATCTTCTGGAAATTTCGCTAATATTACCGCCATGTTCGTTCTTCATCTGTAATTACTCAGGTAGATAGACTGTAGGCTTTTAGACTGTAGGAACACGCCATGTTGTAACTACCCAGGCTGAAGGTTGAAGGCTTTTAGACTGTGCGGTTACTAACAGCCTTCAGCCTACGGCCTAAACACCTGAACAGTTACCTTCATCTCTGTATTACCCACAGGATCACCGTGCAGAGAACGGCCATCAAGAGGGACGAGGTAAACATGATGACCCATGTCTTCTTTACATCCTCTTTGTCCGTTTTTTTTATTTTGTCACCTATTGTAGGCTTTTGGGTGACCTTCCCAAAATAACTGGTTTTCCCACCGAGTTGGACACCAAGAGCCCCGGCTACTGCCGCCTCCGGTATTCCGCTGTTGGGGCTTGTGTGGTTTCTGCCGTCCCTTCGCATAATCCTCCAGGAATCCCTCCAATTGAGCCTCAAGATGAAAGAGGCTATTACTATAATAAACCCGGTAATCCTTGCCGGTATCCAATTAAGGATATCGTCCATCTTTGCGGAAAAACAACCAATGTCCATGTACTTAGCGTCTTTATATCCTACCATAGAGTCGAGGGTATTGACCGCCTTATAGGTCATGGCAAGGGGGACACCACCCACCGCCAGGTAAAACATAGGTGCCACGATGCCGTCCGAGAGGTTTTCTGAGACTGTCTCAATAACAGCCCGCAAAATCTCCCCCTCATTGAGATTGGCGGTATCCCTCCCCACGATCATGGAAAGGCCCTTTCTTGCCGCTTCCATATCCCCGCGTGTCAAAGCGTCTATAACAACCCTGCTTTCCTCATAGAGAGATCTGGTAGCGAGGGTAAGGGAGGCAAGCAAGGCCGTGGTAATCATGCCGCATAAGGCACCGAGAGAGAAAGAGACCTCTGTTATCCCATAGGTTATGAAGAAAGTGGGGATAACGATCGAAAACCATAGAATTATCCCCCCTTTCTTTTCTGAGGCGCGGGTGGTGTGGGCACGGATCTTCCCCTCGATGAACCTTGTCCACCTTCCAATAATGGCTACAGGATGGGAGAACCAGCGAGGATCGCCGACGAGGATGTCAATGATATAGGCCCCAAGGAAAATCGTTGGCGTCATTATAGCTTCTGATTCGTTTCAAACATACCCAACCCCAACCTGCCGGCCTAAAAAGTAACCTTGATCCCGCCATAGACACCGATGCCGGGTTCGCCGTATTGATATATCGATTCGTAGTTTTTGTCCGTGAGATTATCCACCCTTCCGAAGACCTGAAGCCGTTTGGTGGCTTGATAAGACGCCGCTAAGTTCACAAGGGTATAATCAGGCATTTCGAGGGTATTGGCAGTATTTCTATACCGATTCCCCACATTTTGAACATCCAGGGTTACGTTTAATCCTTCCAATGGTCTGATGCTAAGGGCAACGCCCCCCTTATGTCTTGGCCTGTATATCAAGTCTCTATCTGTTGTGTCGTCCTTTGCCTCTGTATAGGTGTAATTGGCATCTATGGTCAGCCAGTTCAGTGGTTTAAAAGAGACCAATGTCTCCCATCCCTTTGTCTTGACCTCACCGATATTGTAATACTTCCAGGTAGTCCAATTCCAGTCAATCAACTCTTTGATCCCGGTGTGAAAGTAGGTCACAGACAGCAGCACCTTCCTCCCGAAAAATTCCTGATCTACACCCACATCGTAGCCTTTACTCTCCTCCGGCTTCAGATTTGGATCACCGTAGGAAGAATAAAGCTGATACAGGGAGGGGGCATGGAATCCTGTTCCGTAACTCCCCCTTATCTTGGTCCCTGTCTCTTCATAGAGATAGGCAAGCGCCACCTTATATGTCTCCTCACCACCAAAGGTCTGATGGTTATCATGACGGGCGCCAAGGGTGAAAGAGAGTCCTTTAAATGGGGTCAACTTGTTCTGGATAAAGAAGCTCTTTGTATCAACCTTCTTCTCAGAGATATCCCCCCACACACTCTGGAGATCCCCGCTATCTTCCTGGTAATCGAATCCAGCGGTAATTGTATCCTTGTCTTTGACAAAGAAATTGTGCTGCCATGACACTAAGTTTGTTGTTCCTTTATAGGTCTCATCAAAGGCGCCATTGGCGGTATATTCTCTTTTTGTTCCTGTAGTACCCAGCTTGATGATATGCTGCCACCATTCAAAGAGATCCTGATCGAAATTTATGGAACTGCTGGTAATACCAGTATTTTGAACCTTCACAGCATCAACCCCCGCGTCATCATAGTCCATCTTTGACTTAGAGTGGCGGACTGAGAAACCCGCTCTCACTGTTTCAGAGATTTGGGCATCAAGCCGAGCGGAGAGATTGGTTTGACGGTAGTAATCCGGTTCTGTATTTCCCAAATCTTTGTCCGCCTTTGAGACACCTTTGGTGTCCAGACGTAATATAGACGCAGAGTAACTCACCTTATCATTTGATCCGCTGACCCCTAATCTTTCCCTGAAGGTCTCAAATGAGCCTCCTTCGCCAGACAGGAAAAATTCAGGCTTCCCTTTACCCTTCTTGGTGATGATATTGATGACACCCCCAATGGCATCAGAACCATACAGAACACTTTGGGCTCCGCGGATGACTTCGATTCTCTCGATGTTGTCTGTTGACAGATCAGAGATACTCATCTTTCCATCGGTAGCCATCGGATCCCCTACCCTGACTCCGTCAATCATAATCAATGTATGGGCATTGTTGGTACCCCGGAGGTATATAGAAGCACCTCCTCCGAATTGACCGTACTGGGCAATAGAAACCCCCGGAACATCTCTTAAGACATCAATAACCGTTCCTCCCCTTTTTTTTTGAATTTCCTCCTCCGTCACTACAGTGACCGAATCAGGGGAGTATCTTAATGGCTCCTCCAACCTGCTGGCCGTTACGACCACTTCTTTCATCTCTACCACCCCAGTTTTTTCCTGTGCACAAACCAGGGTGGACAATGACATAAACAAACACGCAAGTAGTCCAACAATACAATTTAACAACATCTTCATTTCCTAATCCTCCTTTTCCCCTCGGTCGGGATGTTTGTTTGATCTGTCAGACAAGTCTCCTGGCTTACGGTTATGCCTAATCCCCACGCCTTCCCGGCAGTTTTAAAACCACCAGTGGTTTTAAAACAGTTAAAAGTTCAAAGCTGGAAGTTAAAAGTCTTTCGATTCTTTAACCCTTAACTTTTCACTGTTCACTCTTCACTGTTTTTATTGGGTTTCGTTCCGTCTACAGTTGCGGGGCAGCGTCGGCTTTTGACCGGCTTCCTTTATCTGACAGACTCGATGCTATGAGTGTTACTCTCGGCAATCCGGTTTGCGGATTGGTGTCAACTAATACATCGGTTTCATAAACCTCCTTTATATTGGATTCTGTGATCACCTCCTCGGGAGTTCCTATACAGTGGACAGTTCCTTTACTTAAAAGCATGATCCTATCACAAAAAATAGATGCTAAATTCACATCGTGAGTCACAGCCATGACCGTCAGCCCTTCCTTCTGGTTCAAGGTCTTTATTAAATCAAAAAAGGCTATTTGATGTTTGATGTCTAAATAGGCTGTGGATTCATCGAGGAGCATGACCTGTGGCTGTTGGGCCAGTGCCCTTGCAATCAGCACTCTCTGCCTTTCGCCCCCGCTTAATTCATTGATACTCCGCGTTGCAAATGAAAGGGTATCTGTCATCTCCATGGCATCTCTGGCTATCGCATAGTCTTTCTCACCTTCAAAACTAAGTCTGCCAAGATAGGGTGATCTCCCCATTAACACCACCTCTAATACACTAAAAGGAAAAACGATAGAAGCCTCCTGTGGAACCATGCCAAGAATCCTGGCTATCTCTCTCCTCTTTATCTCCTTGATATTTGCTCCATTTATAAAGACATCCCCTTCTTTCGGGGAAAGGGTCTTGTTAATACTCTTCAGCAAGGTCGTCTTCCCAGAGCCATTTGGGCCGATTACCCCCCAAAACTCTCCCTTCTTCACAGTAAACGAGATGTCTTTCAATACCCACTCCTCAACATATCTGAAGCTTACTCCGGAAACCCTGATCATATCCATAGATCAGACTCCTTTTCTTCGCAACAGATAGATAAAAAACGGGGCCCCGAAGATTGCCGTTATCACCCCCACAGGCAACTCTACAGGGGCTATTACGATCCTTGCTATGGTATCGGCCACAACCAGGAAAGAAAGACCAAAGAGACCTGATACAGGCAAAAGAAGGCGGTGATCTGAACCAAATACCATACGCATCATGTGGGGAACGATAAGCCCCACAAAGCCAATAACACCACTGACTGAAACAACCACTCCTGTAATTAAAGATGCAGTGATAAGCAAGAGTCTCTTTACTCTTTCTACCTCGACTCCCAGTTGGAGGGCAGTCTCTTCTCCTGTAACTATCAGGTTCAAGTGATAGGCATGCAAATAGATAATAAGACATCCAACAATAACAAAGGGGGTAACAATTATAATCTCGCTATACTTTGATAGGCTTAAATCTCCCATTAACCAAAAGATAATACTATGAAGCCTCTCATCCTGGGTAATGGACACCAAAAACATTATAATGGCAGAGAAGAAAGAACCAACTATTACACCTGCCAGGAGTAAGGTATTGGTCTGAAGCCTAAATCCGGTCCTGGCAATGCCCAATACCAGCATAATGGTCAACAGCGCCCCACAGAAAGAGGCAGCGGGAATGCTCAAGAAGCTTAGCCCTGCCCCTGAGATAATTGCCAGGATAGCACCTACAGCCGAACCGCTTGAAATCCCTAAAATGTAAGGGTCTGCCAGGGGATTTCGGAAAATGGCCTGAAATACTACCCCGGACACTGAAAGGGTAGCGCCTACTATACCGGCCAGTATGATCCTGGGTAAGCGAACCTGAAATACAATTACTCTGTCGGTATCCGTCCATCCGTGAACAGGGTCAGATACCCATCCAAATATCCCTCTCAATATCTTGATTAACCCTATATCAGCCGTTCCAAGGGAGATGGAAAGAATTGCCACTATAACGAAAACAAAAACAAAAGTTAGAGATATAAGTACTACCTTCCGAAGATTTACCACCATCTTTAACTACCTTGCTTATAACAGCTTACAGGGGTCGGGGATCAGCAGTCAGCCCTTCGTCAGTTGTCGGTTGCCAGTTGTCAGGGATCAGCCATTCTTTCTTTTACCTGATTCCTGATAACTGATCTCTGTGAACCGTCCTGACCCCTGTTGACTGACCCCCGTGAACTTTTACATCTTCTGTTATTTAAACAACTCAGGATGAATCAACCTTGACAACTCTTCCAATCCATCGATAATACGAGGGGACGGATGATCTACAAGATCCGAGTCAATTACATAAATTCTTCCGTTTTTCACCGCGGGGATGCTCTTCCACTTCATCCACTCTCTTTTCTTTCGGTCAAAACCACCACCCCTGTCCATAGAAGATATAATGATGATATCAGGGGTATTGAACAGAACCTCCTCCATGCTATACCGTGGATATTTTGCCTTCTCATTTCCTGAGATATTCAAACCACCGGCCATCTTTATCAGGTCGTTATGAAAAGTATCCTTGCCCACTGTTACTACAGGATTAATCCCGATCTGGAAGAAAACCCTTGGCATTTCTATCCCTTTTATACGGCTCTCTATATAATTTACCCTGCTTTTTAACTCTTTAATTAACCTACTGGCTCTGCCAATGCAACCGGTTATCTTCCCTATATTGTCAATAGTCTGAAAGACATCCTTTACACACCTGGGGTTTATAGCATAGACACTGTATCCCAGCCTTTCCAGTGCATCCACTGACTCTTTTTTATTTCCATCCGCTATGGCTATTATTAAATCCGGCTTCAACGAGATAATCTTCTCTATGTTCAGGTTTATGTAGCTTCCAACGTTTGGTTTCCTCTTTGCCTCATCAGGGTAGTTACTGAATTCCGTAACCCCTACGATTCTTTCCCCCAGGTTCAGGGAATAAAGGGTCTCGGTAATGCTGGGGGCCAGGGAGACTATCCTCTGAGGGAGAGAGGGGATATCCACCCTTCTTCCCATCTCATCCATATAGACTGCCGGTAAGACAGTATCAACGCCCATAATAACAAAAATGCATGCAAATAATAATGTGAGTATTGTCTTCATTTCACCTTAGAAAAAAGTAATAAAAAAACCCTTAAATCACTTTTGGACTTAAGGGCTGCACCCAGTTTACTTCACCCCTCTTTCCTAGAAGAAGAGACAAGTCCTGTTATATAGGCAGGTCTTCTGACTCTCAGATCTCCCTACTCCCCACACCTTCCCAGCAGTTTTAAAACCACCAGTGGTTTTAAAACAGTTAAAAGTTCAAAGCTAGAAGTTAAAAGTCTTTTGATTCTTTAACCCTTCACTGTTCACTCTTCACTGTTTTTAATGGGTTTCGTCCCTGATCACAGCGGCGGGACCGTCCCCGTTTTTTGGGGTTCCCTATTAAACCCTCTAAAGAGGGTACCTATATATCCTAGCATATTTTCTTATTTTGGAGTTTTTCTATCAGATTTTACATGCAAAGTCAACAAAAAAATCAAGGTGTGTTCCGAGTTCCACCACAGGGACAGGTTTTTTATTGACTTTTTTAAGCTTCTGTGTATCATAAAAAAGCAATAAATAATCTTACTGGGAGATCGTCCAGCGGCAGGACTACGGACTCTGACTCCGTCAACCCAGGTTCGAATCCTGGTCTCCCAGCCATTAAAAATCTCCCCCCCCTTCTAAAACTTCTCCCTTTTAGCGATATTTGCCCACGAATCACGCAACGTTACAGTGCGGTTAAACACCAGTGCTCCATCGGATGAATCAACCGAATCGACGCTGAAATAGCCGATCCTTTCAAACTGGTACCGACTCCCCGGTGCGGCATTTGCAAGGACTGGTTCAACACGGCACGAAGTCAAAATCTCAAGCGAGTTCGGATTTAAATAAGTCTTGAAGTCAATGTTGTCCTTTTCTTCGTTTGGGTTTTCTTTCGTGAACAGATGATCATAGAGGCGTACCTCAGCCGGGATAGAGTGGACTCCAGAAACCCAGTGCAGCGTAGCCTTAACCTTGCGTCCATCTCGAGACCAACCGCCACGTGTTTCAGGATCATAGGTACAGTGCAATTCGACCACTTCTCCGGATTCTTTATCCTTTACCACATCTACACACGTGATGTAATAAGCATATCGTAGGCGCACTTCACGGCCAGGGGCCAAACGGAAGAACTTTTTCGGCGGGTTCTCAAGAAAATCCTCTTGTTCTATATACAGCACGCGTGAGAACCGAATCTTCCGTGACCCCATACTTGGGTCATCCGGATGATAAGGACTATCCAACTCTTCCACCTGACCTTCCGGATAATTATCAATGACTACCCGGAGTGGACGCAACACCGCCATAACCCGTGGGGCACTTCGATTTAGGTCTTCACGAATACAGTGCTCGAGTAATGCCACATCGACCACACTATCCCTCTTTGCTACTCCGATGCGTTCACAGAAGTTTCGGATTGACTCTGGTGTGTATCCGCGTCTCCACAGGCCCGATAGTGTAGGCATCCGTGGATCGTCCCATCCGCTGACATGTCCGTTTTCCACCAATTCCAGAAGCTTACGTTTACTCATCACAGTGTAGTTCAGATTGAGACGAGCGAATTCGATTTGCTGCGGATGGCAATCGACGTCCAATTGGTCAAGCACCCAGTCGTATAATGGACGATGATCCTCAAATTCCAGCGTACAAATAGAATGAGTAATCCCTTCAATGGAATCAGAAAGACAATGGGCATAATCATACATGGGATATATGCACCACTTGTCGCCCGTTCGGTGATGTGGTGTGCGAAGGATACGGTAAAGTACCGGATCACGCATATTTAAATTTGGGGATGACATATTGATTTTTGCTCGAAGTACCCTGGAGCCTTCCTCGAATTCTCCTGCCCGCATGCGTTCGAACAGGTCAAGGTTCTCTTCTGCGGAACGCTTACGATAAGGACTGTCTTTGCCAGGCTCGGTCAAGGTGCCACGGTACTCTCTAATCTCCTCTGGACTCAAGTCGCAAACGTATGACTTCCCTTTTTTGATTAACTGCACAGCATACCGGTATAGCTTCTCAAAATAGTCAGATGTGTAAAAAAGCCTGTCACCCCAATCGAAACCAAGCCATTTGATATCCGATTTGATTGATCTAATGTATTCAGTACTTTCTTTACTGGGGTTGGTATCATCGAATCGTAAATTGCAAAGACCCTGGCTTTCAGCGGCAAGACCAAAATTAAGGCAGATAGACTTGGCATGTCCGATATGCAGATAGCCGTTCGGTTCCGGTGGGAATCGAGTATGGACTCGACCGCCATTCTTGTTTGCCTTCAAGTCCTCCGCTATGATATTGCGAATGAAGTTGATCATACTTAAAACCCCATCTCACAAGCCACCCTCTCCCGACAGAAATCGGGAGATCCAAAAAGGGGCAGCGCCTGCCTGGCACGACGGTAATAAAGCCCCATGTCATGCTCTCTGGTGGTGCCAATGCCACCAAAGATTTGAACACCCATGCGGGTGCAGTGCCTGTATACCTCGCTCATTCGTGCCTTTGCCATGGCTGCCTCCTTAGCACAGGGGAGTCCTTGTTCTATAAGCCAACCTGCGTAATAGATCAGTCTCTTGGCATGGCCGATTTCTGCCCACATCTCAGCCAGGTAGTGCTGAATAATTCCAAAGCTGCCAATTGGTTTATAAAACTGCGTCCTTTCCTTAGCATAAGCCACACAGTTCTCTACCGTCCAATCGGCACCACCAATCATCTCAGCGCATTTTGCTACGGCAGCCCTGTCAAGGGTTTTCTTTACTGCCGGCCATCCGGCATTTAATTCACCGACCATATTCCCTTTTGGCACCATCACTCCCTCAAATAGAATTTCATTTTGCTTATCATCCGCAATGGTAGGCAGAGAGGTGATCTTTATCCCCTGGCTCTTAGCATCCACCAGAAAAATGGTAATGCCTTCTTCTGGCGGCGACCAGAGATTCGTCCTGGCTACGCAGAGAAAATAATCAGCCACCTGGGCATCATGAACGAATAGCTTAGTGCCATTGATAATATATCCGTCTTTATCCTCTGTAGCCTTTGTGGAGACGCCGCTGGCATCATAGCTGGCACTGGGTTCGGTTAAAGCCAGAGTAAATACCTTTTCCCCGGATGCTATCTTTGACAACCATTCCTTCTTCTGATCTTCACTACCGGCATCCAAAAGAAGGAAACTGCAGATAGCGGTTGAAAAAAACGGGGAGACAAGGCAAGCCCGTCCCATCTCTTCCAACAGGACAATCAAATCCACTAAGCCGCAACTGCTGCCGCCATACTCCTCCGGGACAATTAACCCCATCCATCCCAACTCCGCCATTTTCTTCCAGATGTCGGGGCGAAATCCGATCGGATCCTCCTCCATTTCCCTCACCAATGTCTTGGGAAACTCCTTTGCCAAGAAGTCATGAGCCATCTTTCTTAATATTTCCTGCTCTTCTGTAAAAGCTAACTCCATATTTCCCCCTTTCACTCCTTAACTCGTAAATCGTAAGTCTTCTACTCTTCTACTCTTCTAATTCCTAGGCAGTTTGAGCCCCTGCCAGGCAATTATATTTTTCCTTATTTCTGTAGTACCCCCGGCGATAGTGAAACCTGAGCCCCACTGGCAAAGATCTTGAAACTTACCGCAGAGGGGAGCCCACCTGGATTCTCTTGTTACCGTACCGTAGAGCCCCATGATCTCTATCGCGGTATTGGCAAGGCGCAGGTTAAGCTCGCTGGCGTAATAACCGCAAGCAGCAGCCTCGACTGCAACATCCTTACCCTTGCTTTGAAGCCAGCCTACATAATAAGCGAATCTTTGGGCCGCTTCAAAATCAATGGCCAGTTCGACAAGCCTGTGGCGAACCAGGGCTTTTTTCGCCAGGATTTCACCACCTTCTCGTGTCTCCTTGCAATATAAGATCAGATCCTCTAAGTCTCGCTTTCCTCCGGCGGCAAAAGCTATATTGGCACGAGCAAAGTTTCTTCCTGCCATCATAACATACCACCCTTGATTTACCTTTCCCACTACATTTTCCTTGGGTACACGGAAATCATCTATGAACGTCTCATTGTAGAAATGGCTTCCATTCATAAAGATTAAGGGACGAAACTCAATACCAGGACCAATCTTATTGATGAAGAAGGTCAGTCCCTTGTGCCTTGGCTCGTTAGGGTCTGTTCTTGCCAGGATAAAAATATGGTCAGCACGGTGGGCACCGCTGGTCCACACCTTCTGCCCGTTGATGACATAATGAGCACCATCTGCCACTGCTGTGGTAGTAAGGGAGGCAAGGTCTGAACCGGCATTAGGCTCGCTCAAACCTTCAGCCCAATTTATTTCTGCTCTGGCTATCTTCGGCAGCCACTCTTTCTTCTGTTCCTCGGTTCCGTACACCATAATGCCCGCGGCCACTGTCATAAAGTGGAAAGGGATAGCGGGTACCCTATAGTATGCCATTACCTCGTTGAAGATGAGCTGCTCAATAGGTCCATGCCCCTTCCCGCCATATTCTTTTGGCCAGGGCAAGCATAGCCATCCCTTTGCTGCTACCCTCTTTACTACGGATTGGTGATATGCCCACCCTTCATCTGTTTCCTCGGCTGCCAGGCCACCTATCCAACCTGTGGGAGCTCTTTCTGCCTCTTCTTTACAAAACTCCGCAAACTCTACCCTTAATGCTTCCTGCTCAGGCGTAAATCTGAAGTCCATTTTCACTCCCCCTTCCCATGCACGAATTCATTTATATAAGTTTTTGTGTTCTAATGAATTAGTTTATACTGAAAAATTTCCCTTTACGCTACCAGTTTAAGGGGATGCTTCCATCTCCCTAATAACCACTGCGGGGTATCTTTACTTTGGCATCAATAAGTTGTTTGTGGTTAAGACGTAGCAGATTGGTAAGTTTGTGAACTAAGTAATCCTCATGTTTATCAAGCGTTCCATCGGTATAAACAATCTTCCAGATCATCTCAATAATGTGGATTCTCTCTTCCGTTGAATAATTCTGATTGATAAGATTTGTAAACTGCCATAGGTCTATACTCTGTTTCAACTCCTTATTTGAAGCTTCAAGAAGTTCGACAGCATATTCATCAGACAATTGATAGTCTTTTTTCAAAATAGAGATAATATCTTCTCGCTCTGTATCACTGAACTCACCGTCTATATTAGCCATCTCCAGGAGAATGGCACAGGTTGCCACCCTGATATCATGATAATTTTCTCTTTTTTGATTCCCAGTATCAACCTGTGCGCTTTTTCCGAAAAATTTTTTTACCAGATCAATCAAATTACCCCCCACTTGATTTGGGTTTGCAAACTCAAGACTATCATTTAACTACTCAGTTATATATACCTTAATTATCAACTTAAATCCAGTTCTTTTTCATTTTAGACCATATTTTTAACTATGTCCCCGACTATCTCCCCTTTTTTCTTGCGATAAACTCAATTCCACAGTAATATTGTTTAAGATGAGACCTTTGCACAACCTGCCGAGAGCTTTGAAGAAGTCCCCTGGGAGCTAATTAACCAATCTCTATTTTGGATTCTGACTTCTGAATTCTAAGATGTGCCAACTATCCAATCAGGTAATATAAAATGTTGAAAAAAGTTGTAGAAAAACGAGAAACTTTTCACTGGGCATGGATCATCCTGGCAACCTGCTTTGTCAATCTTTTTATCAACTACTCTGTCCGCCTCGGATACGGAGTTGTTCTTCCAGAGATGATTCGCACTCTGGGTTTCGATCGAACTGCCGGCGGGTCTATCTATAATTCCTACCTCTTCTCCTATATCGCACTGACCCCCCTTACCGGTTATCTGACTGACAGACTTGGAGCACGTCGCGTGATTACAGTCTGCTGTCTCATCCTTAGCATTGGTGTCCTCCTGATGGGAATGGCAAAAACCCTCTGGACGGCCTGCCTCTTTTACGCCATAGCCGGCCTTGGTGCCACGGGGATGTGGACACCGGTAATTACCGTAGTTCAGCGATGGTTCTCTCCTAACCGCAGAGGGCTGGCTCTGGGCATACTCTCTACAGGATACGGGCTTGGGTTCGCAACCATGGGGGCAGCCTTTCCATGGATAGTGCTCCACTTCAACTGGCGCTATGGCTGGTATTTTTTAGGAGCCGGCGCGCTGGTGATGGTGATAGTTAATGGTCTGTTACTTAGAAGCGACCCCAAGAACTACGGGTACTTGCCCTGGGGGCAGAAAGAAACATCCCAAGTCAACACCAAAGACGTGTTGGCACAATCCAGGGGCGGATCCCTTACCATCATTTTGAAGAACAGCAGGTTCTGGCTTATAGGGTTCTCCTATTTTTGCATATCTTACAGCCTTTACGGCATTACTACTTTTATGGTGGACTATGCCAAATATCAGATTGGACTGTCTCTGGAAAAGGCAAGCTTTCTGGCAACGGTGCACGGTATCTGTCAGGTGGCAGGAGTTTTAACGATCTTACCCTTGTCCGACTATATCGGTCGAAAAAGGACTATCATTATTTCCAACTCCTTTATAGCTGCTTTTATGGTGGGGATCCTCTTCACCGGAGATTCATGGGTAATGCTGTATGCCCTTGTGGGAGGGGTGGCAATTTTTTACGGAGCAACGTTTCCCATCTATGGGGCTTGTGCAGGGGACTATTTCCCAAGGGAAATGATGGGTACCGTTATAGGGGCATGGACGCCCTTTTATGGCCTGGGGGCCATCCTGGTTCACTGGGTTACAGGTATACTTCGGGACAGAACAGGCACCTATGATTATGCCTTCATGATTAGTGCCGCTATGGCTGCTGTTGGCCTCCTGTTGATTTTACTGATTAGAAAAAATGGCGTGAGGGGAGAGGGAGGGCTAGGTTGCTAACGTATTCCTGGGCAGCCCGTTCCCATGAGAAACTACGCCTTATATGGTTTATCCCTTCTACCAGCATCCTGTAATACAGTTCAGGGGTGTCTCTATAGACTCGAACAGCATCTACGATGCTGAGCATAAGCTCATGGGACATTGATCGAAAAAGAGGGTATCTCTTGCGCTGTTCAACCCGGCCTAACCCTCTGCCTTTTATGTCATATTCGGCAGCGTTAATTCCTCTCCAATCATCAACGGCAGATCCTATGTTGTCTCTCTCTCGAAATAGGATTCCGGTGGGTGTGGCCGAAGCAGTGTGCCAGCGCTCGCTCCTAACCTGGACAGATCGGGTGAAAGATGAGGCAGATCGAAGGGGAACAATTTGCTGGACTATCCCTCCAGTTGCTCGACCAATCCCCACAGTTCCATTCAAATAGAATTCGTTAGCCATTCCGAACGGCTCATATAGTGAGGGCATGACTCCATAAGTAGCTCCTTGGAGAGTAGCGAAAAAGCCCTCTTGAAACAAAAAGGGAAGTACGAGGACACTTCCAGAAAATCTTTCCGACATCTTTTTCAAGAAGTACAAACCCTCCAACCCTTCATCTCCGGGGATTGGAAAAAAGAAAAATCGTGCTTCTCCCCCTTTTTCCAAAAACTCTGTAATCCCACTCGCTGCAACATCATAACCTTTCTGGCGGGGATCATCCCGCCCTGCCATGACAAACCATGGAGAGTCATCTCTCTTAAACTTTTCAAGATCCCCCCAGATAGGTTTGTCTTCTGAAGGGACAAATCTATCCAGTGCATGAAGGGCTTCTTTTCTCCTGATAGTCTTCCATTCATGCACCGTAGCGAAATTGTCCCCCATCATCTCAGCTAAGATGCCTTCATTAATCGCAAGGCTTGCAAAAAGACCGTTGTCAACCCCAAAAAGCCTTGGTTTCAGAATATCTTTGAGATGGGGTGCCATAACTTCAGCCTGGAGAGGATCTTCCGTTAGGTCCAGGGCGAATTGGCTTGATACAGTGAAGACAGTCCGTTCGACAAGGGACAGCGCCCGTTGCAGTATGGTTTCACCTGGGCAAGAGGCAGGATCAATTCCCACCTGTAAAAGGTCAGCATTTGTAACTCCGCTGTCATAGCTGTTGTGAAGTGTTAGATACAGCTCTTGATTCTTGTTCTGCCTAGTCAGAGCTAAGGCTGTGGTTGCCGCTTCCCAATCCTGTATCATGACCTTCCAATGGTCTGTCTGGTCTGTGTTGTCAAGTATGCGGGCTATAGTTGCACCGAAAAACAGGGAGTCCCTAAGCAGAATTCTTGAAATCTCTCCCTGCGTTTCCCCTACGTCGTACGGATGGCGTCTTCCTGCAAAGAACCGACTATCTATTGGTTTTAAGAAGTACCATGCCCACTGGTATCGATTATCATTGTATCGATAGACCTCTACAGGGACATTTTTATTGTCAAATGGGACATTGATGTTAGCCTTGAGTTTGATCTTGTTATCGAGGGATGATGTCTTCTCGATTTTGTAATGGAATGGCGTGATGACAATCGTATCCAGACCAGAGACTTTTTGAACATAGCCGGGTAAACGCCCCATTACTGCAGCAATCCCTCCGCAGGGAGCAAAGGGAGTCTCATATGTAACAAAGGCTATCCTGGAAGACATTCTATTCTGACTCCTGACTCCTGCTTCAGGCATTGTCGGCCTCCACAGCTTTCAGAAGCTTAATATATATGTCTGGAATACTATAGAGGACGCGGTTCCAAGATGGGATCTGTGTATCCTCGCGTTTTTCTCCTATCTCTTTCCATGTAGTCCACAGGAATTCGTGAAAATACCATGCCGTGAGCTCTTCTTCATGACGATCAAAAACCAGGTCATTCACTTCTGCATCGTCGCTGTATTGCTTAATGAATTTGAGGGCATTCTGATAGTAGGTTTGCCTCACCATTTCCACGAACGCATCATCAAGGACAACTCCATTAGAGCGCATATAATTAAAATAAAATTTAGCGATATCTATTACCATGCGGTGAAGCCCTTTCGTCCTGTCGTCAGGCGAGAGGGCCTGATGCTTGTGTTCGTAATTGGAAATGAGATCAATCTGGGCGATCTTTCGAGGGATAACCCTGTGGTACACCTCCGAGAGGGTACTTACCTCGAGTCCCCAATTGTAGGCGATATTTATCCCTCGAGCCAGGCGCGCGGTGAAACTAAACTCACCGGCTAAGGGATAATTGAATGTCCGGTGGTAGGCGAAGAAAGATTCCAATGCGTGGTACCCCTGGTCGTGCATGATCTGTTTCATGATATCCACAAAGGGTATCACAAAGAGACGCGTGACTCGTCCCTTCATGGTTCGTTCTGTC
>Ga0265296_1002399_pt1 | contig 19021 bp, 22 predicted proteins | sample MunlanPumphouse1_FD_189073 | JGI IMG/M metagenome (GOLD analysis project Ga0265296, IMG submission 189073) | Groundwater microbial communities from a municipal landfill in Southern Ontario, Canada - Pumphouse #1 | ecosystem: Environmental > Aquatic > Deep subsurface > Groundwater | place...
GAAACCGCTCTCTTCAACAACCTTTATAATATTTCCGAAAGATCCGAAAGAATCATTTACAAAAAGAACTCTGTTTCCAAATTCCGCTAAATTGCTCCTGGCGCGGATTATTGAATCAAGATCGCGATCAATCGCGATTAATTTTCCCTTCGGAGCAATGTTCTCTAAAATTGCTCTGGCATGGCCGCCATTGCCAACCGTGGCGTCAACAAAATTTTGGTTCGGCTGCGGATTCAAATATTTCAAAACTTCGTTTAAAAGAACCGGAATATGTGCCATTTTTATATCCCAAACTCGCTTAGCCCTTCGGCAATATCGCCGGATAATTTTTCGGATTCGGCAATATATTTATTCCAAACATTCTCGCTCCAAAGCTCAAGGCGATCCTGAACACCGATGACCACGATCGACTTTTCAAGCTTGGCGTATTTCTTCAACGATTCGGGAATCAAAACACGGCCCATTTCATCAATCTCAATCTCGCAAGCGCCCGACAGCATAAATCTTTTAAAATTTCTGGCCTTTTTCTGGCTCAACGGAAGGTTATTCATTTTTTCCATAAAGAGCTGCCAATCGCGGTGGGGATAAATAAACAAACAATTGTCTAATCCTCTCGTCAAAACCGGCTTCTCGCCTAATTCCATTCTTAATTTGGCTGGAATTGTCAGTCGGTTCTTAGAATCTAAATTGTGCTTAAATTCGCCTAATAACATATAACTTATCCCCAATTTTATATACTTATCCACAAAGTTACCCACAATCCCCCACTGACGTTATTTAATCTTAATACAAAAAAAACAGGCCTGCAATAGGCCTGCTGTGGATAAGTTTTGTGGGCATTGCTGGGATCGGACCAGCGGCCTTTCCGATGTGAACGGAACGCTCTACCACTGAGCTAAATGCCCTTTTGAGCTAAATGCTTTTTTAGATTTTTAATTTGTTTATTAATTTTTCGTGTTTGAAATCCAGAAGGTCGCGGATAAAGCGGTCATACATATCATAACGGTAATGAAATTCTTTAGTTGTCATCAGGGCATAACTGATTTCTTTGCCGACTTCCATCTCTAATTTTTTTATAAAATTATTAAACTTTGCCGGCTTTATATTGTCTCCCACTATCAGAAGATCGGCCCGGGAAGTGTCGGAGTTGATAAACACGCCGGCCAGAAGCGCCAATTTAATTTTCCCCAAGCTCTTGAGGCGCTTTAACATTTTCTCTTTTGAAGCCGGGCTGGCCTTTGCCACCAATTCTTTAAGCTCATTATAGAACTCAAAATCACGATTAACCCTGAAAGTTTTTTTACCCTTTGAATTTTTACAATTTAAAAACTTGATTTCAGCCAAATCGCTAATATTTTTATTAACCTGCGCCGATTTTAAATTGAGTTTTTTTGATACAGCTTTTGATTCAAAATCTCCATCCGGATTATACAAAAACAATTTCAAAAGCTTCACTTTAATCGGTGAATCAAACAAGGCATCCAAAGTTGGCTCGGAAAATTTTTTTGCCATCCAAACCATAATAAAACAAAACGCCCGATTTTTCAATCGGGCGTTTTGTTTTATCTTTTTATTTTATCTCAACTACCGCGCCGGCTTCTTCCAATTTTTTCTTGAGTTCTTCAGCTTCAGTTTTATTGACACCGCTTTTTATAACTTGGGGAGCGGTATCAACCAATTGTTTCGCCTCCTGAAGACCTTTGTCGGTTACCCCGCGAACCACCTTGATAACGGCGATTTTTTGCTCGCCCGCTTTAGCTAAGACGACATCAAAAGCAGTTTTTTCTTCCTCGGCTTTGGCTTCTCCATTTCCCCCGGTTAGCGGGGTCATTGCCATTGGCATTGACGCCGATACTCCGAATTTCTCCTCAAGCGCCTTTACTAATTCGGAAAGCTCAAGCGCGGTCAATTTCTCAATTTCTTCTATAATTTTATCAAATTTATTTGTCATAAATTTTTATGTCTATTATTTTTTCGACCTTATATTATTTAATACGCCAATTAAATTACGGACATTTCCTTGTAATACGCCAACCAATCCTGAAAGCGGAGCGGCAATTGTTCTAACAAACTGCCACAAAAGAATTTCGCGAGATGGAAGTTTTGCCAAAGCTATAATTTTATCTTTGTCCTGCCAGTTAAGTCCTAGAAATCCTCCCAAAATTTTTAACGCCTCATTTCCGCCCGAGGCGGATCCGCCTTTGGCGGAAACCTTGGAAAACTTCCAAACCGATTGAGCCGTCGCCACCGGATCAACATAACTAAAAACTATTCCAACTTGGGTTTTAAAATTATCTAAATCGACATTTTCAAAATGGCCGAATCTCAAAACGCGGCCGATTAAAGTTTTCTTGGCAACTTTATATTCAGCGTTAGCCGACTTCAGATTGCGCCTTAATTCCATGGTTTTACTTACGGACAACTTATTAAAATCAACCAAAATCGCAGCCTTGGCCCGGCTGAACTTATCGGTTAAATCTTTTAAAATATTCTGTTTTTGTTCTCGTGTTAATGGCATAAAAAAATGCGGATAAAATCCGCAGACAAAATCGGCTGGGTATCAGCCAATCCTTGATAGGACTTATTGTTTGCCTATTGTCTGCGGATTATTTTTAATATATTCTATATAAAAAATCTTGTCAACTTTATTTTTCCTCACTCACCAAAGGTACGAAAACAAAACCGGGAAATTCTTGTTTATCAAATTCTTCTTGCCCGCCTAAATCTCTTTTGGGAATTTTGGCGGGTGAAGATTTTTTAACACAAAGCCAAATACTTTCTTTTATCGGCATAACTAACCGCCCGCCGATTTTTAATTCTTTAAGCCACACTTCCGGCATTTCCATTCCCGAAGCCGCGGCAATAATTTTGTCAAACGGCGCATATTTTTTTAATCCCATTGTCGCATCACCCAAGATGGTTTTGACAATCCCTTTTTTTATAAAATTATATGTAGAAATATTTTTCGCGCCGAAATCAAAAAGTTCTTTTATCCTTTCAACGGCAAAAACCTTGCCCGACTCTCCAATTATTTCAGCCAAGAGAGCGGTTTGCCAGCCGGAGCCAAATCCGATTTCAAAAATTTTATCGCCTGATTTTGGCTGCAACAATTCAATCATAAAAGCCACCGTGTACGGCTGGGAAATTGTTTGTCTTTCACCTATTGATAATGGTTCATTGATATAGGCGTCTTTCTTTAACTCAAGCGGTACAAAATCGGCGCGGTCAATTTTTTCAAAGGCCTCAATAATTCGCGGCGTTTTTAAAACGCCCTGCTTTATAAAATCTGAAACAAACGGATTAACGCCGATCATATTTTCGTTTATCATTTTTAGTGTTGTTTTCTCCAATTTTCAATTTTTTTATGGTTACCGGAAAGCAGAATTTTTGGGACAGCATATTTTTTATTTCTATATTTTATAACTTCCGGTCGGGTATAATGAGGATATTCCAAGCCCTTGCCTTCGGAAATTTTTTTCTCTTTTTTCAACAGAAGATTCCAATGCGACTCTTCTTCTAAAGACTCAAGCCTGATAACCCCAGGCACTAATCTGCTCACCGCCGAAATAACAACCATCGCCGCTACATCGCCATCAGTGAGCACATACGGTCCAATGGAAATTTCATCGGCTTTCAATATTGTTTTAACCCGCTCGTCAATGCCTTCATATCGGCCATTAATAAAAATAATCTTGTCATATTTTTTTGCCCAATTGTAGGCAATTTTCTGGTTGAATTGTTCCCCTTTGGCAGAAAAAACCACAATTTTTGTTTTTTTAAACCCCTCTTTTTTCCTCCCCTTATTAAGGGGAGGATTGAGGTGGGGTAAGATTGAATTCACCGCCTTAATAACCGGTTCGGCCATCAATACCATTCCCGCTCCTCCACCATACGGCTTATCATCGGTAGTTTTGTGTCTATCGGTCGTAAAATTACGGAGATTGATTATATTTATTTTTATTTTTTTATTCTTCTGGGCGCGTTTAATAATGCTCTCGTTAAGATAAGAGTTAAAAATCTTGGGGAAAATTGTGATAATGTCAAATTTCATATAAAAAATAATATAAATTATTTTCCAAAGCTTATGAAAGCATTTTAGCATGGTTTCAAAATGCATGTGTAATTCCGATCGGTTTTAAACATGCAATTTGGATAAAATGCTTTCATCGGACAGCGAGCCCCGCGCTGGCGGGGCGAGAGCGCGAGGAAAATGATTTATGTTGTTTTTAAAAAACCTTTCAACCAAAACCCCCACTTAGTGGGGGTTTTGGGCTAGATTACAGTTGTTTCAAATCTTCAACAACTTCATCCATATTTCTTGTTCTTTCTACTGTTCTTTCCACTGTCCTTTCTCTTGTTGGACGAGTTGAGCCCTCCGGTTCCTCTATCTTCAAATTAACGCGCGCATTGTGGCGAGCGCCAATAATGCGAAGCAGAGTTCGGATAGCTTTTGCAGTTGAACCCTCTCGACCAATAAGCATGCCCATATCTTCTTGGTTTACTTTAAGGTCTAAAAGGACTCCCATCTCGTCAACCCTGCGTTCGATCTTGACATCATCGGGATGATCAACGATTGATTTCACAAGGTATTCAAGAAACTCCTGATCAACTGATTTATTAGCCATTTCTTTGAATAATCTTATTTTAAAGCGTTAGTAGGTCGACCTGTCCCCTCTATGAAATCGGGGCAAGCTACTAATTACGCGCAGTGTACCAAAAAATAAAAATTCCGTCAAGTGGTCGGCGCCGGAGCATCCCTATTGCTATTATAACAAAAATAAACAGACCCTTCTACTCCTTTTTTCAAAGTTTCAATAGCTGTGCGATATATGCTAAAATATGGCTTATTTAGGCCAATTATAAAATAAATGCTATAGCATTTATTTTATAATGAGAAATATAGATATCCGACATCTATATTTCTAAGCAATTGGAGTCGTTTCTGGAACTGCTTCCGAAATAGCCCCCGGAGCTGTTTCTGGAGCCGTTTCCGGCGCTACCTCTGAAACAGGCGCTTCGGTCACTACTGGGGCGGCCGCTGGTGTTTTTTTGGAAGTTTTATGAACCGGTTTTTTGGCGCCGGAAATTATATTCTGCGACACTAACAAATTATGAATGGTGTCAGATGGCTGGGCGCCTTTGCTAATCCAATACAAGATTCTGTCTTTATTTAAACTTATTGCTTTTGTCTTGCGATTAACATTGCCAAGCAATTCCAAGTACTTCCGACGCGGCCCGGCAGTTTTTTGAGTTGCCACAACTCTAAAAGTCGCCGTATGTTTTTTCCCAACTTTTTGTAATCGAATAACCAACATAATAATTTTACATTTCCGGCATGCCTGCCATTCCCCCAGCCGACGGATTATTTTTTTCCGGAAGATCGGTAACTAAAACTTCACTCGTTAGAAGCATCGAAGCCACTGAAACGGCATTTTGTAAAGCGGTTCTTGTGACTTTCAGAGGATCAATAATGCCGTCCTTAATCATATCGACATATTCTCCCGTAACAGCATTAAATCCGATACCTTTTTCTTTATTGCTTATAGCTCGGATTACTTCACTGTCATCTTTGTTGGCATTTTTTGCTATAACGCTTATCGGTGATTCAAGCGCGTTCACTACTAAATTAATGCCTTTGGCTTCATCGCCAAATTCAACAGCGCCAGCTAATTTAGAACTCTTGATTTCGCGGGCCGCTTCAAACAAAGCCACGCCGCCGCCGGAAACGATCCCCTCTTCAATGGCCGCTTTGGTGGCCGAGATCGCGTCTTCAATCTTAAATTTCTTCTCTTTCATTTCAACCTCGGTGGCCGCGCCGACTTTGATAACAGCCACGCCGCCGGAAAGCTTGGCTAATCTCTCCTGCAGTTTTTCCCTGTCAAATTCTGATTCGGTTTTTTCAAGCTGGGCTTTAATCTGTTTTATTCTTTTTTCTATTTCCGACTTGGAACCGGCGCCGCCAACAATGATGGTGTTATCTTTATTGGCGATTATTCTTTTTGCTTCGCCCAAAACATTTATATCGACATTTTCAAGTTTCATGCCTTTATCTTCAGAAATAACCTCGCCGTTGACCACCGCCGCAATATCCTCTAACAGCTCCTTGCGCCTATCGCCAAAACCCGGGGTTTTCACCGCCAGAACATTAAAGATGCCCCTAAGCTTATTAACAACAAGAGTAGCCAAGGCCTCGCCCTCAACTTCATCGGCAATGATAACCAGATTTTTATTGCCGGATTTTACCACTTTTTCAAGAAGCGGCATTATTTCTTGGAGCGAAGAAATTTTTTTGTCGGTTATCAAAATATATGGTTTTTCCAAAACTGCTTCCATCCGTTCAGTGTCGGTTACCATATATGGACTGACATAACCTCTGTCAAATTGCAGGCCCTCAACTAATTCATAATCAACGCCCAAGGTCTGCGCTTCCTCAACGGTCACCACTCCTTCTTTGCCAACTTTACTAATAACTTCGGCAATGAGCGAGCCCATTTCCTCATCGTTAGCGGCAATAACTGCCACGTCTTTTATTTTTTCTTTTGTCACCGGCTTGCTATTTTTCTTTAAAATCTCCGACACCTTAGCCATCGCCTTATCCATGCCCCGCTTCAAAACCGTGCCGTTGGCGCCGGAATTAATCAGGTTGATACCTTCGACAATCATGGCCTGCGCCAAGACAACCGCCGTGGTAGTGCCATCCCCGGCCACATCGTTTGTTTTTGAGGCCGCTTCTTTAACGAGTTGAGCGCCGATATTCTCAAATTTATCTTTAAGTTCAATATCCTTGGCAATAGTTACTCCATCATTAGTGATAGTCGGAGCGCCATATCCCTTGTCTAAAACCACATTTCGGCCGCGCGGGCCAAGAGTGATCTTTACGGCGTTTGCCAGCTGGTCAACACCTCTTTTAATTGCTTCTCTGGCTTGGGCGCCTGAAATAATTTGTTTTGCCATATGTTTATTCTAAAATTGCGAGGACTTCGTCCTCTTTTAAAATTTTGTATTCTTCGCCAGTTGGCGAATTAAATTCGGTGCCGGCATATTTTTCAAACACCACCTCATCGCCTTTTCTGATGCCGGATTTTTTAATTTTGTCGCCGGCGCCAATAGCTACCACTTTTCCTTGAGCGGGTTTTTCTTTGTCAGCCGTTTCCGGCAAAATAATGCCCGATTTTGTTTTTTGGGCCTCTTTTGTCGGCGCCACCACAATCCGGTCACCCAAAGGTTTTATAGAAATTTTCTTTATCATTTGTTTTGCCATACGACTCTAAAAAAATTAATTATAATACATTATCACAGTAATGAATTCTACTCTAATTTCCCGTCTTGTCAACAATCTTGTCAAAAAAATTATTTGTTGCTAACATTAAGTATATAGTATAGTTATGATAATTAGTTTTTTGCTCCACATTATTGCCAATGCCTTGGCGATTCTAACTGCGATGCGGTTTGTCCCCAACGTTGTTTACAGCTACGAGCCTGTGAGTTTATTGAAAATCGCATTTATTCTTGCCTTGGCTAACGCTTTTATAAAACCCATCTTGAAATTATTGTTCAGTCCCCTTATATTGCTCACTCTCGGCCTTTTCACTATAGTTATAAATATATTTATGGTATGGCTTGCGGTTTATTTCGCGCCGGAGCTTTCAATTACCGGAATCACCGTGTATTTTTGGACAATGATTATTGTAAGTTTTTTCAACTTTATAGCCTCTACTGTCAGCCCTAATAAGAAGAAATAGAAATTTATAAAATATAATTATGCCCAGATATACAACTTGCCGAACGGCTCGCCGCAAAATATCTAACTTACAAAATATGATTATACTAAAGAATAAATTAATAATTAACAAAGAATCAACATTGCTCGCCGTAATTTTGCGTGCGGCAAGTTGATATACTGGGTATGTCTGAATTTTTGTCAATAATTCAAATAATAATTGCGGTGCTTCTAACCGGCGCAATTCTTCTTCAAACGCGCGGCAGTGGTCTTTCTTCGGTTTTTGGCGGCGAATCAACTTTTTATCACACGCGCCGCGGCATAGAAAAGTTTATTTTTGGGGGCACTATTGTCTTGGCAATATTATTTGTCGCCGTCAGTATTGTATCTTTTCTTATCTAACTACTAACATCCGTAAACTCCTAAAAATTAAAAACTGGATAAAAATCTGGAAATATCTTAATGCTAAAGAAAGAATCTGGCTGGGTGTTTTCTTTGTTATTATTCTTTTCTCAATTTCTTTTCTGGTTGGCAATTTTTATCGCGGACAAACCAAGGTGGTATCTGCTTTTGGCGGTACCTATGTTGAAGCCGTATCGGAATCACCCCATAATCTCAATCCGCTTTTATCCACTAATGACTCGGACAGGGATCTCTCCCGCCTGATTTTCTCTTCACTTTTAAAATACAATGAAAAAAGCGAACTCGTGCCAGACCTTGCCGCAAGCTACATGCTTTCAAAAGACGGAAAAACCTACACCATAAAACTAAAAGAAGGAGTGTTGTGGCATGACGGCGAACTCTTTAACGCTGAGGATATTATCTTTACTATCAACGCGGTTCAAAATCCCGAATACAACAGCCCCCTGCGAACCAGTTGGCAAGGAGTGAAGGTTGAAACTCCCGATAAAAATACGGTTATTTTAACCTTAAAAACGCCTTATGGCGCCTTTGTTGAAAACTTGGCTTTGCTGGGCATTCTCCCCAAACATGTTTGGAGTAAAGTTATGCCCCAAAATTTTCCCTTAGCTGATTTTAATCTTAAACCCATTGGCACCGGTCCTTATCGTTTTGTTAAATTACAAAAAGATTCATTGGGAAGAATTATTTCTGTCAATTTAACTGCTAATTCAGATTATTTTGCTTCGCCTCCGCTTATTAAAAACCTGATTTTTAAATTTTATCTTTCCGAAGAAGAAGCGGTCTCGGCTTTTAACAGAAAAGAAGTTGACGGTCTTTTGCTTCAAACCGCCCAAAATAAGAATCAGTTGCGCGGCTTATCCAGCTCTTCGATTTTTTCTCTTCCTTCTTTGAAAGTTTACGCGCTTTTTCTTAATACTGAAGATCCGATATTGAAGAATCAGAACGTGAGATTGGCAATAAATTATGCTGTTGACCGAGAAGAATTACTAAATAAATTATTGGACAACGAAGGTAAAATAGCAGCCGGTCCGATTCCGCCAGGTATGCCCGGATCAAGCCCCGACATTGGCGGATACAATTTCAATCCGAAAAAAACGCAGGAAATTTTAGAGAAAGCCGGCTGGGTAAAAAATGAAAACGGTATCTATGCTAAAAAACTCAACAAAAAAGATAAAGAAGCAACGCCGCTGAAGCTCACTATTGTCACCGCTAAATCAATACAGCTTATAGCAGTTTTAATCCGCGATTATTTAAAAAATGTCGGCATTGAGGTGGATTTAAAGATTGTTTCACTGGGCGAACTCCAGCAAAATTATTTAAGAACCAAAAATTATAATGCTATTTTAATTGGCGAGTCCTACACCAATTCTATTGATCCTTATGTTTTCTGGCACGGCGCAGCTATAAAAGATCCGGGGCTTAATTTATCGCTTTATAACAATAGGAAAGTCAATAAAATTTTGGAAGACGCGCGCCAGCTAACTGATCCGGTAAAACGAGCCCAGAAACTTGAGGATTTCCAAAAATTAGTTTTAGGCGATGCTCCGGCGGTCTTTCTTTACTCGCCGAACTACATTTACGTAGTTAAAAATACAGTTAAAAATATAAATTTTGTTAACCTCGCAATCCCCTCCAACCGTTTTTCAAAAATTAATAAATGGTATATTGAAACTGAAAGAATATGGCACTAGATTTACAAAAAATATCGGGCCTGCCGATTTCTTTTGACCTCAAAAGTTTAAAATTGGAGTTTCAAGGTGATTTTCCGTTTATAAAAAAATCCGAAAGAAGTTTAGATGAGTTGAGACCTTATTTAAAAAATCCGGAAGCAAAAAACGGGCCGGACCCGGTCTACTATGTCTGGCGCTATGTTCATTTAAAAAATGACGACAAAAAAATAAAAACCCATAATCTGCGCTATGATATTACTCTAATTCCGCCGGGGAAAGTTGACGGTGAATTTGTCAAAACCGCCGGTCATTATCATTTGCCCTATCCGGAAATCTTTGAGATTTTATACGGCCGAGCATATTTTCTAATTCAATCTTTTGATAATAATCCCGAAAATATTAAATCAGTACTTTTGATAGAAGCCGGATCCGGCGAAAAGCTTTTAATTCCTGCCGGTTACGGTCATAACGTGATTAATGTTTTCAACGAGCCGCTTTTAACGGCCAATTGGGTAAGCGATAAAGCAGTGTATGATTATGAATCCTATAAAAATAACCATGGCGCTTCCTATTATTTTTTGGATAATGGCAACTTAATTGACATTGTTAAAAATCCGAATTATGATTCGGTTCCTGAAATAAAGAAAATCCGGGCAAAAAAAGATCCACTGCCCTTATACAGCTTGATTAATAATCTTGATGAATTAAGATTTCTAAATTACCCTGAAGAATTTGAGGGCGAGTGGCGGAATTGGTAGACGCACACGCTTCAGGGGCGTGCGAGAGCAATCTCATGGGAGTTCGACTCTCCCCTCGCCCACAAACTTGTTTTTATTTTTTGATAATGATAAACTGAATATAATATGAAAACTCAAACATTAGTCACTATTCCTAAAAGTATTGCGAAAATGGGGGAACTAGTGGTTTTGCCGCGTAAAGAATTTGAAAGGCTTCTTAAAGGAAGAATCGAAAAATTAAAAGAGCGGGAATTATTGCGTTTATCGCATGAGGCAAAAAATCTTAAAAAGGAGGGCCGACTTTCTGTTTTGCGTTCTCTACGCGACTTTCGCTGATTATGAAAATTTATTACCATCCTCGATTCATAAATTCTTATCAAAAACTTTCCTTACCTATCAAAAATAAAGCGGAAGTAAAAGAGCATATTTTTAGGAAAAATCCATTTGACCAGCGACTTAAAACTCATAAACTTCATGGCAAAATTAAAAATCTCTGGAGTTTTTCGATAAACGCCAAATATCGCGTTGTATTTGAATTTGATAACTCTGATATCATTCTTTTGGATATAGGAGACCATAAGATTTATCAGTGATTTTTAAAAATATTTGTAGAAAAGAAAATTTTTTAATCATATGCAGAAAAGAGTTTTTATAATTCATGGCTGGGGTGGCTACCCCGAAGAAGGATGTTTTCCTTGGTTAAAAAAAGAATTAGAACAAAGAGGATTTACCGTGTTTAATCCGGCAATGCCAGAACCGCTGAATCCAAAAATAGATGTGTGGGTTTCGTTTCTTAGAAAACAAGTGGGTATTCCAGACAAAGATACTATTTTATTTGGACATTCTATTGGAGCTCAAACAATTTTAAGGTATCTGGAGTCGCTTAATGAAAATGAGAAAATTGGTGGAGCTGTGTTTTTAGCTGGTTGGGTTCATCTTACTGATGAAGCAATTGAAACCGATGAAGATTCTAAAATTGCCAAACCTTGGTTAGAGATTCCATTAAACTGGGATAAAATTAAATCCCATTCAGAAAAGTTTGTTGGTATATTCTCTGATAATGATAGCTTGGTTCCTATCGCCGATTCGGAATTATTTAAAAATAAATTGGGAGCCAAAATCATAATTGAAAACAAAAAAGGACATTTTAGTGGCAGTGATGGTATTAAAGAATCGCCATCTGCCCTTGAGACGGTGCTGGAAATAGTTAGAGAAGATAAATGATTTAGTTCCAACTGGCGCGAATGATGCCCACATTAACTTTTTATTAAAAATGGAAAAACAAAAAGTAATTCCAATTTTATTTGATACTTATATTGCCGTTATTAAAAACAGCGTGGGTTCAAGAATGTTCCGCAATTCTTACGCGAAAATTAACGGCAAAAAAAAATAAGCCCGTCAGAAAAGTCGAGGCAATATTTTGGAGTAAGAAACTAAATTAATAAAATGAAAACAACGTCAAAATTGAAAATTATTCCTCTTGGAGGATTGGGAGAAATTGGCCGGAATATGACTATTTTAGAGTATGAAGACAAAATTATTATTATTGATATGGGATTGGGATTTCCTGAATTAGATATGCCCGGCATTGATTTTACCGTTCCAAATACTAAATATCTGGAAGACAAAAAAAATAAAATCCTCGGCGTTTTTTTTACCCACGGCCATTATGACCACATTGGCGCTATCCCCTACCTCATCGGAAAAATCGGCAACCCGCCTCTTTTTGCTTCGCCCTTAACCGCCGCTATTATTAAAAAGCGCCAGACCGACTTTTCCAACGCGCCTAAACTTAACATTAAATCCGTAAAGGAAGAAGAAGTGATAAAACTCAATCCCTTTGAAGTTAGTTTTTTCCATGTTAACCACAATATTCCTGACAATTTTGCTATAAAAGTTGATACTCCAATAGGCGCGATTATCAGCACTTCTGATTTCAAATTTGATCCGCACCCAGTTAATGACAAGCCGGCCGATTTGTTAAAACTTAAAAGTTTTGGCGACAAAGGCGTTTTACTTCTATTAGAAGATTCCACCGGCGCCGAAGAAGAGGGTCATTCAATTTCAGAAAAAACTATTAAAGAAAACCTTGAAATAATCTTCAAGCAAGCCAAAGGAAGAATTATTGCTGCAACTTTTGGCTCTCTTTTAAATCGCGTCCAGCAACTTATTACTTTATCCGAGGCCTATAATCGCAAAGTAATAATCCAAGGCTACACGATGAAAAGCAACGTGGAAATCTCTAAAGAATTGGGCTATATCAAGGCGGAAAAACATACGATCATAGAACCTAAAGACATGCACCGCTATCAAGATGAGAGAATCACCGTTATCGGCACCGGCGCCCAAGGCGAAAGCAACGCTTTCCTAATGCGCTATGCTAATGGCGAACATAAAGAAGTCCAACTTAAGAAGGACGATACGGTTGTTTTCTCCTCGTCGGTTGTGCCCGGCAACGAACGTTCGGTCCAGGCTCTTAAAGACAATCTCTATAAGCGAAGCGTTCATGTATTTCATTATAAAATGATGGATATTCATGCTTCGGGCCACGGCCAACGGGAAGATTTAAGAGAAATGCTAAGATTGCTTCGTCCCAAATTTTTAATGCCGACCCACGGTTACCTTTCAATGATGGCGCGGCATGCCGAACTTGGAGAAGAGGTTTTAAAGATGCCAAAAGAAAATATTGCTTTGGCAGAAAACGGCCAAGTTGTTGAAGTAACATCCGATAAGATTACTGTCACCAAAAATTTTGTTGAATCAAACATAGTGATGGTTGATGGTCTCGGCGTTGGCGATGTCAGCAATGTGGTTTTGCGCGACCGGCAGTTAATGTCAGCCGACGGGATGTTTGTTATTATTGCCGTTATTGACAGCCAAACCGGAAAAGTTAAAGGCGAGCCGGATATTATTTCCCGAGGCTTCATCCATATGAAAGAGTCCAAAGATTTATTAAGGCAAACCCGCAAAAAAATAAAGGAAACCATTTCAAGAACGGTTATTCCGGGAACTGCTATTAACTGGCCCTATATCAGAAACAGCTTAAGAGATAAAATCGGCAAATTTTTGTATTCTAAAACCCGGCGCCGGCCAATGGTCTTGCCGGTAATAATTGAAATTTAAAAATTTAGGATTTAAAATTAAAGATATGCTACGCATCATATCAGGCATCCAACCATCCGGAAAACTTCATATCGGCAATTACTTGGGAGCCATAAAAAATTGGGTCGGGCTTCAGGACGACCAAAAAAATGATTGTTTCTTTTTCATTGCCGATTATCATTCAATAACCGAGGATTGCAACCCAAAACAAAAATCGAAAGAAATATTTGATTTAGCAACCGATTTATTAGCTTTGGGGCTCAACCCAAAAAAATCAGTAATATTCCAACAATCGCAAATTCCTTTTCATACCGAACTTACCTGGATTTTTAACACAATGGTAAAAATACCGGAACTGGAGCGGATGACTCAATTCAAAGACAAAGTAAAAGAGCAAAAATATAATATAAATGTCGGACTTTTTGATTACCCGGTTTTGATGGCAGCTGATATTTTGATTTACAAAGCCGAAGCCGTGCCCGTTGGCGAAGACCAAGTCCAACACCTTGAATTAACTCGTGAAATTGCCCGCCGTTTCAATGATAAATTCGGCAAGACCTTCTCCGAGCCAAAATCGATTTTAACCGAAACACCGCGGATTATGAGTTTGACTGATCCGACTAAAAAAATGTCTAAATCCGGCGGAGATAAGTCATATATTGCTCTTATGGATTCGCCAGAAATTATTAAAGAAAAAATAAAATCTGCCGTTAGCGATGCCGGCGGCCAGAGTAAAAACGTCGGCGGCGATAACTTGCTCTCAATCTTTAACGCCCTTGCAGAAACAAAAGAAGAAAAAATTGAATATGTAAATTATAAAAAAGATCATGAGGCCGGAAAATTAAAATATTCTGAATTCAAACCCCGCCTTGCCGAACTTATCATCAATTATTTTGCCGATTATCGCAAAAAGCGCGCTGAACTCTCTAAAAATCCAGAGTATATTAAAAAGGTTTTAAAAGACGGCGCCGATAAAGCATCGGCGATAGCCGAAAAAACGCTAAAAGAAGTCAAAGAAAAACTCGGATTGATTATTTAAGAAAAAGAAAAGGTCTCGCTACAGTGAGACCTTTTCTTTTTCTATTAATTTCATTAAATCATCTTTCACTCTGTTTAAAACCAGTTCGTCTTTTGCCTCAATATTCAACCGGACTAACGGTTCGGTATTTGAGGGCCTTAAGTTTAACCAAAAATCAGAAGTTCTCACTGTTAAGCCGTCCAGCCAATCTATGTCATAACCCTCAAAATTTTGGGCTATTTTTTTAATAAACTCCTGCGGATTAGTTATTTTAAAATTTATTTCGGGGATAGAAACATATTTAGAAAATTCTGAAACTAAAACCGACAAACTTTTTTTCTCATTGCTTAAAATATCAAGCAGCACAAAAAAACTGATAATGCCTGAATCCGCATAAAAATTTTTCTTAAAATAATAATGGCCCGTAGCTTCAATACCCAAAATTCCATCTGCTTCCTTCAGGCGACTTTTAATGAAAGTACGCCCGACTTTTTCACGAATCGCTTCGCCGCCGTAAATATTTATTATATCGGGAACAATTTTGCTTATAGTCACGCTGTAAACAATTTTACCGTAAGGATATCGCTTCAAGAAGTATTTTGCCATTAACGCGCCAATGATTGACGGATTCACCGTTTCTCCCTTTTCATCAATAAAAATAATGCGGTCGCCATCGCCATCAAAAACGCAGCCGAAATGATAATGATCGGCGCTTATTTCAAGCGGTAATTTTTCAAGAATTAATTTAAGAATCGGGCCAACCGCGCCAGAATTTGTGTCAATCGCAATCCGCATCGGCCTTATCGCTTCCATATCAATAAATCCTAAAACATGTTTTATATAATCATTTTTAATATCCTCTGCCATGACCGCGCCTTTTTCTTGCAAAGAAACTTCTTGCTTTCCATTGATTATTGTTTCTAAATCTTCTGTGGGGAAAAAATCAACATTGCTTTTCATTAATTTAAAGCCGTTCCACTCTTTTGGATTGTGAGAAGCCGTAATCATAGCGGCCGGAAGATGAAAATAACCCGAAGCAAAATAAACCATGTCAATCGTAACAAGGCCGATATCCCAGACATTAACGCCTTCATTTATAATACCTTCTATAAATGACCTTTTTAAAATAGGCGAAGAGACCCGGGCATCATATCCGACAACCACTTTTAGGGACGCATTTTCTTTAAGATAAACAGCAAAAGCCCGACCAATTTGATAAGCCGTTTTTTCATTAAGTTCATCGGGATAAATCCCGCGGATATCGTAAGCTCTAAAAATTGACGGATTAAGCATTATGATTCTATTATAGCATAACATATATTATGTCTCTAAAAATTGGTATAGTAGGTCTACCTAATGTAGGCAAATCAACTCTTTTCAAGGCCTTAACACGCGAAAAAGTTAACGTGGCTAATTTTCCTTTTACCACAATCGATCCAAACATTGGAATTGTTAAGGTCCCCGACGAACGTCTTGACAAACTTGCTGAAATGTCAAAATCGAAAAAAATTATTCCAGCAACAATTGAATTTGTTGATATCGCCGGTTTGGTTAAAGGCGCCCATCAAGGCGCCGGACTGGGCAATCAATTTTTGGCGCGCATCAGAGAAGTTGATGTCATAGTTGAAGTGGTAAGAGATTTTGAAGATCCTAATATTATTCACGTGGAAGGCAATGTTAGCCCATCGCGCGACATTGAAACCATTCAACTTGAGCTTGTTATGGCTGATTTACAAACGTTAAATAAACACCTCTCTAAAATTGAAAAGAATTTAAAAACGGGCCAAAAATATGCCCAAGAGGAAAAAATAATCCTAGAAAAGGTTAAATCCGTTCTGGAAGCCGGCGATTTAGCCACTAAAGCCAACTTATCCGATTCCGAACTTGGATTAATAAAAGATTTGCATCTTTTAACATTAAAACCTTTTTTATTTGTTTTTAATATTTCGGGTAATACCGAGGAAAATAAAAAATCTGATTATGTAGATCACAAAATAAAAAGCGTTGCGCTTGATTTGCAATTTGAAGCTGAAATCGCAGAAATGAGCGAAGACGAAGCTAAAGAATTTAAGCAAAGTTCCTACCTGCCCAATTTAATAAAAGCAGCCTATGATCTATTGGGCCTTATTACTTTTTTTACCCTGATTAGCGAAGAAGCGCACTCTTGGGCCATCAGAGCCGGATTAACCGCGCCGCAAGCCGGTTCGACGATTCATACCGATTTTGAAAAAAATTTCATTAAGGCGGAAGTAATAAATTGGCAGAAATTATTAGAATGCAATTCTTGGTCTAACGCTCGCCAAAAAGGACTTCTGCGAACCGAAGGCAAAGACTATGTCGTTGAAGACGGCGACGTAATAGAATTCAAAATCTAAAAATTCTGATTCATTTGTATAAATATACAATTTATATAATAATCTTTTAGCTATAGCTAAAAGATTATACAAAATCTACAAATAGATTACTAAAGTTTATATGAAAAACGAAATTTCCAAAAATATACTTAAATATCTGGCACTGGGTGGTATTTTAACTTTGGTTATGTTATCGCCAATTGGCGGTCCTAAAGTAGCAAAAAGCCTTTTTAAGTTTCTTAAATATAAAATAAAACAAATTAGAGCCAGTGCCTATTATTTAAAAAAGCGCGGTTTAATTGAATATGTTAAAGATGAAAATGGCGTAATAACCGTAAAAATCACCGATAATGGTAAAAAATATCTAAAAAAGTTTGATATTGACAATATGATATTAAACAGACCAAACAAATGGGATGGCAAATGGCGATTGGTAATGTTCGATATTCCAGAAAAAAACAAAAAAGCTAGAGAGGCTTTAAGATACAAACTAAAAGATTTGGACTTTTTAAGATTACAAGACAGTATTTGGGTTACGCCTTTTCCATGCGACGACGAAATTAGATTTTTAAGAGAAATTTTCAACATTTCCTTCAACGTTGATATTGTCGTCACCGACGATTTAAAACATCACGAAATTAAATTGAAGAGATATTTTGAATTATAAAACGTATATATTTGATACGTATTTGGTATATGTTTGTATAATGATTTAGCTATAGCTAAATCATTATATTATTATAACGCTACTAAAATTGCAAAAGATGAGATACATCGGTAATACCATGGTATTGAGCGTCGCGTTCCCGCTCGCTCTGTATCGGTGGCGACAAAAAGCCCCGCTGTCAGAGTGGGTATAACCCACAGACAGAGAAGTCATTCGAGGCCCCTCGTGGTAGCAACATTACCACTTGGGGCCTTTCTTATTTTTATAAAGAATTTCAGTAGCAAAAAAAATTGACAATAATAACCGTTTTATGCTAAATTACGACCGATGAATGAAGTAGAAAACAAAAAGGAATATGAGATATCGTATCTTTTAACGCCTGATATTCCCGAAGACAAAATTGATTCTGAAACTATAGAATTAAAAAATATAATTACTGAAAACGGCGGCGATATAGTCCAAACGAATTCTCCGGAGAAAAAACGGCTGGCTTACCCGGTTAAAAAACAAAATCAGGCCTATTTTGGGGTCGTTTATTTTAATGTTGATAAAGATGGGTTAGATAAGATTAAAAAAGCTCTCGCTTTCTATAAAAAAATTCTAAGATTTTTAATATTAACCCATTCGACAAGCTCAGGGTTAATAAAGCCAAAACCGAGTCCAGTAATTATTCGACAGCCAGCGGAAGCGCCGACGCCAATACAAAGTTTCGACCAAAAATTAGAAAGTATATTAAAAGGGTAAAAAATAAAAAAATATGAATTTAAATAAAGTTTTTATATTAGGTAACTTAACGCGTGACCCGGAACTCAGGCAAACACCGAACGGTCAAAACGTAGCTACTTTTGGCGTTGCCACTAACCGCATGTGGACGAATCAGTCAGGCGTTAAACAAAATCAAACTGAATTTCATAATGTTGTTTTATGGGGTCGATTGGCTGAAATTGCTCATCAATATTTAGCCAAAGGCCGTCTCGTTTTAATCGAGGGAAGGTTAAATACCCGCGTTTGGCAAGATCAAAGCGGCCAAAAAAGAAACCGCACTGAAATTATTGCCGAAAATATGCAACTCGGACCACGGTTCGCTTCAGCTCCAAATCCGTCCCAAGTCCAAGCGCCAGCACAAAATGTTTCCGAAGCTCCCGCGGAGATTTTGCCGGAAGTGCAATTAGAGGACCCGATTGAAACCCCCAATCCGTCAGCTGACGGAGAGGAAATTAAAGTAGAAAACATACCATTCTAATATGGACGTAAAAAATCAAAAAAATGTTTGTTATTTTTGCGCTCAAAATATAAAAGATATTGACTACAAAAACGCGGATATGTTGCG
>Ga0265296_1002400_pt1 | contig 19019 bp, 20 predicted proteins | sample MunlanPumphouse1_FD_189073 | JGI IMG/M metagenome (GOLD analysis project Ga0265296, IMG submission 189073) | Groundwater microbial communities from a municipal landfill in Southern Ontario, Canada - Pumphouse #1 | ecosystem: Environmental > Aquatic > Deep subsurface > Groundwater | place...
CGAGCGGCCTGTTTGACGGTGAATTTTCTTTTACTCATACAATTTATCGATTTAGATTAATTAGTTATATTGTATCTTACAAATTAAAAAGTGGACATTTCGTGTCCACTTTTTGGGGTACAGATCAGATTTGGAGGGACTTTTATAAAAATCCGTAGTGCGAACCTTTGGGTTCGCTTTAAGGCGAGTCCATCCGTGATTATACGGGGCGAGGCTACCCGCTCGCAACGCTATCGCTTGCGATATAGCGGGCGAGAAGCCTCGCACTACTTTTAGGGTAAAAAATGTTATAAATTTAGGACTTACGCGTTTACCTCCCCCACCCCAACCCTCCCCCTCCTCGGGAGGGGGAGGGAAAGGGAGGGGGAGGATAACGGGGCGGGAATGGCGCGAAGTGCGTAAGTCCTAAATTTAATTGATATGCGTTTTAGACGCTCATTATTTTGGGATGTTAATGTTAAAAAACTTGATTTGAGGAAAGATAGGCATTTTATCGTTCATCGCATTTTGTCGTACGGGACAATGGACGACACTCGCGAACTTTTAAAGGTTTATGGCAAAAAAAACGTGCGCAAAGAATTTTTTGAACCGCAGCCGGGATTATATTATCCCAATATCTTAGAACTATGCAAACATATTTTGGGGATTAAGAAAATAGACAAGAAAAAATATTTAAAAAATATTTATGAGGTCTTATAAAAATGAAATTTTAGACGGCTCGCGTTTTTTAAGAGTTGGTGATATTGCCGCGACAAAAGCGTATGCCCTGAATCGCCGGGGTAGTTTTAAGGATTATGTTGATTTATATTTTATCTTAAAATCAGGAATTTCTTTAGAAAAAATTATAAAAAACGCTTATGCGATTTACGGCGATTTGTTCAGCGAAAAGCTGTTTTTGTCTCAACTTTTATATACGAAAGATATCAACCCCAATGAATTCAAAGAGCTCGTGTTTATTAAAGGACACGAAGCAACATTAACTCAATTAAAAGGATTTTTTAAAAAAATAGTAAAAATTTAGAAACTAAAACTATGTCAACGCGTTTTGAGAAAGATTTTGAATACGCAAAAGAAGATGTGAAACTCCCCTCAAAAGTTGCCAAACTTGACCCTTTTGGAATTAAAGACCCAAGCAAATTTCCTGTTCCAAAAGAAATTCAAAAAAATATCAGAGAAAAAGAACCATTGAAAACAGAGAAACACAGAAACAGAGAAACAGAAGAACGGGAATTTGCCATTATCAAAGCTCTAAGCCCCGAAGGCAAGGAGATTGTTTTTGATTTTGAAGAAATCAAGGAGCGTTGGCTTGATTTTTATCAAAAACACAACATTAAAGCGGACATTCCAGACATCAAACTCACCTCGGAACAAGCGCAAGAGGTGGAAAAACTCATTGAAGAATTTGGTTTTGATAAAGCCTTCATTGTTCCCGAAGACCTTCCCAATTACTCCAAACTCCACCAAAAAACGACCCAAGGTTACAACCCGACATACCAAGGAGATAATTTTAAAAAAGATGGCTCTTTTAATGGCGTTGAAGACCTGCCTTCGCTGGGCTTCGGCAAGGCAGGCCAAAAGACCGGCTTTCGCCTTATCTTCACCAAAGACGCCCAAAACACGATTGAAGACGAGTTTTTCAAACAAACCGTTAATCTCCCGCCCGAAGACCCAGGCGCCGACAATGACCTTAAACGCTTCATTGAAAACATCAAACAAGAAAAAGGCATTGAACTTGAAGGCCTTGCCCTTTCCGCATACCTTATTTATCAAAACGAATATCACGAAAGAACCGGCCATTATTTAGACGAAAACGGCTAGACCTGGCTTATTGGCTCAAAAATGAAGCGTTCTGGCCGCGTCCCGGGTTCCGGCTGGGATCCGACGGCTGGCAGGCTCGGTGTCGTTGCGAATTTGCCTTCCTTTCGCCATTCCCTTGGCGGGTGCCGCCTCGCCAAGAGTTATGAATTGAAAAAATAGCGGAATTTTTGCTGCGTTATTTTGTTACGTAGCATGCTACGTAACATGCTACGTAGCATTTGTCCACCCTCTTTGTCATTCTCCAACTTGCTTGCCCCGCCTTGGCGGCGGATCGGAGAATCCAGAAATTGAATTTACTGGATTGCCCGATCCCCGAAGGAGAGCAAAGCACCCCACAGGGCAGGTAAATCGGGCAATGACAATTTGAGATTGCTTCGTCGCGGAGTTTACCCCGATGGATATCGGGGTTCCTCGCAATGACAGAAAGCATGAGATTGCTTCGGTCTGAGATTGCTTCGGTCGTGGAATTTACCCCGATGGATATCGGGGTTCCTCGCAATGACATAATATTTTTGTTTCTAAAAAATAAGCCCCGATTCATAAGAATCGGGGCGTGCTTTTTAATTAATAGCGTAAATTAGCGTTGTGATGGCGTAAAATGGCGGTTTTACCAGTTATACCCGAACCAGAAATTCCAGCCTTTCACAGAACCGGCAACTGCGAAGTTAAACCTCAAAATCATTCCTAACGGCATATATGGCAGGTTAATGAACGGTCCGGTGCTCCAGTAAAGCCTGGGCGGGTAATAAACATCTTCAAGAGCGTCTCGCAAGAGCTTATCTTGCTTGTCATTAAACCAGGGGTGATTGACGAGAGGATTGTAATAGAACGCGGTTCCAACGTCGGCATACCATCCAAACTGCGGGAAAATGGCCATCAGCAGAGACGAAAGCCCGGTGAGCGGTTCTTTAAGCACGGCGCCGGCGTAGTAGATGAGGTCAAAGCGTATTTCGGCGCTGGCAAGAGCGTAAGTATTGCCCCAGAGCGAAAAGATGGGTATACCTCTTAGGGTTCCGTTTCCGCCCAAGATAAACCAAGTTGGCGCGATGCCGATTGAACTTCCGGCTTCAAGGCGGTAGGCGAAAGAAAGCAAGTTTCTTACGTTAAAGTATTGCCGCCAGGCAAAGGTTAAATCAAGATTGTTCAAGGCGTTTTCGGTGTAGTTATAACCGCCTTCGAGCCCAATGTAGAGCCTGTAGCCATCTTGCGGGCCGTGAAGCAGGTGGCGCGTGGTGTCAAGGGAGTAAGATATGCTTGCGGTTAGAACGCTGCCAATTCCTTTGTAGTCAGCGGGCTCGTCGCTTAAGAGCTGAAATCTGTAGCCATAGCCAACGGTGAGCCTTTGGAATTTGTTGAATCGGAACACGTGGAAGAAGTCCAAATTAGCGACAAGGTTTCCGCCGTATTGGTCAAAGGAAAATCGCGCGCCATTGCCGCTTGGCCGGTGGAAATACGACAATTCGCCAACATTATAGCCGACGTTGATGCCACCATTATAAAACAGGCTGAGATTGCTGTCCTCAATGAGGTCTTGGCAGGCAAGATAGACAATGGCGTTGAGATAAAACTTCCCGCCGTAGCCCATGCTCCCGAACCCAAAGCCGCTTGCCACGTCAAATGGGATTGACTTTGGTTTTTTGACCTTAATCTTGCCTTCTTTCCATTTAGGTTTATCGGGCGGCGCGATGTTGGCGACCTTTTCTTCCGCCTTAACTGGCGCGACAAGATAATTGATTCCCGAGCTGGAAATGTAGGGGTTGGTCTCATCTCGCTTTTCAGTTTGGGTCAAGTTTGAGATTATGCCCGAATCGAGTTCTTCCTTAAAGACATCGAAGTTTGCGCCGTTCCACTGCGAGAAAACAAGTTTTCCGTCTTCGGCAACAAAACCCGCGGTGTTGTAGATGATTTTTTCCTTATTGCCGTTGCTCCCATAAATGGCGACAGAGCTCTTATTGCCCAAAACGAGGTGGTTGCCGATGATTTCCGCTTTCCATGGGCTGGATTTTTCGCGAAGCGTTTTCTCTTTAATACTGTAGACGAATTCCTTTGCCTTTTTGTTGTCGCGTCCCCAGAAAAACACGTTGCCTTTATCGGCGAACAAAAGTTTGATCGGGGCGACATCAATCGCTATCGGCTCCACTTCGCCTTTTGCGTTAGCGGAGTAAAACTTTGTTTTTTCTTTGCCGTTTTCGGCTAAAAGCACAAAAGTTTTACTTTCACTATCGTAAGCAAAATCGAAAATTTCGTTTTTGTCCGCCGGAAGCTTTGATTTTTTGCTTGTGTCAATTTTTGTCTTTTGCAAGAATTTGGCGTTAGTGTCGTAAAGGTAAATAATATACGATGATGATTTTATGTTTGACGTTTCTTCGGAAAAAGCCAGTTTTTCGCCGGTGATAAATCTGAAATTTTTCAGTTTTGTTGAATTGGTGAGGTGCGCCACAGAACCGTCGTTAGCGTCAAAGACAGAAATTTCGTCATCGCTTCGCCAAACGACGAGACGGTTTGTTTCGTTTTGCAAAAGCATATCCACTTTATCAAAATGTTTTTCCGAACCCAGAGGCTTTTTCGGGTCAATAATTACAAAGCTGGATTCAAATTTCACGACAAGATAATCATTTTTGATAAAAGTTGCCTGGTGGAATCCCGAAGTCGATTTCATCTTGAGGTCATATTTGACGAACGAATTATTTTGGGCGCTGAAGAGATAAATGCTTACCGGATTCTTTTTAGCGTCCTTATTCCAATTAAGGCGGTTGTTTGTTGCAAGGGCAAAGAAATTTCCCGAAGGAGAAATTCCTTTCCTCATAATCGTGTGGTCTTTTTTCATGCTCTCGACGAAATTGGTAATTGCCGGCGATTCAGCGGTTTGCGGAGTGTCTTTGTAACTGGAGAAAATCGTGTTTTCTGTTTTACTCAAACCGGTTTTAATGTCAAAGTACAGGCCGTTTTCCATTGCGGCGTATTTTGACACCGGATAGAGCTTACCATTTTTTTTGACAAAGAGCGCCCCGTTTTTTACCACTGCGTTGCCAAGCGATTTTTCTTCGCTTGGGCCTGGTGTTTTGCTTTTATTAAAACCAACCGGAGCCCAAGGGATTTCCAAAAGATGGATTTCGCGGTCAAGATAGTTAGTAGAATTAAACAACACAGTGTTTTCATCAATCGCTTTGGGCGACATGGCCATAATCCTGACCTGCCCCACGTCAACAAAACGTTCGGCTTTCAAATCGTAAATCGCGAGGCCGTTCGTAACCGTCGCGTTGGTGGTAAAGATAACGCTGTCTTTTCCAAGCCAAGACGGCATAATTTCATCGTAAAGCGTTTCAACGATTTTCGTTTCTTTCGCCGTGCCAAGATTGTAAAGATAGAGGTCATGGTTAAAGTCGCACTTGTTGGGGTTTTGCGTCCGCTCTTTGCTTTCGCGGGAAAAAACGATTTCGTTTCTTTCAAGCGAATAATCCAAACCCCAAATGTACTCCTCGCTGTTGGTGAGCTCGTCGAGAGAATCCTTTTCCAAATCGTAAAGATAGATGTTGGTAAGGCCGTTTTTCAAACCGACGAAAGCGATTTTTTCTTCGCCGACAAACGTGATGCCGCTGATAAAAACGATGTTGGGGAAATGACGGTCCTTGCGTTTTCCGATTTTGATTTTCTTTCCTTTAACAGAATATGGGGCGATTCGCAGAGCATCAGCTCCCTTGCCTGAATTGAAAACAGCGTAGGCGATGCGGGTCGCCGAAAGCGCGCCAACAGCTTCAAGTTCTTCCGTGCCGTAGGTGCCGTCGGAATCAACCTTTTTTTCTTTCGCCATCTTGCCGTTTTCCGTTTTGGCCAAATAAATGTATCTGTCCAGATATTTTCCTTCCATCTTTAAAATGAGGCCGTCTCTTGCGTCGAGCAATATGCCGTTTGTTACCACGGGCGAACGAACATCAATGTCACCGGGATTTTTGACAAGCCCGCTTTTGAATTCTTCAACAGTTTTTTCGTAAAGGTCAAAAGTGCCACATCCGGTGTACTTGAACAGAATTGCGTCGAACTGTTCTTGCTGAACACTTGATTTGCCGGCAAACCCCGCTGAATCGCGGAAAATGGCGTTAATCGTTTCGTCGCCGTAATGCTTTCTGATGTAATTGATCATCATGCCACCGGTAACGTAGGGGAGAATAGTTCCGTAACCCTCGGGTAAAATGCCGTATACCAAAAACTCGTTGTAATAAGCGTCGCGGGCAATCCACTCGTGGAAACCGCTCCAGCCGATGGAAAATGACACGGCGGTTCCTTCCACAAACCAAATTGGCGGATTTGCAAGCATGTTTTGTCCGCTGACATTGAAAATCTGTTCCATGTTAAAGCGGTGGACCATTTCGTGGCGGGAAACCTCGAAGAAGTCGGCTTTTGACCCCTCAAATAAAAAAGCGATTTTGTTGTGCCACTTTTTTAAGTCGTGGGTTACCCCGCCGATATCGTCCGCGTCAATTCCGGCAAAATTCATTTGGCGAAAATCCAAGCGGTCGCGGTAGATGTAAATCACCATTTTTTCGTCGAAGCTTTCGGTTTTGAAAGTTTTTGAGAGGTCAGTGTAATTTTCTTCCACCACGGAAATAAAAAAGTCTTTCAGAACGGGATCGTAGGCAAAAAGAGAAATGTGGTCGGTTTCATAATTTTTCCAGTCAAGGTCATGCCAGTACATTTTGTTTTTGCCAAATGACGGCACGTACTGCACGTATTTGGTGCGGCCGGACGACGGGTAAAGAAAGTCAATAATCATATCATCCCAGCCCATGCCGGATTTGTAGGTGTTTTTGCTCTGCGCCATAAATTGCAGATCAGACAAGAACAACAGCGGTTTTTCGGTGATAAAGATATCGCGAGCGTTTTCCTTAACGGTTTCATTGAACAGTTTTGAAGGAAGAGTTTGGGTTTTGGCAATGGTCGGAAAAGACAGCAAAATTACCGCGCAAATTGCGGCGAATAAAGTCATTTTCAGTTTCGCGTTTTTCATTGTTTTTCCTTTCTTTTGTTGTTTTAAGGTTGTTAAAGTCCTTTTTTCCTCTGTGTTAAACTTAGCATAAATGTTCTCTATTGACAAGTGGCTTGTTAGGGAGTACAATATTCTGTTAAGATAGTTATGTCTTAACACGCAAAAGACATTAAAAAAGCACCTTAAAATAACCGTCCTTCGCGCAAGGCTTCGGACGGCAAAGGAGAAAAAAAGATGAAAAAGGTAGCAATTTTTACGCTGTTTTTAGCAGTTTTCAGTCTCGCTTTTGAGGCGCGCAGCGAAACGCCCAAGGCAAAGTCCCGTTTTCTCGCTTTTGAGGAGTATGGAGAAACGCCTAAGGCAAAACCCAGCTTTTCTTACGGAGCCGAGTTTATCGGCGCTTACGGCGGCATTGGCACCAACTTTCACACCGAAGCCGCCAATGTCAATATCGGCTTTAAGGTGAGGTTTCTCAAATACTTTCCTTTCGGTTTTGAGTTTATTAATCTCATTCCCAACGGCACCGAATTTGCTTTCCCTCTCTACCTCGTCAACCACCCCAAGTTCAAGCTTCATCTCGTTTTGCCTTTTTTGGGCTACGAGATTCCCTGGCGAAAAACGCCAATGTCGGTTGAGTGGCTCAAAAGGAAGGGGAACTGTGTTGATTTCGTGATGGGCATTGGCGCGGAATACCAATTCGTGACCAAGGGCGCGCTGGCTGAATTCGGATTCAGTTTCATTTCCGTGGGCATTGATTGGCGAATGTTCGCTCCGAATCCTTTATGGGTTTTTACGAGCTGGGGCGACCTCGGAAAGAAAATTTACAAGCAATCAGCAGAGGAGGGGCAGATATGGCTCGGCGTAACATTCTGGCGTTAATTTTCGTTATTATTTTTGCCCATTGCACTCGCGATATTCCCATTGAATATCGCATTTCTGCCGCGTGGCTGGCCTATCCCGCCGAACCGCCGATAATTCAGGAAGCTGCCGAAGCGTGGAATAAAGCAACTTGTTTGGAGATGTTTCGGTTTGCCGGCTACAGTAATGACAGAACATTCAATTTGGATGATTTGCAGGACGGGCAATTAGTTATTTACCCTCTTTGGCAAAAAGAAAATGCCGACGCAAATAAGGTTAGCGAGCTCGATTATACCGGTTACAGCATTGCTGATATCTTGATCAAAAGATCATATATCTACGCAAGTGCCAATTACCGGTGGCACTTTTTATATCATCATCCCGAGGCTGAAATGTACCCGCGCGAATATTATTTCAAATTACTGAAGAGTGTTGTTGCCCACGAATTGGGGCACCAATTGCTCAGGCCGGTTTTTGGCCACAATAGCGATGAAGTGGGCTATTCTATCATGAATCCATCTCCCGATTCCCCCTACTCGGCTTATCTCCCCACCAAATTGGACGTTGACCAACTTTGCTCAATTTACAACTGCCCGCCGGCTAAGGAGTGCCCAACGCGACCCACCTTTTAACCCCCGCCTTTTAGATTCACCTTTTACCCCCGTTGATTTTTACAATCGCGGGGGTTCTTTTTGCACCAAAATTCCAAATACCAAATACCAAATTCCAAACAATAATTAAATTCCAATTTTTTAAATCAAAAATAGTTTAGAGCCCGGATTTTATGATTTGTCGCCCCTCGGGCGATGGCCCGCAAGATCAGAATTTGTTTGGAAATTGGATATTGGAAATTGGTTATTTTTATGTTATTATATTGTTATATGGCCATTGACCCGCAAAATCCAAACAATCTTAATATGTCCGAACGCCAGCTCGGGCTGGCGTATTGGTTCGTTACCCATAAAATTTTATTAAAGAAAATTTTTATCGGCGCTTTTATTGTTTTTGACGCTATTTTTTTGTTTTACGGCCTTTACGGTTTTGTTGATTATTTTTTCATTGGAGGGCCAAGAGAAGCGCAATATTTGGCGCAATTGCCGAAAAATCTTGTAAATTTGGACGCAATTTATAAAGAAAGAGCGCGTAATTTGGAAATTTTGGGCACATATTTAATTCCGTCTTCCGGCAAATACGATTTGGCGGCAAAAATTAGAAATCCGAACGGGAATTGGTGGGCAAGTTTTGATTATTATTTTATGCTTGAAGGAAGGCCCACAGAAATAAAACAAGGTTTTGTTTTGCCGGGAGATGAAAAATTTATTTTAAGTTTGGCCAATGCAGTTCCTGGCGGCGGGGCAAGGACGGCTTCTTTCTTTATAGATAAAATCAGGTGGCAAAAAATTGACGCGCACACGATACCTAATTACGAGGCGTGGAAAAAGGTTAATCTGAATTTTTTGGTTTCAGGCATTGTTTTTAATGGCGCGGTGAAAACAGATTCTAAAGTTTTTTCCCAAGCCGATTTTAAGGTTAAGAATTTATCCGCTAATGATTTTTGGCAAGTTGATTTTATTGTGATTCTTTATCGCGGTCCTGTTTTGGCAGGAGCTAATTTTGTTAGAACGGAAAGGTTTAATTCCAGCGACGAAAGGGATTTGTCCTTAATTTGGTACGAATCAATCCCAGGCGTTTCAAAAGTTGAAATTTTGCCGGAGGTTAATGTTTTCGACGAAAATAATTATATCAAGTAGTATTTAGGACTTATACACTTGTCATTCTCACCTCTTTTGTCATTGCCCGATTTAATCGGGCAATCCAGAAAATTTTAACTGGATTACCCAGTCAAGCTGGGTAATGACAGTGGGGTGCGTAAGTCCTAGTATTATTGAATAGTTTTGAGGCGTTGACTATGATTGAAAAGCCGATATTTTATCTTAAAAGGTTTGATTGGGCCCTTTTCGGCTCTATTTTAATATTGCTTGCCTTGGGGCTTGTGGCGCTTTACAGCATAGGGTTTGGCGACGGGAGGGAGGGTTTATTTTTAAAACAAGTTATTTTTTGTTTTATCGGTTTTGCCGTATTTTTAGTTTTTAGTTTAACAAATTACGCCTACCTCAGGTCGCTTTCCAAATTTTTTTATTTTGCCGCTTTGTTGCTTTTAATAGCCGTTTTGGCGGTGGGCACGGTTTTCCACGGCACCAAAGGATGGTTTAACTTCGGCCCAATTAATTTTCAGCCGGTTGAGTTTGTTAAATTAGCTTTGATTATTTTTTTAGCGAAATTTTTTTCCGAAAGGATGCATCTTAAAAAAGATTTTCGGCTTATCGCGCAAAGTTTTATTTTGGTTTTTGCCTGCGCCGTCTTAATTTTTTTCCAGCCGGATTTGGGCTCATCATTAGTTTTGTTTTCTTTTTGGTTTTTATTGCTTTTTTTTTCATCAGGAGTAAAGTGGAAGCATCTTTTTGTTTTTATAATTTCATTTTTTTTGGTTGCAATCGGTTCATGGTTTTTTGTTTTGGCGCCTTACCAAAAAGAAAGAATTTTAACTTTTATAAATCCGTCGCTTGACCCATGGGGGCAGGGGTACAATGTTTTTCAGTCTATTATCGCCATTGGCTCGGGCCAGATTTTTGGCAAGGGATTGGGTTTTGGAGCGCAGAGCCAGTTGCGTTTTTTGCCTTCGGCGCATACGGATTTTATTTTTGCCGTTATCGCCGAGGAATTGGGTTTTGTTATTATTTTGGCAATGTTTTTGGCTTTGGGGCTGTTTTTTTATCGCGGTTTTAAAATTTTAAAGAAAACCGAAGACAGCTTCAGCGAAATGCTGGTTTTGGGAATTTTAACCTTGATTTTTATCGAGGTCTCGGTTAATATTGCCGTAAATTTAGGGCTTGCGCCGGTTATTGGCATAACTTTGCCATTTTTAAGCTACGGCGGCAGTTCGCTGGTGATTCACCTGGCAATGGTCGGTATTTTGGAGAGCATCGCCCTCCGCCAAACAAAGGCCTAAAATAAGACGGGTGACCGCGGGAAAACTCTTCAACTAATCTCACAACACCTTATGTCTTTCGCATCACAGAGGCAGAACAACGCGGATAATGACGCAGAAAAACGCGGAAATTCTGCGTAAATCCGCGTAATTATCTGCGTATATCCGCTTCTATGATTTTAAGAAAATTAAACACCCCAATGAAAGAGAGAAGATGCTTAAGTATTACCGAGGTGCTCAATTTTGGAAAAGATTGACTCTTTTTAAGATGTGTGTTAAGATAATCTTAAATCTTTAATTTCGTTTAAATTTGCGATTTAAATATGGCAAAACAAACTTTTATACTCAATGCTGAAAAAAGAGACAAAAAAGTAAAACCAAACGCCCTCCGCCGAAATGGGGATATCCCGGGCGTGGTTTACGGGCACGGTGTCCCCACCGTGGAAATATTTACCCCCTATAAGCAATTTGTCAAGATTTATAATGAAGCCGGCGAAAGCAGCCTGGTGGATTTAAATTTAAAAGACGAAGGCAATTTTAAGGTTTTGATACAAGACACCGCATCCAACCCTCTGACGGAAAAGTTTGTTCATTTTGATTTATATCGAGTTAAAATGACGGAGAAATTAAAAACGCCGGTAGAGTTGAAATTTGTCGGCATTTCGCCTTGCGTTGCCGAACTTGGCGGCGTGCTGGTTAAGAGTTTGGATGAAATTGAAGTAAGATGTTTGCCGGGCGATTTGGTGTCTGAAATAGAAGTTGATTTGAGTTCGCTTAAAAATTTTGGCAATGTTATTAAAATTTCCGATTTAAAAATACCTGACGGTCTTGAGGTTTTAGACAGCAAAGATCTGATTGTGGCCACGGTGATGGAGCCCGCGAAAGAAGAGGTGATTACTTCGGCGCCGGTTGAAGAAAAAGTTGAAGAGGTGGAAGTGATTAAAAAAGAAAAGAAAGTTGAGGAAGAAGAGCCGGAGAAGTAAAAACTTTATTGATTTATTGATTAAAAGTTCCCTTCGCGGGGAACTTTTTAATATTTTCCGAATTAAGATATAATGGTAATTGATGATATTCAAAAATAAGGATAAAAAATTTAAATTCAAGTGGCCAAAAACTTCCGCCGGAAAGGAAGTGTATTTGAAGTACAAAAATTTCAAACCGCATCAGGCAGGTTATTTCTGGCCAAGATTTTTTTCTTTGGAATGTCTGCTTTCTGCTTTAATAATTTTAGAAATCGCGGTTTTTTCGATTGTTTTTGTTTTAATGTTTCAATGCAATGAACCGGCGGACTTCGGCGAGGCGGGTCCAGTAGTTGAAAAAAAGAATTTTTGCCTTGAAAATTCCACGAGCACTTTATACGCTGTAATGATTGATAATATGCTTGAGGGCAGGCCGTCCGTTGGTTTAGGACGCGCTGATTTGGTTTATGAAGCGCCGGCAGAGGCGGGGATTACGCGTTTTTTGGCGGTTTATTGCGTTGAGGACAAAAGCTCCCTTGCCCAGCAAGAGGCGGGGCTTAATCCCCCGTTAAAAAAGAGGGAGACCGAGGGGGATTTTCCGATTGGTCCTGTCCGTTCATTGCGCCCTTATTTTTTGGATTGGGCAGAAGAACTCGGTATGCCTGTTGCCCACGTCGGCGGTTCACCGGAGGCAATGAGTTTGATTAAAAAATCCGCCATTCCCAACTTGGATCAGTATTATAACGGCAAATATTTTTGGCGGTCAACAAATCGCCTCGCCCCGCACAATGTTTTTACGACTTTGACAAAATTAGATGAATTTTTAAAGGCAAAGTTTTCAAAATTCGAGTCAAAAGAGCGAGATGTGTGGAAATATAAAAATGATTTCGTAGATGCGCAAGGCGCCACAGATGACGCGGTTAACCCCCTCCCTACCCTCCCCCTTTCGAAAAGGGGGAGGGATGGGGTGGGGGATGTGTCTGCGCAACCTGCCCCGTACCGTGCTGAAGGCTCTGGTTCGGGGTCTGCGGGACAAGGCCCATCCGCGAAATCTATAAGCATAGATTTTATCCTCCCCGAACATTTGGTTCGTTGGGATTACGACTCGGCGTCAAACTCATATTTTCGTTTTCAAAACGGCGCAGAACACAAAGACGACCTCCCCCTCCTTTCCTCCCCCTCCCCGCGGGAGGGGGAGGAAGGTGGGGGTGGGGAGGATAAAGACGGCGTTCAAATTTCAGCAAAGAGTGTGATAATTCAAATCACCAACATTGAAGTCATCGACGAAATCGGCCGCAGGAAAATCAGAACAACCGGCGAGGGTAAAGCGACGGTTTTTCAGGACGGCAGAATAATTTACGGCAAGTGGGAGCGGCTGTCAAAAAATGCACTGACGCGATTCTTTGATTTAGCCGGCAAAGAAATAGAATTTAACCGAGGAAATATTTGGATAGAAGTCGTGGCGGATTACCATAAGATAAGTATTAGTAATTAATCCCTCACCCTATCCCTCCCCCTTAGAAAAGGGGGAGGGTAAGGGAGGGGGATGTGACAAAGTTGACTAATTGGCCGTTATTTGATTAAATCTAATATATAAGAAAGGTCTTTAAAAATTTAAATCCGCCTTCGATCCGACAATTCGGAGTTTCGGCGTGACAAGGGAGGAAAAATGAGAGAGAACAAACGGAGTGTGGAAGTAAGCGAATTACTCTCTATAATTGCTCTTAAAGGCAGAGGCGATTTTTTTCGCGCGAATCGCTTGGTGATTGTTAATCATCTTGTGAATCAATTAGGAACCACTAAAAGAGCGGCTTACGCGGTTGTTCGGGAAGCAATAAAAGTCGGTATTTTGTGCTCGAAAAAAAATGGTAAGGTTGTTTGGATAAAAAAGAAAGGAGAAAAAGAATGAAACCGCCGAAGGAAGAAATCAAAAAGCTTGTTTCGCCGATTTTGTGCAAGATTTTGAAAAATGAAAGGTTGAGAAGGATTTTGAAGAGGATTAGGGAAAAGACTCGGATAAATAAAGGAAGAAATTAATGAGAGTCAAGCGCGCAAAATACTTTCGTATAAGTAATTATATTAAGTGGCGCGCAATTTGCGACAAAATGGACGAGATTGGGTTTTGTACAAATTCAGATGGCAAGTATCAAAGTTACTTATTGCCCCCGTATGTTTTGGTGGTGATGGAAGAAGGTGCTGGGGGAAATAATAAAATTACGGTGGAATTTTTTAGCCCTGGTTCGTCCGATTTTATTGAAATTGTCGCTATGTTAAAAAACCTGGGCTGTGCGGAAGAAATCGGGCAGAAAAAAGAAGGATGAGAGAGATGATAATCGTCATCTGCGGGTCAAGAAAGTTTTCTGACGGAATCCGCGAAGCTGGGCGAAAATTGCGCGAGGCGGGACATATTGTTCTTGAGCCAATATTGAACGAGAATAAAGTTGTTAATAATTTATCATCAGACATCAAACGGTATGTCTATTCAGGCCTAACACTCCATCAGTTTGAGCTGATTCGTAAGGCGGAGATTTGTCTGATTTACAATCCGGGCGGATATGCCGGGAACAGCGTAACCCTTGAACTTGGCGCTGCCGCGATGTGTGACTTGCTGATTTACGCCTTGGAAGAAGATAAGGATGAAATCTGCAGAAATGTTTTGTTTAATTTTGTTTGCGGGGATATTGAGAATTTCATTAAGATGATTTCGGGCAAAGAAACGGAAAAGAAAGAGGCGGGAGATGGAAAATAAACCCGAGATTGGAGAGGTAATCGACAGGTTGTGGAATAAGTGGTGGAGAAAGGAAGGCGTGGAATCCATAAGCGACGAAGATGTTGACGGCGAGTTGTGCGTAGTTTTCTTTGTCAGCTGCCCAGAAATCAGAAAAAATGTCTATCCTCAAAGCGTGGAAGGATATAAGGTGATTGTCAGGAAAACAGGCAAAATAGTAAGGCAATAAAAAGGAGGCGAGGGATGAAAGGAGATGTGGGTTGGGTTGATGAACGCGGTTCGAGGGTTATAATTCATTCATTTTTTAGTAAGGTCTATATTGATTCGGAAATGGTAAGACTGGATAGAGAATATAAAATTTGGGAATGCGACGGAAACTCCCGTTGTTCAACTCTGGGTAGCGCAAACAAGGAATGTTTTGCTGCTCAAATTTTGAGTCTTGTTAGGGCGGTCTATTATAACCCCCCAACATTGGTTGGAGTTAAAAAGGAAGAATTGGAAAAAGTGACTGAAACACCCTACTACGTAATTAAGTTTATTGCCGAAGGATTTTTAAGAGAGAAATGGATTGCGGGAGATTTGGTGGTTTTCCCCACGGAAAAACTTTTGGAGAACCAAAAAATTTCAAAAATTGGATAAAAATAATAAAAATCACAGCACCGTAAATTACGGTGCTTTTTTGTATTCCGCGATAATTTGAATATTTAATGCTTAAGCATTAAATATTCAAAAAGTTTTTATATTTTTATCTCCGCCACGCGCCATTTGCCGGCAAGGTCTTTGTGGAATTTGACCCCCACCCCACCCCTCCCCCTCTGCGAGGGGGAGGGTAAGGGAGGGGGAGCAAAATATTTTAGAATGATTTTTTGGATTGCGGTTTTTTGACGGGGGTCTATTTCTAAAAATACTGATAACGCAGATGGGCAAAGCCCCGCGGATCGCACTGATAAATCCCCCGTACTTCCCCCTTTACTAAAGGGGGAATGAGGGGGATTTTTGAATTGCGTTAATTGTTTAAATAATTGGCGGTAATATTTGAGGCCGTCGATGCCGCCGTCAAGCGCCGAGCGCGGTTCGTAGTTTTTAATGTTGGGAGGAAGTTTCTTGCATTCGGCGGTAGGTATGTAGGGGAGATTGGCAGTTAGAATTAGTTTGTAAGTTTTTAAGTTTAAAAGTTTGTAAGTTTTTAGAAATGGTTTAAGCAAATTGCCGCGGAGAAAAGTGATTTTTTTGGAAACGCCGTTTAATTTGGCGTTTTGGCGAGCGGTTTTGAGGGCGTTTTGGGAGATCTCGGTGGCGAATATTTTTAAATCCCCCTTACTTCCCCCTTTATGAAAGGGGGATTGAGCCCCGCCTTCTGTGAGGCAGGGGGAATTTTTTGCAATCGCAATCGGGATACAACCGGAACCTGTACCGACGTCAATTAAAATTACACCATCCCCTCCAACCTCCCCCTCCTTCAAGGAGGGGGAGGTAAGGTGGGGGAGGACCAAATCAACAATCAACTCCGTCTCCGGTCGTGGAATCAAAACACCGCGATTAACCTTGAATTTTAAATTATAAAATTCTTTCTCGCCGACGATATAAGCGATTGGCTCGCCTCGCGCTCGCCGCCCGAGTAAAGTTTTCAAGTTTTTAAATTCATAAGTTTTCAAGTTTTTTTCAGGATGAGAAAAGATGAATTCTCGCGGTTTTTTCAAAACAAAAGATAATAAAATTTCCGCATCTAACGACGCGGAGGCAATGCCAGCCCTTTTTAATTGTTTGGTTGACCATTTTAGGGTGGCGGTGATAGTCATAAATTTCATTGTTCTTCCCTCTTCCTTCGGGAGATCTCCCGCAGGGAGACACCTCTCCTCCCCCTCCTCGGAGGAGGGGGAGGGTAGGGAGGGGGTCAGCAATGAAGCAATTGAGCAATGAATTTATCCAAGCCTCTCCCTCATCACCTTAATTATCGGCTCTAAGTCGCCATCTAATATTTTTGGAATACTGTGCCACGATTCATTAACGCGGTGGTCGGTGATGCGGTCTTGCGGAAAATTGTAAGTGCGGATTTTTTCGGCGCGCAGAGCGCTGCCGATTTGCGAGCGGCGCTTTTCCTTTTCCACACGTTCCTTTTTTTCCTGTTCAACGGCAAAAAGCCTGGCGCGAAGCACGGCCATTGCTCTTTCCTTGTTTTGCAGTTGGCTTCTTTCATCCTGGCAATTTACCACAAGCCCGGAAGGCGTGTGGGTGATTCTTACGGCAGATTTGGTGGTTTGAACGCTTTGTCCGCCGTGCCCGCCCGCCAAAAAAGTGTCAATTCTAATGTCTTTTGGCTCAATTTTAATATCAACCTCTTCAACTTCGGGCAATACAGCAACCGTGGCGGTGGACGTGTGAATTCTGCCGCTTTTTTCGGTTTCGGGAATCCTCTGGATGCGGTGGACTCCACTTTCGTATTTTAAATTTCGGTAGGCATTTTTTCCTTCAATGGAAAAAATAATTTCTTTAAATCCGCCAATGTCGGTGCGATTTGAATCCAGGATTTTAATTTTCCAGCTGTTTTTTTCGGCAAACCGAGTATACATTCTGTAAAGTTCGGCGGCAAAAAGGGCCGCTTCTTCGCCGCCGGTGCCGGCGCGGATTTCCACGATAGTATTGCGTTTATCCAATGGGTCGGCAGGATTGAGAATTTCCTCCAAATTAGTTTTTAGTTGTTGGTTGTTAGTTGTTAGTTTTTTAATTTCTTCTTCCGCCATCGCTCCCATTTCTTCGTCAGCGCTTTCTTTAAGCGTTTTTTCCGCTTCGTCAATTTCTTTTTCATTTTTTTGCAATTTATTCCACATTTCCACGATTTCTTTTAATTCGTTATATTGTTTGGCAAGCGTTTTAGATTTTAGGGAATCAGAAATAGTTTCCGGCAGCGCAAGCTCGGATTCCAAATTTTTTAGTTTTTGTTCAATTTCGGTTATTTTTATTTTATGCGGCGTTTCCATAATTATAGATTTAACTTTAGGGCTTCGTAAGCTCTCGTGGGCTTACGAAGCCCTAAAGTTAAAACACGGACTCCTAAAGCCGAACAAATCAATTATATAAAAAAGCGCCTTCTTTGGCTATTTACAAGAATGCGCTTTTAATTTGTGAAGTTATTTTTCTGATTTTTTTGCCTTTCTTTTTTCCGTTTTGGATTTTCTTCCCTTTGTTTTGGCAGCCGCGCCTTCTTTTTTCGCTAAACGCTCCTTAAATTTTTCTACGCGGCGGGCGGTATCAACTAATTTCTGTTTTCCGGTAAAAAAAGGATGGCAATGCGAACAAAGCTCTACTTGGATATTTTCTTCGGTAGAACCAACTGTCATGACATTGCCGCAGGCACAGCTTATCTTTGCCTTCGGATAATATTTTGGGTGTATTCCTTGCTTCATAATAAATAAATAATTCCGCGTCATTCTGCGTAATTATCCGCGTTTATCCGCTTCTACGGTTCGTTTTATCGCTGAACTACGCTGAATGATTACGCTGAACTACGCTGAAATTCTATAATCAATTTAACATAGGTATTGACACAAGTCAAGGGCATGTGGTAATATAGTCTATAGTTTTTAGATTTTAGTTTTTAGTTTGTGGTTTCTCAATTTAAGCCAGCAACTAACAACTTAAAACTTAAAACTTTAATCTTATTTATGACATCACCAAGTTTGTCTCAGATGATGGAAGCCGGAATGCATTTCGGCCACCAAGTCGCGAAGCGTTATCCTAAAATGGCGCCTTATATTTTTGGTTCGCGGAAAGGAGTTAATATTATCAATTTAGAAATCACCCAAAAGAAGCTTGAAGAGGCTTGCGAGTTTGTTAAAACTTTGGCAAGCCAAGGCAAAACCATTCTTTTCGTCGGCACAAAAAAACACGCCGCTCCGGCAATTGAAAAATATGCCAAGGAATGCGATATGCCTTTTATAACATTAAGGTGGCTTGGCGGCACTGTTACCAATTTCCCCACTGTTTTGAAGGCCATTAAAAGGTATAAAATGTTAAAAGAAAAAGATGAAAAAGGCGAATTGGGGCAATACACGAAAAAGGAACAAGGCAGAATCAGAAAAGAAATTAAAAAAATGGATTTTTTGGTGGGAGGTATTTCTAAAATGGAAAAAATACCCGACGCTTTGTTTGTGGTTGATTTAAAAAATGATAAAACTGCCTTCATTGAAGCGTCAAGCAAAAAGATCCCCATTGTTGCCATATGCGACACCAATGTTAATCCGTCTAAAGTATCGTATGTTATACCGGCAAGCGATGATTCTGCCGCGTCCGTTGAACTTGTTGCTTCCTTAATTGCCGAGGCGGTGAAAGAGGGGAAAGCGATTTCTCCCAAAAAAGAGGAAAAAGCGAAATAAGATGGGAACTGAATGTTTTTGGAAATTGGATGTATGGAAATCGGAAAATAGTAATGGAAACTGGAAATCAGAAATTATATCCATTTTCCATTTTCTAATTTCTATTACTCCCTAAGCCGCCATTGGCGGCCGGGATCCCGGTCGAAGACCTAGGGACAATTTCTATTTTCTATATAACTAATTTCCCACATTCAATTTACAAGTGCAACACTTGTGGATAAAAAATTTTGATATTTGTTAAATTGATTTTTTGTAATTTGTTCATTTCAATCTCAAATGCTTCGTTGGGTGTCAAATATTCTAAGCATTT
>Ga0265296_1002401_pt1 | contig 19018 bp, 22 predicted proteins | sample MunlanPumphouse1_FD_189073 | JGI IMG/M metagenome (GOLD analysis project Ga0265296, IMG submission 189073) | Groundwater microbial communities from a municipal landfill in Southern Ontario, Canada - Pumphouse #1 | ecosystem: Environmental > Aquatic > Deep subsurface > Groundwater | place...
GAATAAGTTCATTATGGACGAAGCACCGGTAGTTGTCTTGTATTATGATCAGGTGTTAAGGTTCTTTCAGAAAAATATTTCTGGACTTACCGGCAATCCCATGAATCTTCTGAATCTTAAATATGTGAAAAAACAGAATTACTAAGATGTTCTTATTTTTCATTACTTTTGTGAAGTTATTTGAGTTATAAATTGTTATGGTACAACAAAAAACATCCCCGAAAGATAAAGGTAAAGAATCTGTATCATCACCCAGGGAGCTTATCCTGCATAATGATGATGTAAATACTTTTGATTTCGTGATACAATCCTTGATCGAAGTGTGCAAACACGAGCCGGAGCAGGCAGAACAGTGTGCCATGATAGTTCATTACAAAGGAAAATGCACTGTTAAAACGGCTCCATATAAAGAAATTGCATATATCTGTATGGAATTAATAAACCGTGGTTTAAGCGCTACCATTCTTTGAAAGCCCCAAATTCCAAGACACAAGCCCCAAATTCCAAGATCCAAAATCCCGAGTTTCAAGCAGGGCAGGCGGGTTTGGGACTTGGAATTTGAGTCTTGGAATTTAATATGGCAAGGTCTTTCCTTTGTAAGATTCGCAGTCGTCACAACTTTTTGTACAGGGCTCTACATGAATAGTAACTTCGATATTGTTGATCATCCTTTCAATTTCCTTTTCAATAGCATCACACATATCATGTGATTCTTTTACGGAATAATCCTGTGGAACTACTAAGTGAAGATCAACATATTTCAAATGACCTGCTTTTCTGGTCCGCAATTGATGAAATGCCATACATCCGAAGTTCTTGTCACGGATTGCTTTTTTTATAATATCAATTTCTTCGTCAGCCAGTTTTACATCCAATAGCGGAGAGTAAGCGGTTTTTAATAGAATAAAGGATTCTCTAAGGATTAGCAGAGCTACAAGGATAGCAAAGATAGGGTCAAGGATGTGATAGCCTGTAATCCAGATTAAGAAAAGGCCTATTGCAACACCAAGAGAAGTGTAAACATCAACTTTAAGATGCAGGGCATCTGCTTCTAAGGCAATGGAATCAGTTTCTTTTGCTACTTTGTAAAGTCTCCGTGAAATAAAAAAATTTACAACAGAAGAAATAAACATCACAATAAAGCCTAAACCAAGATTTTCCACTTCATATTTAATAAGTATCTTATGAACAGCTTCATAAATAATCCATATTGCAGCAACAAAAATCAGCAAAGCCTCAATAACGCCTGAAATATTTTCAAATTTACCATGTCCATAAGGATGTTCTTCATCCGGTGGTCCATCTGAAATTTTTACTGAAAAAAAAGCTATTATTGAAGCAAGCAGATCCATAGTGGAATGGATGGCTTCGGAAATAATACTCACAGATCCGCTCATAATTCCAACAACCGTTTTCATAATGATAAGACAGGTATTAGAAATTATGGAAAGCCTTGCAGTCCTGACTTTTTTGTTCATAATAGATTTTATAAGTATTAATTGTTATAAAAGACCGTTTAAAATTATACGTACAAAAAGGCTGTAATTCGGCTTGAATTTATCATTATAATTTCCAAGATTTATTTTTTGATAGTGTACATTAAAAGTGGGATTTAATGAAATAGACTGATTGAAATTTATTTCAATACCTGCGCCAAAAAAAGCTCCTATTCCGTTTCCGCTTTGCTTGAGATTATGGTAAGTAAAATAAGGATTTACCAAAGAATATTCAGCGCCTTCGATTTTGATTTTTGATTCCATGAATTTTGTATCATTAATATTGAAGCCTATTTCAGCAAATGGTCTGTATTTTTTTCCAGAACAGAAAGTATAGCTGTAGCCTATATCAATATTTGTCCTTTTTTCGGCGCCGCTAATTTCTTCCTGTTTATATATAGGTAAGGATGGATTGTATGGATCGTAAGTTTTTATTGTAAAAACATCCTTTGCTTTGAGTTTTGCATAATTTAACTGCATAAAAATACCGGAATTATTGAAATTATATTTTACAAAAAACCCTAATAAAATAGCAGGAGAATACTTCATTTTTTTAGGTAGTTCTGATAGAGAAAAGGTATCGTATCCCAGAATATTTTTTATGTTTTGGTAATTATAATAGTGGTTAATAACAGAGTCAACTTTATTTACTCCGTTTCCGTTATAGTATTGGGCAGTATAACGGTTGGCAAAATAAAAACCCAGATTAGCGCCGAAATAAAAACCGGTATTATTCTTTTTATGTTTTGTAGAATCGCCGGGAAGATATATGCTTCTTAGAGATTTTTCTTTTTTATGAAAATTAAAATTATAGCAATACTGGGCTTTTGCCTGCCTTGTCGGCAGACAGGCAAACCCGGTAAATAATATCAGGCAAAGCAATATTAGTTTTAGCAGGAAGGAACAAGCTTTCATAATACTTTAATATATTTGTTATTGTTCGGGTTGTCTAAGAATTTCTGATATTCCATTTTATACCAAACCAAATCAGGTTTTAGGTTGATCCCGAGTACTCGGGAGAGCGGCTGGTTTGGTTGATGGTCTTTGGTTATTGGGTTTTTCCCCATATACTTTTGACTTTTTACCAAACTAGTTGCGCAACCCATTAACTCAATACCTAAACAGTAACATATATTTTACAAAAGTAAGTATTCTATTAAAAAATTCATAAGGTACTTGTGTATTTTTGAAAATTCATGTAGGTTTGCAATAATACACGTTTATGGCAAACCCGGTTAACATAAAGAACAAAAAAGCCTCATTCGAATATTTTCTCCTTGAAAAATATACGGCAGGCATCATGCTTTCCGGAACCGAAATAAAATCGTTGAGGGAAAGCAAAGCCAACATCGCCGATGCATATTGCCTTTTTGTTAACGGGGAATTGTTTATCCGAAATATGCACATTTCCGAATATAAATTTGGAACCTGTAACAATCATGAACCTAAACGCGACCGTAAACTTTTACTGACAAAAAAAGAACTGAAAAAATTAAACACCCGCCTGAAAGAGCAAGGAGTTACAATCATTCCGTTACGGCTCTTTATTAATGAAAAAGGCTTGGCAAAGCTGGAAATATCTCTTGCAAAAGGGAAAAAGCAATACGACAAACGCGAAACCCTTAAAGGAAAGGATATACAAAGAGAAATAGAAAGGGATAGGTAATAGTCATTAGTTGTACTTTGCACAGGGTAAATTTGTACATTCTTTAAAAGTCCCAAACCCCAAGTCCCAAGCTTCAATCCCGCACATGCGGGAAAGACCTACGCTAAGTCTCCTTTGAATTTGGGGCTTGAAATTTGGAATTTGTGATTTTTTTTTATTTTTTTTTATGTTAATGCTTCTTTTTTTCTAAATTTGTCAGTACATAATTTAAGCATATTTGTCTAAAATCACAATTCATAAATCCTAAATCTTAAATCCTAAATCTTAAATCGTATGGGCTTACTAAATAAAATTAAAGGCGAATTTATTGATATCGTTGAATGGCTGGATCCATCAAATGATACTATTCTTCATCGTTTTGAAAGATATAACAATGAAATAAAATACGGTGCAAAATTAGTTGTGCGTGAATCGCAGGTTGCCGTGTTTATTAACGAAGGTCAGGTTGCTGATGTTTTCCAGCCCGGTACACATACGTTGGAAACACAAAACATGCCTGTTCTTACCACGCTGAAAGGCTGGAAGTACGGCTTCCACAGCCCCTTTAAGGCTGAAGTGTATTTTTGCAATACCAAAAATTTTACAGATCAGAAATGGGGCACAAAAAACCCTATTATGATGCGTGATGCAGAGTTTGGCGTTGTACGCATCAGGGCATTCGGCAACTATGCCATGAAAATCAAAGACGCTGTAAAATTCATTAGAGAAATTGCAGGTACCGATGGTACTTTTACTACTGAAAAGATCACCGAACAGCTAAAAAATATTACTATTACACGCTTCACCGATATCCTCGGCACAAGCAATATCCCTGTTCTTGACCTCGCCTCCAATTACGATGAGCTTTCCAAATTTGTTTTCGACAAGATAGGCCCAGAGTTTCTTGAATATGGTATTGAATTAACGAAGTTCCTTGTTGAAAATATTTCATTGCCACCTGCCGTGGAAGAAGCCATGGACAAGAGAACCAGTATGGGTGTTATTGGTAACCTCAGTGCTTTTACGCAATATCAGACTGCTATAGGAATTGAGGATGCTGCCAAGAACCCAGGTGGAAGCGCAAGCGCTGGAATCGGCATGGGTATGGGCTTTGCAATGGCCAACCAGATGGGGCAGAACATGATGAACCAGAATCAGCAACAGCAAAATACTCCTCCTTCTTTATCGCAGTTCCACGTTGTTGTGAATGGCCAGCAAACAGGTCCCTTTGCTGAACAAGCGCTTGCACAAATGGTACAGAGCGGACAGATCACCAAAGATACTCTGGTATGGAAAAACGGTATGGCAGCATGGACTTCTGCAGGACAGGTTCCTGAAGTTGCAAAACTCTTCACTCAGGCTCCGCCTCCGCTGCCTCCCCAGGTTCCACCGCAGCAATAATTGTAGAAAAATAGGTTAAGGTTAGGAAATCGGAAAATATAGGTTTTAGGTAAAGGTTAGGATGCCTGAAAATATATTGAAGATGCCATGGCAGAATGTAATGAAACAATGGTAAGCCTTATGCAAGGAAGAGATATTTATAATCTTGATGTTAAACTTATCAATTCACTTGTGGATATATATGATATTTCAGGAAGACAACTCTATATGCTTGCAGAAAAGTGGCGAACCTTCGAAAGAAAATAAACAACTTCTTAAGTTTAACCAACTTTATGACCTTAACCAAAACCGGCATCATAACCCTAACCTTAAAACTAATTTGGAATGCAAGAAATTAACACTCACGAAACCACCACTAATCAGCAACTCAAGTGCAAAGAATGCGGTGCTTTTCTGAAATTCTTACCGGGTACACATTCTCTGACCTGCGAATATTGCGGTGCGTTGAACGAAATTGAGAAATCGCAGGATCAAATCGAAGAAATCGATTTCGCTTCGTTTATCAATAACAAATTTGCAGGTGAAGAAAAACAGGATATTGTTACGGTAAAATGTACCAGTTGCGGCGCTTCAACTACCCTGCGTCCTAATGTTACTTCTGATATGTGTCCGTTTTGTGGAACCAGTCTTGTGGTTACAAGCGGAAGCACAAGCATTGTACTTAAACCAAAATCACTTTTGCCATTTATCATTGATCAAAAGAAAGGTTTTGAAAAATTCCGCAAATGGTTAAAAAAGTTATGGTTTGCTCCAAATGCGCTGAAAAGATATGTGAACAGCACAGATAAATTTAGCGGAATGTATATTCCTTATTGGACTTATGATTCCAATACTTCCAGTTCATATTCCGGTGCAAGGGGAACGTATTATTATGTAACAGAAACCTATACCACTACTGAAAATGGTAAGAGTGTAACAAAAACAAGAGAGGTTAGAAAAGTTAAATGGACCTCTGTTTCAGGGCATGTAAACAATGCTTTTGATGATATTCTTGTTATTGCCAGTAATTCATTGCCTGTTAAATACGCCGAAAAGCTTGAACCATGGGATCTAAAGAATCTGATTCCCTACGATGATAAATTCCTGAGTGGCTTCAGAACGGAAAGTTACCAGGTGGATGTAAAAGATGGTTTTACGAAAGCAAAAGTTATTATGGATAATTTTATCACACAATCTATAAAGAGCGACATTGGAGGCGATGAACAACGCATATACTCTGTTAATACAAGTTACAACGACATCATATTTAAACACGTGTTGCTTCCTATATGGATCAGTGCATACAAATTCAAGAATAAGGTTTACCGTTTTCTTATCAACGGACAAACAGGTGAGGTTCAGGGCGAACGTCCATGGAGCATATGGAAAATAATTTTCTTCTCATTAGCTATAGTTGCTGTTATTGCAGGCGCTGTAATTCTGATTAATTATTTTAATAATAAGTAAGTAAGATAAAAAAAGAAGGTCCTATGAAAAAAATTTGTTTGTTACTAATGGCGATTTCATTAGCTTTCGTTTCATTCAGCCAAACCACGAAAATTGTAAATGGAGACACTATTAACAAAACCGATCTTAAAAATCTGAAACAGGGTTACTGGGAGGAAACGAACAACAAGTTTTTATTGAAAGGGAATTATCTCAATGATAAAAAGGATGGAATTTGGGTCACATACAATTTCAAAGAATTGGCGACAAAAATTGAGTCATTCAGGAACGGGGAAAAAGATGGTATCATAATTAATATTGATGATAACGGCTATTATAAAGGAGAGGCAAACTATCGTAATGACTTATTAAACGGGGTTTCGCGGACATATGCTGTTGGCGGAAAACTTTTGAGTGACATAAATTATAAAAACGGTGTATTGAACGGATCAAAGAAAACATATTACAAAAGCAACAATATAATGCAGGAAGAAGCGAATTATTTGAACGGTCAGCGGGATGGTATAACTAAATGGTACGATACGAATGGAAAATTAATCGCTGAGTACTCATACAAGAATGGAAAATTTGAAGGTGTAAATAAAACATATTCTGCTAATGGCGATGTTTTAGTGGAAGAAACCTATGTGAATAATATTCAGAATGGACCTTATAAAGAATATTTTGATATTGAACCTGTCGTAAGTCAAAATACGTTTTCAAAAGATACAGATAAAAAAGAAAATGTAGTGAATAAGGAGGATGTATCTCTTAAAACTACTACTGTTAAACTCAAAGTATCAGGAAATTATCTGAACGGCAAAAAAGACGGAAAATGGCTTGAGTACGATGACAAAGGCGCTGTTATAAAAACTATCGTTTACAAAGATGGAGTTGAGAAAAAATAATCCTTTTTGCAAAATATCAGTAATATTTTCCTATATATACTAATGGAAAACAGGTTTGCAAAAAAATATCATGGTCTATGGTTGATGGTCTTAGCTGTTGGTTTGGTTTATGGTTATTGGGAAAAACCCATATCCCATTAACTAAAAACCAAACCAACTGCCATGACTTAAAACCTCAAACCTGATTTCTTTCAATATATCCGGAGGTTATATATAGAGAGGGAATGTTTTTTGAATTCAGCAGAACTTTTTTGTCAATAGGGTTGATGAACATGTCGGTGAAAAATAATCTTGGCGTTTTCATCAAAATTAAAAGGTTGGCATTATTGGCTTTTGCGTATTCAATCAGTTCGTTAGGAAATTCTTTTTCTATACATGTGGCGTAGTCTGTAATAAAAGGTATCTTGTTTTCAAGAAGCAATTTCTCTATCTTCTCTACACGCACACTCTGAACATACTGTCTTTCTTTGGCAGTTAAATTTATGGAAAAAAGTCTGACTGTTGCATTTGTATGTTTTGCGATATTTATTGTGTAGAATATTTTTTGCAGGGTATCTTCGGTACCATCTACAGGAAAAACAATAGTTTCGATATCCTTCCATTCAATGTTTCCCTGTACTACGTATATAGGAGCAAGGAAATTACTGATCATTTGCAGTACTTTGCTTGCAAGCGTATGTAACTGATCAATACCGATGAACATAAAGGAAATGTTCATATCTTTTGCAATATCGTGAATAGAAAGGATATTTCCTTTTCTGATAAGATAGTTCACCTTAACATGGAATTTATTTTCGGTTTTTTTGCATATATTTTCCAAGTCAATGTTTAATAATTGTTCTTCCTTGTTGTTTTGCCCGAGAAATTTCTTTGTGCTTTCGTCCACAATGTTCAATATGGTAACAGGTTGCTCAAATAATTGTGCAAAGTGGGCGGCATGATCAAGTGCAATATCCGAAACAGATGTGAAATCGTAAGGTATTAGAATGGGATTAATTTCTTTTGCTGCCATTTTTTGATATTAGATGTACCTTCCCACATCTCTCGGGTTAATATAAATAGAAGGAATGTTTTGTGAATTCAGAAGAACTTTCTTGTCAATAGGATTAATGAAAAGGTTGTTGAAATATAGTGTTGGTGTTTTCATCAAAATAAAAAGGTCTGCATTATTGGTTGTTGCGTATTCAGGCAGTTCGTCGGGGAATTCTTTTTCATCACGTGTGGCATAGTCCGTAACAAAAGGTATTTCTTTTTCAAGAAGCATTTTTTCTATCTGTCTTACACGTACATCCTGAGTATACTGCCTTTCTTTGTTTCTTAATTTTATGGAAAAAAGCCTGACTGTTGCGTTCGTATATTTTGCGATAATTATTGTGCAGGATATCTTTTGCCGGGTCTCTTCATAACTATCTACAGGAAATACAATAGTATTGATATCCTTCCATTTAATGTTTCCCTGTACTACATATACAGGAGCAGGGGAATTGCCTATCATTCTTAACACTTGGCTTGCAAGCGTATGTGGCTGGTCAATACCGATGAACATATAAGAAATATGCAGATTTTCCGCTATATTACGAATAGAAATGATACTCCCTTTTTTGATAAGAAAGCTCACTTTTACATGAAAATTTTTTCTGGTTTTTTCGCAAATTTTTTCCAGGTTAATGTTCAGAAATTTCTCTATCTGGTTGTGTTGCTTAAGAAATTTCTGTGTGCTTTCATCCACAATGTTTAAAATAATCAGTGGATACCCTGTTAGTTTTGCTATGCTAGCAGCATGTATAATGGCTACGTCCGAAACAGATGTGAAATCGTAAGGGACCAGAATAGGATGATTTTCCTTTGTTGTCATTTTTATTGTCTTGAATGTTTATATGAGAGGCGAAATTACTCTAAATAATTAATATATGAAATATTATACGATAAATATTAATAAAAATAACTTAAAACCTATTATACTGCAAACGGGATACCTTGCCTACCGGCAGGCAGGAATTTGTGCATTTTGAATAGGTCTTTGGTTTATAGTCAGGGCTGCCAGTTTAGTCAATGGTTTTCAGTTATTGGTAAAAATTAACTAAAGACCTTGACTAACGACCAAACCGGCTGCTGTAGACCGATAAAATGACTCAAAAGAAATGTATTATTTTATACCATTCTGAGTATAACAGGTGTGCAAAAATATTAAAAAACAGGAAATTATTTTATAACTTTATAAACTATTATACATTTTTATTATTGAGATTCCTCATTCCGCTTCGCTTCATTCGGAATGACAGCATCCGCCCTCCTTATCCCATAAAAGCCCTGTCATTCCGAGTGATAGCGAGGAATCTTTTTAAAAATATATAGTAGTTTAATAATTTTCTTTATTTTTGCATCTTTATTTAAAGAGAAAACGGATTAGGTAATGATAAATATTACATTTCCAGATAATGCAGTGAGACAATACCCTGAAGGTATTACTGCGTTAGAGATTGCGAAAAATATTAGTGAAGGACTTGCCAGAAATGTACTTTCTGCAAAGATCAATGGAGAAGTAATGGATGCCTGCATGCCAATACATGCAGATGCTTCCATTGTCTTTTATACATGGGATCATGAAGCGGGTAAAGCAACATTCTGGCATTCATCATCGCATCTGATGGCTGAAGCTGTTGAATTCTTCTATCCCGGGGTAAAATTCGGCATAGGCCCTGATATTGAAAATGGCTTTTATTACGACATTGACCTTGGTGACAGGATTATTTCTTCTGATGATTTCAAAAAGATCGAAGATAAAATGCTTGAAATTGCTAAGCGGAAAAATACCTTTGAACGCAGAGAAGTTTCAAAGCCGGAAGCCATTGAATATTTTACGAAAAAGAATGATCCTTACAAATTAGATCTTCTGAAAGAATTGGAAGATGGAACAATTACATTATACGAATCGGGCAATTTCACGGATCTCTGCAGAGGCCCGCATTTGCCTGATACAGGTTTTATCAAAGCTGTAAAACTTTTAAATATTGCAGGCGCTTATTGGAGAGGTGACGAACATAACAAGCAATTGACAAGGATTTACGGGATATCTTTCCCAAAGCAAAAAGAACTCGAAGAATACCTGGTATTGCTGGAAGAAGCAAAAAAACGCGATCACCGTAAACTTGGAAAAGAACTGGAATTGTTTGCGTTTTCTCCGAAAGTAGGAATGGGGCTGCCATTGTGGCTTCCCAAAGGCGCTGATTTGAGAGAAAGGTTAGAATCATTTCTTAAAAAAGTACAGAAAAAAGCCGGTTATGTACAGGTGCTCACACCACATATCGGACTTAAAGACCTCTATATTACTTCCGGACATTATGAAAAATACGGAAAAGATTCGTTTAAACCGATTTTAACACCGCAGGAAGGAGAGGAATTTTTTCTTAAACCCATGAATTGCCCCCACCATTGCGAAATCTATAAAACCAAACCCCGTTCATACAAAGATTTGCCTGTGCGTATGGCGGAATTTGGAACGGTTTATCGTTATGAACAAAGCGGAGAACTCCATGGCTTGACCAGAGTTAGAGGATTTACACAGGACGATGCACACCTTTTCTGTCGTCCCGATCAGGTGAAAGAGGAATTTATCGGAGTAATTGATATTGTTCTCTATATCTTTAAAGCGCTCGATTTTAAAGACTATACCGTACAGATATCGTTGCGTGATCCTAATAATAAGGAAAAATACATAGGATCGGATGAAAACTGGGAAAAGGCAGAAAAAGCCATTTTAGAAGTAGCCGAAGAAAAAGGTTTGAAAACCGTTATAGAAGTGGGTGAAGCGGCTTTCTACGGGCCAAAGATGGATTTTATTGTGAAAGATGCATTAGGACGCAAATGGCAATTGGGAACAATACAAGTAGATTATAATCTGCCTGAGCGTTTTGAACTTGAATATACCGGCAGCGACAATCAGAAACACAGACCTGTTATGATACATAGGGCGCCTTTCGGTTCAATGGAGAGATTTGTTGCGGTTTTACTCGAACATTGCGCAGGAAAGTTGCCTCTGTGGCTTACTCCGGATCAGGCCATGATCATTCCGATCAGCGAAAAATATATTAATTATGCGAAAAATGTTTTGAATTTGCTGAATAATTACGAAATTCGCACCCTCATTGACGACAGAAACGAAAAAACGGGCAGGAAAATCCGTGATGCAGAACTTCAAAAAATCCCGTTTATGCTCATAGTTGGAGAGAAAGAAGCAGCAGATGGAACAGTTTCTGTGCGCAAGCAGGGGCAGGGTGATATGGGTTCATTCTCTTTAAAGGATTTTGCTGATTTAGTTAACAATGAGATCATAAAAATGACTGCTATTTGAGTAATAATTAATTGTAGTCGTTTGTAAACGGGAAAGAAAAAAAGGTGTTTTTAGTCGTTTAATGTCGCTTGCAAACGGATAGAAAATAACAAAAAGGGTTAAATGGCAAGGGAAGGCGAAGATGAGGGGGTGATTTTCTTTGGGGAGGATAAAATTAGGAAAGGTACTGATATAAACAAGTTATGCCCAATATAGATTTTGACACCTTGATATTTAAAATACAAATAAACGACAACAAATCACTAACAATTTAAACCAAACAATTATGAAAAAAACAATTTTACTTTTTGCAGGACTTGCACTATTCACGATGAAAACGCAAGCACAGACAGTTTCCGACATTGACGGGAATGTCTATAATACTATTACCATAGGGACACAGGTTTGGATGAAAGAGAACTTAAAAGTAACTCATTATAGCAACGGTGACGCCATCCCTAATATATCCGACAATACATCATGGAGCAATCTTGCAACAGGAGCAAGATGTTATTACAATAATGATTCTGCAGTAAATGCTCCTGTTTATGGCGTATTATACAACTGGTATGCAGTTAATGACAGTCGTAATATAGCCCCCACCGGCTGGCATGTGCCGACCGATGCCGAGTGGACGACACTGACGACTTATTTGGGAGGAGAAAGTGTTGCCGGTGGTAAACTTAAAGAAACAGACACAACCCATTGGCAAAGCCCTAATACAGGAGCGACCAACGAAACGGGTTTCACAGCCCTTCCGAGTAGCTTCCGTGGCGACAATGGGATATTCGGCTACGTTGGCGTCTACGGTTACTGGTGGAGTTCGACCGAGTACAATGCGATCTATGCTTGGTTCCGGGACGTGCACTACAATGTCAGCAGTGTAGGCAGAAGTTACTACGATAAGGAGGTTGGCTATAGTCTGAGGTGTATGAAAAATAATGGCAGTGACATTGAAGATATAAATTATCAGAAAAAATTATATATATATCCTAACCCTGTCATCGACAGAGTGTATATAGACTGTGCCGAAAGACAAGATTTAAAAATGCAAATTTACAATGTTGTTGGAGAGTGCGTCCTGCAAAGAGCATTAAACAGTGGTACGGATGACATTGACGTTAGTTCGTTGTCGAAAGGGATTTATGTAATTCAAATTACTGGTGCTGACTGGACGGTACAGCGTAAATTGACTAAGGAGTAATCTATACTGGGCATAACAGGCGTTTGCTTTCAGTGGCGGGACAGTGGCTCGTAGGACAGGAAAGTAATAAATTTAAACGGTAGTGCTTCGTGGAAAGTGCAGTGCTGAAAACCGCCACCGAAAAGCAAGCGCCGGATCGTTAAAGAAAACTTATTGCTAAAAGAAAATTTTTGTATCTTTGTATTTATGATTAAAAGAGTTTACATTGACACTTCCGTATTTGGCGGATATTTTGATAAAGCGTTTGAAAAAGAAACCAAACTCTTTTTTGAGAAAATATTGGAAAGACGAATAAGAATAATTGTCTCTGATATTTAACTATGAAAAAAACTGATATTAGAGAAAGTTTAGTAAAGAAAATGCGAGAGATTCGGGATAACTTGAGTCTTGAAATAATGAATATGACTTTTGAACAAGAGAAAGAATTTATCAAGGATCAATTGCTAAAATTAAAACACGGCAGGCAACAAGGTACTGCTGCTTTGCGTAACATCAGTTAAGTAAGATGTAATATGAAATATTTTAGTATTAATTAATTTAAGGAGGAAAAAATATAGCAACAACTAATTTCAGACCGACTTTTCGCCGCTTTGGGCTAAAAAAAGAAGATACCCATTTTATTAACGAAAAGATTAAAGCGCCCGTAGTACGTGTTGTAGGTGAAAATATTGAACCGGGAATTTACCCAATCAGAGAAGCCTTACAAATGGCTATAGATCAGGATTTGGATTTGGTGGAAATATCACCATCAGCAAACCCGCCTGTTTGTAAGATCATTGATTATAAAAAGTTTCTTTATGAACAAAAGAAAAAACTAAAGGAGCAAAAAGCTAAAGCTGCTAAAGTTGTTGTAAAAGAACTTCGCCTTAGTCCGAATACTGATGAACACGACTTCAATTTTAAAATGAAACATGCTGTCAATTTTCTTGAAGATGGCGCTAAGGTTAAGGTTGATCTGTTTTTTAAAGGCAGATCGATACTTTATAAAGAAAAGGGAGAGATCATCCTGCTGAAATTTGCTGATGCTCTTACAGAATACGGAAAAGTAGAACAATTGCCGAAACTGGAAGGGAAAAGAATGTTTATGATAATTGCTCCAAAGAAAAAATAATAAAACAATATATAAATCAAAACGTCTGATATAATGCCAAAGATGAAAACAAAGTCCGGCGCCAAGAAAAGATTCACTCTTACTGGAACCGGCAAGATTAAAAGAAAACATGCTTACAAGAGTCATATCTTAACCAAAAAGGAAAAGAAAAGGAAAAGAAACCTGACACATATTACATTAGTTGATAAGGCTGATGAACGTAAAATTAAAAGGACTCTTTGTATTTAATTATTATGCATAAAACCATACATTTTTTAAAGTCCCAAATTCCAAATTTCAAGCCCCAAATTCAAAGGGGACTTAGCGTGGGTCTTGGTTCTTGAAGCTTGGGACTTGGGGTTTGGGTCTTTTAAAGAATGTGCAAATTTACCGCGTGTAAAGTATAAGTAGTATTAACCTTGTTGTCAGCTCCAAAAGTTCCTGCCTGAAATTGCAGGACGCTGAAACAAAAAAACGATGAAACAATGCCAAGATCAGTAAATGCTGTAGCATCAAGAGCAAGAAGGAAGAAAATTCTGAAACAAACGAAAGGATACTTCGGCTCCAGAAAAAATGTCTGGACAGTAGCTAAAAACACCTGGGAAAAAGGCCAACAGTACGCCTATCGCGACAGGCGCACAAAAAAACGTAATTTCAGAGGACTGTGGATCATCCGCATCAATGCCGGTGTGAGAGAATTTGGAATGTCGTATTCCGAATTCATGGGCAAGATACACGAAAAAAATATCACCATCAACAGGAAGGTACTTGCCGACCTGGCAATGAATAATCCTGAAGCTTTTAAAGCGATTGTTGATTCGGTGAAGTAAATTAAGGGCATCTCGAAAAACTCAATTAGAACGTCATTGCGAGGAAGGTACGACCGAAGCAATCTTAACATTGAAGCATACTACATAAGATTGCTTCCAATTTCGTTCCTCATGGTTCGCAATGACGATGAGGTTTTTAGATGTGCCCTTAAACAAAGTCATTCAATAATTATATTTTTTTCCCCAAAGCGACTGTAAACGCTGTCGTATCTCATCTTCACGTTTGTTGTTGCCCGGGTCGTAAAACTTTTTCCCTTTTATTTTTTCCGGCAAAAATTCTGTGTTTGCAAAGTTGTTTGCGTAATCATGCGCATATTTATAATCTTTTCCATAACCAATCTCTTTCATCAGTTTTGTTGGCGCATTTCGCAAATGTAATGGTACCGGTTGGTTGCCCGATCGTTCAATTTCTCCATGTGCACTTTGTATTGCCATGTACGATGCATTACTTTTTACGGATGTGGCAAGATATATAGCTGTCTGACTCAGTATCAGTTCACATTCCGGATATCCGATAACATCAATAGCCTGAAAGCAGGCATTAGCTAGTAAAAGAGCGTTAGGATTGGCGTTACCGATATCTTCAGATGCAAGTATTAGCATGCGGCGGGCAATAAATTTTGGATCTTCGCCGCCTTCTACCATGCGGGCAAGCCAGTAAACAGAGGCATTGGGATCACTTCCGCGCATAGATTTTACGAATGCAGAAATGATATCGTAATGCTGTTCGCCGCTTTTATCATATAAGGCAATATTTTTTTGAATTACGTTCAGAACTTTATCGTCCGTGATGGTTATAACTTCATTATGTTCCGATTGAACCACCAGTTCAAAAGCATTCAGCATTTTTCGGGCATCACCGCCAGAAAGCCTCAGCAGCGCTTCTGATTCCTGTATTTCAATTTTCTTTTGAAGTTCTGTTTCGGTATAAATTCTTGCTTTTTCCAATAGTTCCAGAAGTTCTTCTTTGCCCAGGTCTTTTAAAATATAAACCTGACAACGCGATAGGAGAGGTGATATTACTTCAAAAGAAGGATTCTCTGTTGTTGCGCCTATCAGTGTAACTATCCCTTTTTCTACTGCGCCAAGAAGCGAATCCTGTTGCGATTTGCTGAAGCGGTGTATTTCGTCAATGAAAAGAATGGAATGTTGCTGTTCTTTTTTTGCTTTTTCAAAAACTTCGCGAACATCTTTTACACCTGAATTAACTGCGCTGAGAGTATAAAATGGACGGTCGAGTTGTTTTGAAATAATATACGCCAGTGTTGTTTTTCCCACCCCCGGCGGTCCCCAGAAGATCATGGAAGGAATATTACCCGACTCAATGGCTTTTTTTAGTATGGCATTTTCGCCGACGAGGTGTGTTTGCCCGATAAATTTATCTAGAGTCGAAGGCCTTAGTTTTTCTGCAAGAGGAATATTATTCATGGTTACTACGATATTGGAAAGCTAAATTACATAAATCAGCTTATCCATTTATACTTCGATTGAATAAGTTCGCAAAATTTACAAACTCATTCACTCAGTATAGAAAAATATAATAAAAAAACCTGCCGTTTCCGGCAGGTCTGTTTTGAAGAATTAATATTCAGAATTTCACTTTCGGTGGTTTCTCTGCACCTTCTATGGCTGTGAAATAAGCTTTATTTTTAAAACCAAACATCCATGCAAAAATATTCTTGGGGAATTTGCGGATGTATATGTTGTAATCTTTAGCGGCAGCATTAAAGGCAGTTCTCATAGTTACTATATTGTTTTCGGTAGTTTCAAGTGTTGTTTGAAGTTGCTTGAAATTTTCGTTGGCTTTTAATTCGGGGTACCTTTCAACAATTACTTTAAGATCGGTTTTCAGATTATTGTAAGCAGATGTAAGTTGTGCCTGAGCATCCTGAAATTTTGCCAATTGAGCGCTATCCATCTTATTTGCGTCTAATTTAAAATTGGATGTTGCTTTTGCTCTTGCTTCGGTTACTTCGACAAAAGTGCCTTTTTCGTGAGTAGCATACCCTTTAACGGTTTCAACAAGATTTAAGATCAGGTCGGTTCTTCTTTGGTAGACATTCTGAACCTCTGCCCATGTTTTGCTGTAAGTTTCCTCGCGGGTTACCATTCCGTTATAACTGTTGCATGCAGGAATTCCCATAATCAGCAAAAGCACAAATACAAAGGCAAGAATCATAGTAGTGCCAAGGCATCCGGTCTTGGGCTTTATTGGTGGTTTAAAACCGGATTGTGTAGTGTTTGAGAAATTTGTCGGTACATTTGGTGTTGTAGTTTCCATAGGTATAAAGTTTTATTTTGATCGTGCTAAATTAATAAATCTTTTCTACTTATCAATAAATCCCAAATCCAAAGTTGTCCTATTGGATTTTCAATTCTTTGATATTTGCAGTATCCCTTGCCAGGTGCAGTCTTGTGTCGTTTATAAATGTTTTGAATGATAGTTTATCCTCCGGGTTCATGTTAAAAGTAGTTGAATCATTTTCGAACATTGATATTGGCAATACATAATATTTTACAGGGGCAGCTTGCTTATACACCCAAAAAGGAATGTATGAAATCTTGTCAATTTTTATTTTTTTTGTATAAATATTTCTTGCAATGGCAAAGCGGGCAAATATTCCTCCATCACAGAAATGTTTCCGCTGGTTTGCGACAAAATTTCCCAGCGACCATATAACAAGACCTGTTTTAAGTTTTCCTGAATACTCATTTTTCTATTTTCTTTTAAATATTTGAATAAAGTTTTTATTATAGAGTTTTTCCCATTTTCCTGATTGCTCCAAATTATTAATTTTTTCTGTGAACTCTTTTTCTGTTAAGCATGGATAGTAATTGGCTTTGCTGCATACGATAATATAATCAGCATCTTCAATGACAGGAAACAGATATATTTTTTCTCGGAAACTTAAATGAGGAACGAACTCATCCTGGGCGCTTACAGAGGCATTTTCAGGAATTAGTTTAAGTGCAGTATATGCTTCTTTAATATTGAAATCTCTTGTATAATGGGCATTTTGATAAAATCGTTGATTTTGCCTGTTGAAGTATGTATAAGTATTATCAAAAGTTCTTAAAGAAACAGCAGTGGTGAGCAATATTAGAGTATAAATCAGGATTCGCTTTGTTTTGCTGTTGTCAATATCATTGATAAAAGTAAATGCTCCTATGGTTATGATTGGAATAAATTCAACGGAATAATGTGCGCCAAGTCCCCAATATGTTTCTATGTCGCAAAACATCTTTTGTCCGTAAATAGACAATAACATGAGGAGGTAATAAGGGCGAAAAAAAAGCAAAATGCCTCCTGACAGAAGTATGGCCAGGTGTAATTCGGTTTTCACATAATCTCCTTCAGCAGTACCAAGATGATTTATAAACAAGAGTTTAAACGCATATAATGGTCTTGTAATAATAGTTGTCAGTGCTTCGATTATATTATTCCCGAGCACAGAGTAATGGAAATGCATGTATCCGCTACCGGGTTTCCCAAGAAAGGGAATTAACCATTTAACTACAAAGAGAAAGTAAGCTAGAGATACAATACATAGAATAGCTGAAAAAATAAGTTTTTTGCGCTCTTTTCTATACATGATCATCATACCGGAAAAAAGAAAAAATCCCCATAAAGCCATATTTTCTTTGGATACCAGAAAAAGCACGAACAGGAAAACAGCCTGTTTCCATTTGTTCTTATGAATGAAATAGAATATCCATGGGACAAACATTGTCCCGACCACATTATTATGGTAGTCGAATGCAAGAGCCGAATATATTCCGTAAAACAGAAAGAACTGAATCATAGCTGCAATTGCAAGCTTTCGTTTGTTGCTTATTAATTCAATATATTTATATATGCCTTGCCCCCCAAGTAGTATCGCAACTATCTGCACAATCAGTAAAGTATATGATCCAAATAAATAATAAAGTTGAGATACAATTATCAAGAGCAGTTCAAAATGGTCGCTCAGCAAATTCCCGAAATCAGGCTGAAATACGGTATTATGATTGATACGAAAATGGGCATAATCATACATTGCCTGGTTGTAAATACCAAGGTCCAATGCATAAGTACGGAACATATAGTGATTTACTAAGGAGATTATTGAATACAAGATAGCGAAACCAAGAATTACTAATGCCTTGGTGATATTTACATTCTTAATATTTTGCATATTCTTTAATAAGGTATTAGGATACGGCATTCAAAAATACAAAATAACAGGCTAAATATTATTTTGAGGTGCCAAGAGAAACATAAGCAGGTACCTGTGTTTATTATTTTGGTTAACAAAATTTCTAATTAATCTAATTAAAAAATAACTCATTAATATTTGCTGTATCCTTTGCCAGGTGCAGTCTGGTGTCGTTTATAAATGTTTTGAATGATAGTTTATCCTCCTGGTTCATGTTAAATGTTGTTGAATCATTTTCAAACATTGATATTGGCAATACATAATATTTTACAGGAGCAGCTTGCTTATATAGCCAAAAAGGAATGTATGAAATCTTATCAATTTTAATTTTTTCTGTATAGATATTTCTGCCAATATCAAACTTAACAAATATTCCTCCATCACAGAAATGTTTCCGCTGGTTTGCGACAAAGTTTCCCAGCGACCAAATAACAAGACCTGTTTTAGGTTTTCCTTTATACGAAAAATTAACCAATTCAACCGGCTGGATAAC
>Ga0265296_1002402_pt1 | contig 19018 bp, 21 predicted proteins | sample MunlanPumphouse1_FD_189073 | JGI IMG/M metagenome (GOLD analysis project Ga0265296, IMG submission 189073) | Groundwater microbial communities from a municipal landfill in Southern Ontario, Canada - Pumphouse #1 | ecosystem: Environmental > Aquatic > Deep subsurface > Groundwater | place...
AGGATAAAGTATTGCTACCTTCATTCGAGCCTATATCCGGCGACTATATTATTTATAAAAACGGTTTAGATATCACACATGCAGGCATCGTCAAAAATAAGGATATTGTGGTTTCTAAATGGAGGCTTGGTCCAATTATTGAACATTCAACTCTCGCAGTTCATCCAAAATATGGATTAGATATAAGTTATTATAAAAAAACCGATCCAAATAAAATAAAAGAGAGTTTACGTAAAATGCGTAATCAATCTAAAGAGTTATTACTCAGTGAAAAATAATAGGGCTGGCAAGATATTAGAAATTATTGAAAAAATACAGAATAGAATTATAAAAAATTAAAAGCGGCGCGCCAACTTTGTTGGTACGAAATTCGGCGGCGGAAAAGCGAGGGCGGGCAAAAATTCCTTCCCCCCCAACCCCCTTCCTTTTTGCCCGCCCGAGTATTCAGTTTGGCGCGCGAAGCGCGCCATCAGTTCCGTTCAAAAAAGGTTCGGATTTCGTCAAACAAACGCACAATATGGATAGGTTGATTAAAATCTGATAAAATTTTATCAATGATTGAATTATCTACCCCTCTTTCTCAATTAAAAGGCGCCAGGGTAAAGACTCTTGAGCGTTTAAAAAAATTTAAAATTGAAACTGTCAAAGACTTACTTTGGCATTTTCCTTTTCGCTATGAGGATTTTTCCAATATCTCAAAAATCAGCGATTTGAAAATCGGACAGCACGCGACAATTCGCGGCGAAATCGTTTCGGTAAAAATGTGGAAAAGTTGGAAAAAAAGAATGTTTATTATTGAGGCTTTGGTGAGCGACGACAGCGGTTCAATTCGCGCGATTTGGTTTAATCAAAGATTTTTAATAACAGTCATTAAAAAAGGAATAACGGTTAATCTGGCTGGGAAAATAATTGAGACGAAGGGAGGATTAACAATATCGCATCCGATTCATGAAATTATTACGTCTTTAAAAAAAGATGCAAGCGAATTAAGGCATACCGGCAGAATCGTGCCGGTATATCCGGAAACAAGAGGGTTAACTTCAAAAATGCTTCGGTTTCTTATTCAGCCGATATTAAAAAGCATTGGTTTTTTGGAAGATCCTTTGCCCGAAGAAATTTTAAAATCATCAAATTTGCTTGATTTAGAGACCAGCCTTCAGACAATTCATTTCCCCGAAAAAATTTCTGAGGCGATTAATGCCAAGAAACGTTTTGCTTTTGAAGATTTGTTTTTTTTGCAATTGGTTAATTTACGGCAAAGAATAAAATTGTCGCAAGAAAAAGCGTATTCCGCGGAAATTGATTTGGAAGAAATAAAAGAAATGCTTAAAAAACTTCCGTTTGAATTGACGCATTCCCAGAAAAAATCACTTTGGGAAATTTTGCAAGATTTGAAAAAACCACATCCGATGAACCGGCTTTTGCAGGGCGATGTCGGTAGCGGAAAAACGATTGTGGCTGTTTTGTCGGCTTTGGTTTTAGCGAAAGACGGCAAACAAATCGCTTTTATGGCGCCCACGGAAGTGCTGGCAAAACAGCATTATGAAACTTTTAAAAAATTTTTCAAAAAATTCGATAAGGGTGTTGGATTAGTTACCGGTTCAATGGCGAAAGTTTTTTATGGAGATGGGTTGGAAAGTGATTTCAAAAAAAACGAATTGATTAAAAAAGCGGAAACTAACGACATAAAAATAGTTTTTGGCACTCACGCTTTAATACAAAAATATGTTAAATTCAGCGATTTGGCTTTAGTGATAATTGACGAACAGCACCGTTTTGGGGTTAAACAACGAGCCGAACTTTTAAAAAAATCCCTGCCCGCCGATAGGAAGGATAAGTCAAACATAAATATTCCGCATTTATTATCTATGTCCGCGACTCCCATACCAAGAACATTGTCTTTAACGGTTTTCGGCGATTTGGATTTGTCCATTATTGACGAATTGCCGAAAGGCAGAAAAGAAATAATTACCAAGATTGTGGCGCCGAAAGATCGCGATAAGGCGTACGCTTTTATCCGCGGACAAGTAAAAAAGGGGAGGCAAGTTTTCGTGATTTGTCCCCGCATTGAACAGACTAATACAGACTTAACACAGACTAATACAGATTTAACACGGACCAATACGGACTATGCACAGACTAATACGGACAGTCTGTATAATTCAGTGTCAAGTCAGTATAAGTCCGCGTTGCTATGGGAAAACGTCAAAATGGTAAAAGAGGAATATGAGAAACTTTCCAAAAATGTTTTTCCGGATTTGCGCGTGGCGATGATGCACGGAAAAATGAAAGCCAAAGAAAAAAATGAAGTGATGAAAAATTTCAGCGGTCATAAAATTGATATTTTGGTTTCCACTTCGGTAATTGAAGTCGGTGTTGATATTCCGAACGCCGTAATAATGATGATTGAAGACGCGGATAAATTCGGTCTGGCGCAACTTTATCAGTTCCGCGGCCGCGTGGGCAGGGGAGAACACCAATCGTTTTGTTTCTTATTGACGGAATCCGGTTCAAAATCAACCCATCAGCGATTGCGTTCTTTAATTGAAGCGAAAAGCGGCTTTGAGCTGGCGGAAAAAGATTTGGCGATTCGCGGACCAGGAGAATTTTTAGGGGAAGAGCAAACCGGCGTGCCGGATTTGGCAATGAAAGCGGTTAGAAATCCCGAGCTTGTTAAATCCAGTCGCCAGGCGGCGGAGGAAATTTTAAAAATTGACCCCGAACTAAAAAATTATCCCTTGCTTAAAACCCGTCTGGAAATCTTCCAAAAGGACGTGCATTTGGAGTAAAAAAAGTAATCGCGAATAATGCTAATTTTAGGCAAATAATGCGAATTAATTATTTCTGTGGTATATTATATAGAATATAGATATTGCCCATGAGGGGTTGACATTTTTAAAAAAGGTAGTATAATTATAATGTTCATTGATAAACAAACGAGAAAAAATCTCGTTTTAAAAAGGAGGAAGAAAGATGATAAGTAAGAGGACAATAGGTGATGTTTTGTTTGAATATTTGGTATTAATAGCATATTTAATTTTTGCATTCATCTTTTTTATTGTTATGTTTTCATATGTCCAAGAAGGTAGGGCAAATGAAAAAACAGACGTTGATGCAAAAATAGTGATTGTTGGCGGATTCACTTCTACCGCTGAGCAAATGAAATTTTTAGAGGAGAAATTTCCAAATTCTGCGGTTATCATACTGCAGAAGTATGCGCCCCTGGAAGAGGCTGAGGAGGTTTTTCTAAAACAACTGGAAGAGTTGGGATTAAAAGATGAGCCGGTTGTTTTTATAGCCTTCTGTTGGGGAGGGCTAATCGTTAAAAAAATCTCGGAAGATTATCCCGAAAAAATAAATATTAAAAAAATAATCACGATTGCAACTCCGAGTAAGGGGTATTCCATAGCGCCACGTTGGGTATGGAGAATGCTCTACGGCAAAATGCCTGCAGTGAAAAGTAAATATCCTCTGTTTGTTATAGCGGGGGATAAAGGAGAGGATAGATGGTTTTTAAACGGTTCCAACGACGGAACCGTGGAGCTTGATTCTGTTTTATCAGTGGAAGCTGATGAAATAGTACTTTTTCCGCTTAGCCATCTGCAATTGCTTCATAATGAAGCTGTTGTGGAACAGATTAAGCTATGGGTAAGTAATTAAAAATTAAGAAAGGAAGGTAGAAAAGATATGAAAAGAATGTTGGTAATCAATGGCTCCCCAAATGGAGCCAAAGGAAACACGGAAATTTTAGTGAATGCTTTTGTAGAAGGAGTGGAAGCGGCAGGCGCATCCGTAACGCGGTTGTACACGAAGAATCTCCGAATTAATCCATGTTGCGGAACTCTCCATTGTTGGAAAAATCAAGGGAAGTGTTGCATGAAAGATGATATGCAACAAGTCCTTGAAGCGATGAATAATGCAGATGTATTGGTGCTAGCGTCACCTGTCCATGTAGATGGACTCACTGGTCCATTAAAAAATCTGCTTGATAGGTTTGTGGTAAGAGTAAGTCCGTATATAGTGAATAGAAACGGTCATAACACTCACGCTCTATCAAATAAAAGCTCAAGCATCAAAAAGTTGGTGTTGATCAGTAATTGCGGATTTCACGAAATGGATAATTTTGACGCGATGTTGGTTCATGTAAAAGCAATCGCAAAACTTTTTCATTGTGAGTTCGCAGGAGCTTTACTCAGGCCGCATGGACCAGCAATGAGATTCTTGCCGAAGAATTTAATTTCAGAAGTTATATTATCCGCAAAAATGGCGGGGCAGGAATTGATTAAAGCTGGAAGAATGTCTGAGAAGTTAGAACAAGCCGTGAGTCAGGAATTGATAGGCAAAAAAAAGTACGAACTCATGGTCAATGCGCATTGGACGAAAGTAAGAATAAAATCTTTTTTTTCGAAGGATAAGGATATTAGCTATTCGGAAAAACCTTCTCTTTCGACAGAGACAGCATATCTGCCATCGTAGAGATGGTAGAATATTTTACAATACAGGGTCTCAACTTCAAGTTGAACCCTGTTTTTTTTACGCTTTCGCCACTACTAGCGCGATTATTTTTTGCGCTCCGTTTTGTTTGAGAATTTGAACAGCTTCGTTTATTGTGGAACCGGTCGTGAAAACGTCGTCAATCAGCAGAATGTTTTTATTTTTAATCAATTCAATCGCGGAGTCATTGATTTTAAAACAATTTTTTATATTTTCCGTTCTTGATTCGTTGTTTTTGCATTGCGCCTGGGGCTTGGTGTTTTTGGTTCTTTTTAAGGCGTCTATTAAATTTAGATTTAGTTGTCGCGCGATGTATTCGGCTAAAAGTTTTGATTGGTTAAATCCACGCTGTCTTTCTTTTGAACGATGAAGGGGAATGGGAATTACAATATAATTTTCAATTTTAAATTTACAATTTTCAATATATTTTATTATTAATTCTCCTAAAATCGGCGTTAGATTTTCAAAACTGTTGTATTTAAAATAGTGGATTAAATTTCGGAGAACAGGGTCATCGTAATTTCCAGCCGCTCCAAGAAGATAATTAGCGTGACTGCAAATTTTTTTATTTTCTGCCAAACGCAAACGGCATACCGGACAAAATAAAGAAGTGTTTAATTGGATTGAATTATAACAAACATCGCAAAGATATTGAGTTTGCAGTTTTTGTTCCGTGATGAGCGTTTTATGGCAATTAAGGCAAAGTGGCGGGAATAAAATATCAAGAATAATATTTTTCGCTTTGATTAAAAATTTAATCATTGCTATAATTATATCATGTTTGATTTTATAAAATCATATCTTGGCATAGGGCCGGTGCTCGGCGTTGATATCGGAACCGCTTCAATAAAAATAGTTGAAGTTAGAAAAACCTCAACTTTGCCGAAGCTTATTAATTACGGAATTTTAAGAAGCAATACTCATTTGGACCGTCCTAATAGCGCTATTCAAAGCAGCGCCCTTAAAATTGTTGAAAAGGAAACAGCCGAGCTTTTAAAAATTCTTATAAAAGAGGCGGGGTTTAAGGCTCGCGAAGCAGTCGCTTCAATTCCCGTTTTTTCGGCTTTCATCACTTTATTGGAAATGCCGCAGATGCCCGAAGCCGATGTCGCCAAAGCGATGGCATTCCAGATAAAACAGCATATTCCGCTACCGGTTTCGGAAGTCGCCATTGATTGGCTGAAAGTCGGCGATAAAGAAACGGAAGGGGGAATAAAACAGCAGATCCTTTTAATTTCTATTCCCAAGGAAATCATAAAAAGATACCAGAATATTTTCAAACTGGCCGGTTTAAGATTAAAAGCGCTGGAAATTGAAAGTTTGAGCTTGGCGCGGGCTTTGGTCGGTAGCAGTTCAGCCCCTACTTTGATAGTTGATATCGGCGCCTGTTCAACCAATATCGCGGCGATTGACCAGGGATTTTTGAAATTAAACGTATTCAGCGATATCGCCGGTTCGTCTTTGACAACCGCTATAGCCAATGGTTTGGGGGTCAACGTGAAACGCGCCGAGAATCTTAAAAAACAAAAAGGGTTAAAAGCGGAAAGGGCGGAATATGAGTTATCCACATTGCCCTTGCCTTATCTTGATGCTATAATTGGAGAAAGCATAAGGGCAAAAAATAAGTTTGAAAGGGAGCAGGAAAAAAAGATTGAAAAGATTTTTTTGGCGGGAGGCGGAGCCAACTTATCGGGCATTGATGAATATTTTACAAAACAAATGGGCGCGCCTGTTTTAATCGGCGATTCGTTGTCAGCGTTAAGTTGTCCTCCGGAAATTGGAATATTAGCAAAACAACTTGGTTCTGAATTAGCGGTAGCCGTAGGACTAGCAATTAAAGTTTAAAAATTATGCCGTCATTTGAAGGACAATTTAAAAATAAGGAATATTTATCCGCGCAAACTCCGTGGCGCGTTCTTATTTTAACGTTCACAGTTTTTATTTTTACCGTTTTAATATATTTCGGAATGGTGTTTGGATATGGGCCGTATCTTAAATCAAAAACAAGAAGTCTTGACCAAAAAATATCTGTTTTAAACCAATCAGTGGATGAAACTCAGCAAAAACAAATAATCACTTTTTTCTCGCAGATGACGAATATACAAACTCTTCTTTCCAAACACAAAACTTTTTCCCAAATTTTTGATTTTGTTGAAAGAAGCACTTATCCGCAAATAAATTATTCTGATTTTAAATTTAGCGCCGCCGAGATGGAAATAAAAATAGAAGGAACGGCTCCCACTTATAATGATTTAATAAAAGAGCTGGCTCTTTACAAACAATCGCCGGAAGTAAAAACAGCGCAGCTTGAGAATTCAAGCGCGCAAGAACAATCAAGGGAAGTGAGATTTAGCATTAAATTGATTTTAGATCCGCAATTTCTCAAACAACAAATAAGCAGAACCAGTGAGCCGACAATTAATGAAGCAACATCAACACCACAACAATGAAACCGTCAACTAAAAGAATGTTAAGCATATTGGTGGCGATTATTTTATTAATCGCTTCGGTTTTTGTTTATACTTCCTTGATTAAACCGGAATATAAAGAAATATCGGCGATGAGAGACAGAACCGCCACTTTAAGCCAGACTTATAATAATTACGAATCTTTTAATAAAAAATTTCAGGAGATATTCGCGCAATATCAAAATCTCGGTGATTTGGAAAATCAATTATCAATGATTCTTCCTTCAAAAATTGACGCGGCTTATGCCGCGAATCAGATATCGGGCATAGCTCAAAAAAATAAATCAAATCTTCTGTCGTTTACCACAAGACAGTTGGCGATAAAACCCGGCATCGGCACGGTGAAAGGAATAGGCACGCTAAGGATGGAAGCAAAATTATCCGGCAGTTATGAAGATTTTAAAATGTTCTTAAGAGACATAGAAAGCAATATAATGATTTCCGATTTGGTAAGTTTGAGAATTGAGAGACAAAGAGGCGGAGGCGGAGGAATTTTATACACATTAATGATAGATACTTATTATCAGGCGGAATAAAACTATGGCTATTTTAATAGAAGAAGAAAAAAAGAGAATAAATTGGTTTGCTTTATTAAGCGTTATTGTCATTGCCGGCATTTTATTTGCAACGGTTTATTATTTATTTTTTATCAATCCGGCGTCAATTGAAATTATCATTCCTCATCGCTTAAAAGTTCTTGAACAAGTGGAACAAATAAAATTCAATCCCGCTGAGATTCTTGATAATCCGACTTTGAGAAATTTATCTCCCAAGGTGATGCCGATAATTCCGGAACCGACTTTTAATTCTAACCCGTTTAAATAATGGAAAATAAAATTTTACTTCAGGAGCTGGTTAAACAAAATTTAATCAGCGAAAATGTTTCCAAAAAGCTTTTACAGGAAGCGGCGCTTATAAGAAGAAGCGCGGAAGATTTGATTTATGAACGTCGTCTTGTTGATGAAGAAAAATTGGCGGATGTTAAAAGTCGCCTTTTAGGTGTGCCATACAAAAAAATCAAAGCCGAGGAGATAAGCGACGAAACTTTAAAATTGGTTTCCGAAGATGCGGTGAGGAATTATAAAATAGTTCCCATTGATAAAACCGGAGAAATGCTGGTAGTCGGCATGCTGAATCCCGATGATTCCAACGCTCAAGACGCTTTGAAATTTATCGCTAAGCAATCGCGCATTAATTTGGGGGTTTATTTAATTGCTCCTTCTGTTTGGGAATCGGTTTTGAGGCGTTATTCTCCATATAGAAGCGAAATTGACGCCGCCATAAAATCTTTAAAAATTGAGGGCAAAGGATACAGCCAAGCGGTTCGTTTGGAAGAAACGGCCGGCGCCGGTTCCGAAGACGCGCCGATTATTAAAATAGTGGCGACAACTTTAAAGGAGGCAGTTTGGCAAAAAGCTTCCGACATTCATATTGAGCCTCAGAGAAACAGGTTAAGGATAAGATTTAGAGTTAACGGCGAGCTTCAAGAAGTTTCATCAATGCCGTTAGAACTTCATCAGCCGATAGTTTCGCGCGTTAAAGTCCTTTCCAGTTTAAAAATTGACGAAAATAGAATTCCTCAGGACGGCCGTTTTCGCGCCGTTATTTTCGGAAGGGATATTGATTTCAGAGTTGCCACTTTTCCGACTCCGGTCGGCGAAAAAACGGCAATTCGCGTTCTTGACCCAACAACCGGTTTAAAAGGATTGGAAGAATTGGGATTAATCGGAAAGAATTTTGAGCTGGTTAAAAAGGCGATTGACAAGCCGTATGGGATGATTTTAATAACCGGTCCGACCGGTTCCGGAAAAACAACCACTCTTTACGCCGTAATGCAGGCGTTGAATAAAGACGATATTAATATCGTAAGTTTGGAAGACCCGGTTGAATATTTTATGGACGGATTAAACCAGTCGCAGGTGAAACCGGAAATCGGATACGACTTCGCTTCCGGACTCCGTCAGATTCTTCGTCAGGACCCTGATGTAATTATGGTCGGTGAAATTCGCGATAATGAAACCGCGGCTTTGGCAATACATTCCGCTTTAACCGGCCACATCGTGCTTTCAACGCTTCACACCAATAATGCCGTTGGCGTTGTGCCGCGCCTTATTGATATGAAAGTGGAATCCTTTCTTTTGCCGTCTTCATTGAATTTAATGGTGGGACAGCGTTTAATTCCTCGGCTTTGTCAGCAATGCAAAAAAGTGGAAGATGTTTCTTCGGAGGTGGCGGATATTATCAGGCGCGAATTGGCAAAAATGCCCCATGAAATGGTTGTGAATGTCAAAGCGCCGTTTAAAAGTTATCGTTCGCCCGGATGTCCTGCTTGCAAGAATAAGGGGATAAGTGGCCGCGTGGCTCTTTTTGAAGTTATGGAAATGACTCCAGAATTAAGGAATATTATTTCAGAAGATCCGGATGAGCCGAAAATTCTGGAAGAATCAAAACGCCAACAAATGATAACTTTACGCCAAGACGGAATTATGAAAGCTATGGATGGTTTAGTTTCGATGGAAGAAGTGTTGAGAGAAACAACGGAAATGTGATATAATATTAATTATGGCAGACTATAAACAAAAGCTCAATGAACTTTTATTGGTTACCGCTCAGCAAGCGGCGTCGGATTTGCATTTAGCGGTTGGCAGAAAACCGACTTTAAGAATTGACGGCAAGTTGCTTCCGCTTGAAAAAGAATCAATTTTAACTCCGGAAATTGTTCAGGAGTTGGTTTTTGCCCTTCTTACTCCCGAACAAAAAGAAAATTTTTTAAAGAAAAAAGAAATTGATTTCGCTTATTCTTATGAAGATAAAGCAAGATTTAGGGTGAATGTTTTTAACCAAAGGGGATTCGCGGCGGCCGCGCTTCGTCTTATTCCGGCGCAAATAAAAACATTGGAAGAATTGAAGTTGCCGTCGGTTCTTCACGATTTTTCAAGATTGTCCCAAGGATTTGTTTTAATTGTCGGTCCGGCCGGACATGGAAAATCAACCACATTAGCGGCGCTTATTGATGAAATAAATCGTAGCCGCACTGAACATATTATCGCTATTGAAGACCCGATAGAATATATTTTTGCGCAGGATAAAAGTATTATTTCCCAGAGAGAAGTGGGAACAGATGCTCTTGATTTTAATAGCGCCTTGCGGTCAGTTTTGCGCCAGGACCCTGATGTGATTATGGTGGGTGAAATGCGCGATGCGGAATCAATTGCTACGGCTTTAACCGCCGCTGAAACCGGCCACTTGGTTTTTTCCACTTTGCATACCAATTCCGCTGCGCAAACCGTTGACAGGATTATTGACAGCTTTCCGGCGGAACAACAGTCGCAGATTTCTTCACAATTGGCGTCGGTTTTAGCCGGCATAGTTTCCGAACGTTTGGTGCCGGGCATTGAAAGCGGCAGAATACCGGCTTGCGAAATTATGATAAACAATCCCGCGATTCGCAATCTTATCAGAGAAAAAAAGGCCTATCAGATAGATTTGGTTATTGAAACAAGTTCGCAGGAAGGGATGTCCACACTTAATCATTCATTGGCGAATTTAATTAAAAATGGAGAAATTTCATTGGAGCAAGCGGAATTATATTCATTAAATCCAAGCGAGTTAAAGATATTAGTGGAGAGAATATAAATATGAAATATAAATACAGCGCCAGAACTAAAGATGGAGAATTGCAAGTTGGGTTTGTGGAAGCGCCAACAAAAGAAATAGCGACAAATACTTTATCCAGCCACAATCTTTTTGTTTTAAGCATAGAAGGCGGAGACGAAAAAAATATATCCGATAAAATTTTCGGATTTTTTAAGCGGGTAAAAATCAACGACATAATGATTTTTACAAGGCAATTTGCCACGCTTTTGGAATCAGAAGTTCCTCTTGGCGACGCCTTGCGAAATCTTCATAAGCAAACGAAAAATCCTTTTCTTAAAGAAGCTATTTTTACAATTTCTTCCGATGTTAACGCCGGCTTGTCTCTTTCTCAAGCCATAGAAAGGCAGGGGAATGTTTTCGGCGAATTTTATTTTAACACTATTCGTTCAGCTGAAGTTACCGGTCGCCTTGAAGAATCAATGACTTTTTTGGCGGACTATCTTGAAAAAGAAACGGGTTGGCGTTCAAAAATCCGCAATGCTATGATTTATCCGATTTTTATTTTGACTTTATTAGTGGCGGTTGCCGTAATGCTTTTAGTGGTGGTATTCCCCAAACTAGCTCCGGTTTTTGAAGAAATGGGAACGGATATTCCCGTTTTCACAAAGATATTTTTAGGAGCCGGCAATTTTATGCTTGAATGGTGGTGGATTATTTTGTTGATTTTAGGCATGGGCGTTATTTTATTATTGGAATATCTTCAGACTAACGAAGGACAGGTTGTAATGAATGAATTAAAAATAAGAATGCCGATATTCGGAAATTTATTCAAGAAAATATACGTCGCTCGTTTTTCGGAATCAACCAGAGTTCTTATCAAAGGAGGAGTTCCTATTGCCCAGGCTATTGAAATTAGCAGCCATAATATCGGCAATATCGCTTATCGCGACATTCTCCATGAAATTTCCGAGAGCGTAAGAGCGGGAGAAATGCTTTCTTCGCTTTTATCCAAGCATAATTATTATTTCCCTGATTTAGTCGGACAAATGGTGGCAATAGGGGAATCAACCGGTCGGCTTGATGAAATCTTTTCTAAAATTTCCACTCTTTATACGCGAGAGATAGACAATGTATTGGATAATTTATCCGAGCTTGTCCAGCCGATTTTAATCAGTGTTATAGGAATTTTTGTCGGTTTGCTGTTTGCGGCGGTTTTGGTTCCGATATATAATATAGCGCAAGGGTTTAAGTTATAAAAAAGGGTCGAATAATTAAATATTAAAACATATGAAAAATATCAAAGGTTTTACTTTAATTGAAATGCTTATCGTTATTGCCATTATATCCATTTTGGCGTCGGTTTTTTTGGTCGGTTTAAGGGGATTCAGGGCCGGAGCTTATGATTCTCGCAGAATGGCTGATATGCAAAAAGTCCAGAGCTATCTTGAAATTTACTATACAAGAAACCGCCAGTATCCGAATGTTTCAACTTGGAGCGCTTTACAAAGCGAATTGGTTAATTCCGAAGTGGGCATTTCTGCCATTCCCAACGACCCCGTGCCCGGGCAAACTTATTATTACGGAATTGACAGCAGTGATTTCCAAAGTTATGTTTTAGGCGCAAAATTTTCCACTCCCGACCATTCTTCTCTTAAAGAGCCAACTGAATTTGACGGAACTGTTTTGGGCGTGAATTGCGACGACCCCGTATTCTGCGTTAGATTCTAAAAACTTTATTTATGGTTCTTAATTATATAACCTTATTTTTATTTGGTTCGGCCATTGGCAGTTTTCTTAATGTTGTTTCCTTGCGCTATAAGCCCGGGAAAAAACTTTTTGACGAAAACGTTATTGCTGGACGTTCTCATTGCCCCCATTGCCGGAAGATATTAAGCTGGTACGAACTTATTCCGATAGTCAGCTTTATAATTCAAAAGGGGAAATGCCGCCATTGTAAGAAGAAATTATTGTGGCAATATCCGCTGGTTGAAATTTTAAGCGGATTGATTTTAATTTTTACGCCCTTATTTCTCGGCGCGCCGTTGTTTTCCCCAAAATCAATCATTTGGATTTTAATTTTTCTGATTTTTATTTTAATCGCGGTTATAGATTTCAGGCAATATATAATTCCCGACCAATTAAATGTTTCTTTGGCGATTTTGGGATTGTTTTTAATAAACATCAAAGAACGTATGGGAGATTTCGGATTGTTTAACGGTTCCTTTTTAAGACATTACGCGGCACTTTTCGGATTGAGGGAGAGTATCTGGCTTAATCATTTTTTTGCCGTTTTATTGGGAATGTTTTTTTTCGGTTTGATAATTTTTTTAAGCCGCGGCCGCGCGATGGGTTGGGGAGATTTTAAATTAATCGGCCCCTTGGGATTTATTTTTGGCTGGCCGGATATTTTAATGATTTTAATTTTATCTTTCATAGTGGGGAGTATCAGTGTTCTGCCTTTATTGATTAAAAAAGAGAAAACAATGAAAGACGCTGTTCCTTTTGGGCCGTTTTTAATAATAGCGGCCGTTTTAACGTTCTTTTTCGGGTATCAAATTATAGATGGTTATTTTAGCTTATTTAATTTACAATAATAAAATATGAACAAGGGGTTTTCTATGACAGAGTTATTAGTGGTTTTCGCGATAATTACCATTTTATCGGGTGGATTGGTTTTATATAATCGCGCTGTAGAACGTCAAATTATTCTTTTTAAAGAACAAATTAAGGTTTTTAGTGCCATTCAAAAAGCAAAATCTTTGGCTTTGGGCACTTTTGCGGCGGAGCAGGCGCCTTGCGGATACGGTGTTCATTTTTCAGAACCAAATACAATAATAATATTCGGGGAAATTTCTTCCAGCGGCGACCCAAGATGTTTGGATATAGACTCCATTTACACTTCTTACGACCAAATTTTTGAAGAAATTAAACTTGATAAAGTCGTAAAATTCAGCGAACTTGGAGTTAATGATATAATTTTTATTCCGCCCGATCCGACTGTAATTATCAATAATGATATTTTTAAAGACGAAGCATTGATAAAAATTAAAACGATTGACAGCAAAGGAGAAAAAATAATTAAGGTCACTAGCGCCGGCCAAATTACTGCTCAATGAAAAACCAAAGAGGGTATCTTTTAATTGAATCAGTAGTTGCCATTACGCTTTTAGTAATAGGATTTTTAGGGATGTTGGCCTTATTGTCCAATTCAATTGCGTTGAATAGAGTTGTTAACGACCAATTTATCGCCAATTATTTATCAATGGAAGGGATAGAAGTTGTTAAAAATATCATTGATGGCAATATTATTCAAGGAAAGCCATGGAATGAAAATATTAATAACGGCGATTTTGAAGTTGATTATATAAGCTCGCAATTAGAAAATAATCAAGAGCGCCTTATTTCGTTTGACGCGGCAAATAACAAATATAATTATCAGACAGGAGTCCCAACGGCTTTTAAGAGGAAAGTTTCCATTGAATTTATTGATCCCAATGAAATAAAAATTAATTCCATTGTTAAATGGAGCGGTCGAGGAGGCGGCAAATTTGAGATAAATCTTGAAAATTATTTTTTTAATTGGAAAAATTAAAATGAATTTAAAATTATCAAAAGGTTTTACGTTAGTTGAACTTGTTATGGCAATGAGTATTTTTGTGATTTTAATATCCATTGCGGCTGGCGGCTTTGTGAATATATTAAGAAATCAAAGATTGGTTATTGCCTTAATGGTTGTTAATGACAATATGAGTTTGAGTATGGAACAAATGGCGCGTGAAATAAGGACCGGATATAATTTCAGTAAAATATCCAATCAAGAATTTCAATTTGTAAATTCTCATAACCAAATAATATCATATAGATTAAATGAAGGGGCGATAGAAAGAATAACGGAAAGCGCGACTTTGGAAAAAATTCCTAAAAAAATTACCGCTGATAACGTAAAAATAGTGAATTTTAATGTTGAAATTTGCGGGAATAATATCAGCCCCGACATATTGCTTGATTCTTGCGGTAGCGGGGGAGGTTCTAATCCGCCAAGAATTACATTGAGTTTTTCAATAACCAGTTCTGAACCTGATATTGAAAAATTAAAAATCTTTACCAATATTCAAACAACGGTTAGTTCCAGAGTGTTGATATAAATTAAAGTTCAAAAGTTTTAAGGTTTAAAAGAATGACGACAAATATTAAAAAAAATATTCGGGTTAGGTTTGCTCCGAGCCCAACAGGGCCTCTTCATATTGGCGGCGCAAGAACAGCTTTATTTAATTGGCTTTTTGCCAGAAATCAAGGAGGAGAATTTATTTTACGGATTGAGGATACTGATATTGAACGTTCAAAAAAAGAATACGAAAAAGGCATTATTGAAGGTTTAAAATGGCTTGGATTTAATTGGGACGAGAGCCTTTATAGGCAATCCGAACGGTTGGATATTTATGAAAAATATCTTCAAAAATTGCTTAATGAGGGCAGGGCATATTACTGTTTTTGTTCCAAAGAAGAGTTAGAAGCTGATCGACAAGCAATGCTTAGCCAAGGTATAGCTCCAAGATACGGCGGCAAATGTAAAAATTTTTTACTAGAAGAAAGAGAGGCAAAAATCAAAAAAGGGGAGAGCGCAGTAATTCGTTTTAAAGTGCCCTCAAGGGAAATAGAATTTAATGATTTAATTCGCGGAAAAATTAAATTTAACGCAGAATTGATTGGCGATATTGTTATCGCAAAAAATTTAAAGGAACCGCTTTATAATTTTAGTGTTGTTGTTGATGACTATGAAATGAAAATCAGCCATGTGATTCGCGGTGAAGACCATCTAGCGAATACGCCCAAACAGATTGCTCTTCAGGAAGCGCTTGGTTTTGAAGGCGTAAAATATGCCCATTTGCCGCTTATTTTAACGCCTGAACGTCGTAAAATGTCAAAACGTTATCTTGATGTGGACTTGGAAGATTATCGGCAAAACGGCTATTTAGCGGAAGCAATCGTCAATTTTACGGCGCTATTGGGCTGGCATCCATCGGATGACAGAGAAATTTTTTCGTTGGAAGAATTAACTAAAGAATTTGACATAAAGCGCGTTCAAAAATCGGGAGCGGTTTTTAATATTGATAAACTGGATTGGTTAAATTCCCAATATATTAAAAAAATGGACGCGTCGGAATTGGTCTTGGAGATTAAAGATTTTATTCCTTTGCCGTGGCAAGCGGATGAGACATTGCTTATTAAAGTAATTGAAGTGGAAAAAGAAAGAATAAAAACATTGGCTGAATTTAAGAATTTGGCCGGTTTCTTTTTTGAATTGCCGGATTATGACGCGAAATTTTTAATATGGCGCGAAACGTCTTCGGAAAAAACCGCTGAAAATTTAAAAATGCTGGCAAATGAACTTGATAAAATTGAAGAAATAAGCTTTAATAAAATAAGCTTGGAGAAAATTATTATGCCGTTTACCGAGAATTATGGCGTTGGCGATTTACTTTGGCCGTTAAGGACAGCTCTAAGCGGTAAACAAGCGTCGCCCGGACCGTTTGAAATTCTGGAAGTTCTAAGAAAAAAAGAATCGTTGAAACGCATTGAAATTGCGATAAATAAGCTAAAAAATGGATAAATCAATTTTAGACACATTTTTAAATAGTCCATTAGGCGAAAAATTGAAAGAATTATTCAATTTAGTGTTGATATTGGCGGATAGAATCTCTTTTTTGCTAAAAGACATCGTTTTATGGATTTGGGATATATTCAGTAGAGTATTCGGTGTTGTTTTGCAATTTACAATTGATTTGGTTAATTTGGTTTTAAATTATTTTTAATTAATTTACGTTAGTTGGATTATTAACTGACGCAAAATGTATATTGTGCGACAGATGAGAGAATGAAAAAGACCAATCACCCACATCATGCGGTTTATTTTATAGGAATAGGAGGCATTGGAGTAAGCGCGTTAGCGCGTTATTTTTTGTCTAAAAATTATAAAGTGAGCGGTTCGGACGCTTTTTCTTCTGAAATTACGGACCAATTAAAGAAAGAAGGAATTAAAATTTTTATTGGCCATAAGCCGGCTAATATTGCCAAAGATATTGATTTAATAATTTATAGCGCGGCGATTAAAAAAGATAATTCGGAAATTAAGAAAGCCGGACAATTGGGTATCCCCTTTAAACTATATTCCGAAGCGCTTGGCGAGCTTACGCGGCAATATAAAACAATCGCTATTGCCGGCGCTCATGGCAAAAGCACCACTACTGCGATGGCTTCGTTGGTTTTTATGAAAGCGGGTTTAGACCCGACAGTGATTATCGGAACAAAACTGAAAGAATTTGCTCCGTTAATTGGCGGAAGCAATTTTAGGGGCGGGAAAAGCGAATACTTAATTATAGAAGCCGATGAATATACTGGCGCGTTTTTAAATTACTTCCCCTTTGCGGCGGTCATCAATAATATAGACCGCGAACATTTAGATTATTATAAGAATCTGGCGGAAATTAAAAAAGCTTTTTTAAAATTTATTGGCAATATTCAACGTGGCGGTATTTTAATTTTGAATAAAGATGATAAAAATTTATACAGTTTGCGGGATAAGATTAAAAAAATCGGTCAAAGAAATAATTTAAAAATATTTTGGCATAGTATTACATTAAATCAACGATCGCGGGTGCAATGTAATAAATTAAGAAAAATTTTAAAAATACCAGGAGAACATAATGTTTCCAATGCGCTGGGAGTTTATACTTTGGCAAAAATACTTAGAGTAAAAGAAAACGTAATATTCCGCGCTTTAAGCGAATATCGCGGCGCCTGGCGAAGAATGGAATACAGAGGGAAATTCAAAATTCAAAATTCAAAATTCAAAATTGATGTCTACGATGATTACGCTCATCATCCTACGGAAATTAAGGCTACGCTCGCTGGAATACGTTTAAAATGGCCAAAATCGGTCATTATATGCGTTTTTCAACCACATCAAGAGAAAAGGCTTAAATCGCTTTTTAGGGAGTTTATAGAGGCTTTTGATAACTCGGACGTTTTGATTCTTTTGGATATTTTTAAAGTTAAAGGCCGCGAAGAAACTAAACAAAGCGTTAATTCCCAAAAATTAGCTGAAGCGATTAAGAAAAAAACTTCCCTTAATGTTTTATATCTTAAAAATCCTAAAAACCTTAAAAATATATTAGTAAAAATAATAAATAGTCTGTGTCCGCATAATTCCGCGTCAAGTCTGCATAGTTCTGCTATGATAGTAATGATGGGCGCTGGTGATATTTACAAAATGACCGATAAATTGATAAAATAAGCCGATGTATTATTATTCTAATGTTGAACAATTTAAAAAATTATCCGGCTATGATATAGACGGCACTTGGTATCCTCGTGTTACCAAAATCGTTGACATTAAGGCCAAGCCCGCGCTTTATAAATTTTACGCGGAATTGAATAATTTCGCCGAAGGAGAATCAATAAAAGAAAAATCCGCCAGCGAGGGCACTTTAATTCATGAGGCGGCGGAGAAAATTTTTATCGGCGAATCCCCTATTATTGATCCGTCCATCGCGCCTTCAATTGAAGCGCTTCAGAAATTCATTGAAATGAAAAATATCCAGGTTGACCCGGAATACGTGGAAAAACAAGTTGTCCATTATGGAGACCGTTATGCCGGCACATTGGACGCCGTGGCTTTGATTGACGGCAAATTCGGCGTTTTGGACATTAAAACCTCTCAAGCTATCTATCGCGATTATAATCTTCAAACATCGGCTTATATGGCGGCTCTGCAGAGCAGTTTAAATAATCTTCAAACGAGATGGATTTTAAGGATTGACCAAAATAAGATTTGTTTAAAATGCGGCGCTATTTTGCGTTCTAAGGGCGGCCGGGATAAAATTCGCGCTCCAAGAGTTAAAATCGGCGTTAATTACGAGAAATGCGAACATAAGTGGTCGGAACTTCGCGGCGAAGTAGAACTTAAAGAATTCCCCTATTGGCAGGAAGATTATAAGGCGTTTTTGGGAGGAAAAAAACTCTGGGAATGGGAAAATGATTATTGGTTGAAGAAGGCCGGGTATATATAACAATAAATAAAAATACGGCTCAAGATTTTATTCTTGAACCGTATAGGCATTTTTTTATCCTTTTATCCTCCCTTCTTTTACTAAGTTTGGCCGATAAATTTTTAGAAGATATAAAGCCTTCTCTTTCTCTTCTTCAGATATTTCATCTTTTATATTATAAAATATCTTTTTAATTGTTAAATCAGAAACTTTTTTCAAATTTCTGATTAATGGAAAAATGTTCGTTACGGATAAGTTTCTATAATCCATATTCCCTCCATTTTTTAATTTTTAAAAAACATCTCATTCTTGAGATGTTTAATTTATAGCACATTTTTTTATTTTTTGTCAATTATTTTTGGTCATTAAAAGTTATTATTCGCATTATTTGCCTAAAATTAGCGTTATTCG
>Ga0265296_1002403_pt1 | contig 19014 bp, 17 predicted proteins | sample MunlanPumphouse1_FD_189073 | JGI IMG/M metagenome (GOLD analysis project Ga0265296, IMG submission 189073) | Groundwater microbial communities from a municipal landfill in Southern Ontario, Canada - Pumphouse #1 | ecosystem: Environmental > Aquatic > Deep subsurface > Groundwater | place...
AAACGGCGAAACCCCTGGCGAAGAAGGGGCAATCGGAGGATACTGTGGCTCTTTGATCCACCCGTTTGATATGCTGAAGATACTGGTCCTGTAGTTCAACGGATAGAACGACCCTCTCCTAAGGGGTAAATGCAGGTTCGATTCCCGCCAGGACCACCATTTTTGATCGAACATTGATTATTTTAAAATCACCACCTGCCTCGTATCCGCTGGCAGCGTCGAAGGTTTTACTTTGAACTCATCGATCGGCTGGATCTGCGTGAGGCCGCAGACCTTCGCGGCGCCCGTGAGATCGCCGCCTTTCACCTCGAACAGGAGAATAACGCGGGGATCAGCCGCTTCCACGATGGGGGTGATTTTCTTCGGGTTGTCGGTGGCAAGGACCAGGACATCAATGTCGCCGAGACGTTCGAGATCAGCGTCGCTCCAGTCCAGGAGCGGGGTGTCAATGAATGCCATGCGGATGCCCTCTGCGACACAGGAGTAGGAAATCTGCCGCCCCTGCTCCTGGCCGATCGCGCGGACAGTGATGCCGGAAAAGTCATACTCCCCCGGCCAACTGAGGACTTTCTTGCTCTTCAATTCCTCTTCGGGATGGCTCAGGAGAGCCCAGGAGTCCTTGGGGGGGGTGGAGGGAAACACTTCGAACGAAACGGAGCCGGTGGAAACCCGGCAGGCGCAGCCGGAACTGGCGGAGAACGTAATCATAACGACGGCAATTGTAGCAGGGTGATGATGGAGCAGCTATTCCTCCTCGCGGACGATCTTTGCGCCGAGCGATTTGAGCTTCTGCTCGAGCCGGTCATAGCCGCGCTCGATGTAACGCACGTCAGTGACGACCGTTTCCCCCTCCGCGCAGAGACCGGCAAGGACCATGGCGAACCCTGCACGGATGTCGTTGCTTGCCACTTGGTGCCCCTGGAGGGCAGTCGGGCCGATGATGAGCGCCTGATGGGAATTGAGGATCTCGACACTCGCTCCCATTTTCTCGAGCTCATAGAGGTAGGCCATACGTCCTTCAAAGAGGACCTCGAAAATCCGGCTCACGCCGCTTGCCTGGGTGAGGATGACGCCGAACGGCGCCTGGAGGTCTGTGGGGAAACCCGGGAAAATATTGGTTTGCAGCCGGATGCCCGTAAGCTTGGAATTGGCCCCGTCAATGAACAGTTCGCCGCTCTTCTCCCATGAGAATTTTCCTCCGGCCCGGCGCAATGCATTCAGGAAGAACAAGAGGTGGTTTCTGACAGCTCCGCGAATACAAATTTGCCCCCGACTCGCGATTCCGGCGAGGATGAAGGCGCCTGCCTCCAGGTAGTCTGATGTCACTGCGTGCTCTATGCCAGCCGGGAGGGAAGTTCCTTTTCCTGCCACCGTGAGTGAGTGGGAGCCGATCCCGCCAACGGGCACACCTCGTTCCGCGAGGAAGTGGCAGACATCCTGGACATGCGGTTCAGCGGCGGCGAGTTCGATGCGGGTCTCGCCGGGGAGGAGGGCGGCAGCCAGGAGAATATTCTCCGTTGCGGTGACGGAGAATTCCGGGAGAATCACTTCTCCGGCAACCGGCCGGCCCTGGAGATGCAGGCAGATATCCGTGCTCAGGTTTTCGACGCCGAGCTGCGTGAAGGATTCAATGTGCGCATCCACGGGGCGCTTCCCCAGCACGCAGCCGCCGGGATACGCCATAGAAACCTCGCCGAAACGCGCGAGTATAGGGCCGAGGAGCACGATGGAGCCGCGCAATTTCGAGACGAGATCGTGTTCGATGTGTCTGTTCGTCACGCCGTCGGAATTCACAGTGACGGTCGTGCCTTTGATCTGCGTCCTCGCCCCGAGGAACTCGAGGATCTTGAGCATGGTTTCGGTATCACGCAGACGGGGAACGTTCTGGAATGTCACGTCCCCTTTGCACAGGAGCGATCCAGCGAGGAGGGGGAGAGCCGCGTTCTTCGATCCACTGATTTGGACTATGCCCTTGAGCGGAACCTGTCCTTGGATGCGGTACTGGACATTGGTACTGGGTGCCCCACTGCGGTCTATGTGCTTCATGGCCTTATGAGCAAGATGCGAGATGTCCGGAGCAGGAGCCTCTTCCTGTAAACGCACGGAAAACTCTCGACGGGTACGGCGAGGAGTGGGCATAGCGGGAGCATACCGGGAAACGTCACGCAGAACAATGGGGGGGATGTCAATGGGGAGGAAGGGGGCGTGTCCCCGTTTCCCTCTTCATCCATGTCTCCAGCAGAAGGAGGCAGGCTCCCACAGCAATGGCGACGTCGGCCAGATTGAAGACGGGGAAGCGGCCGACAGCGATGTAATCTGTCACTGCCCCCGTGATGAGCCGGTCCAGAAGATTGGCAATCGCGCCTCCGATGATGAGACCGAATGCAACAGAAAGAAGCTTCGTGAGTGGCGTGCGAAATGCGATAGCGCAGACCATACAGAGAGCACCGATCACCAGGAGCCCCTGCCACGGGGAAGGGAGCAGGATACTGAAGGCGATCCCGCGGTTCCTCAAGAGCGTGAGTTCGATGAACTGCCCCACAATCGGGATCGGAGTAGTCAGCTGCTGCAGGAGGAGCGCCGCGCCGACGGCAAGCACACAGGAGGAGACAGCGGTCAGGAGGAGAATCGCCACGAGTGGGAGTCTACTATAATGTGTGCCCATGTTCAGAAGAGCGGATTTCCTCCTCCTCGGGATTGTATTGAGCTTGAGCCTCTTCGGTCTTGCCATGATCGCGAGCGTCAGCGTGTACCAGAGTTATCAGCTCACACAGAGATTCGTCGAATTGGGAACAGGGGAAGCGCCATCCAACGCGTTCTATCTCTGGCGCAGCTTCCTCCACATGCTCATCGCGCTTTCGGCGCTCTGTGTCACCAGCGTCATTCCGTATCACGTATGGCAACGGTTCGCGCGCGTTCTTTTCCTCGGGAATCTCATTCTTCTCGTTATGCTCTTCATCCCGGGACTCGGGAATGAATATGGTACGGCAAAGAGCTGGTTACAGTTGGGATTCTCCACGATCCAACCATCGGAATTCCTGAAATTGACGCTCGTGTTCTATCTCGCTGTCTGGCTCCAGAAGAAGGAATCGCTGATCTCGACGTTCCGGGAAGGATTCGTCCCGTTCGCGGTGCTCCTCAGTCTTTCCACGTTCCTCGTGGCCATACAGCCGGACCTCGGTTCGTTCCTCGTGTTTTCCGCTTTGGCCTCAATGATGTTCTTCGTCGCCGGAGGGAATGTCTTCCATCTCTTCCTCGGTGGGGCGATGGCAGGCGTTCTCGGACTCCCCGTCATCCTGAACAAGGAGTATATCCGGGATCGTTTCACGGTGTTCCTCCACATCCTGTTTCATCCGGGCGATCAGACCTACCGGGAAGGAATCGGTTTTCAGATTTACCAGGCGCTCATCGCGATCGGGAGCGGCGGGCTCTTCGGCGTGGGATACGGCAGGTCCATTCAGAAGTTCGGCTATCTCCCCGAGGTGCAGTCCGACACGATCTTCGCGGCGATGGCCGAAGAACTCGGCTTTCTCCGCCTCCTCATCGTTCTCGGTCTCTACGGGTTCTTCGTCTACCGCGGATTCCGCATTGCGCGGAACGCTCCCGATCGGTTCGGCCTTCTCGTTGCCACCGGCATTACGGCGAGCATCGCCTTCCAGACGCTCCTCAACATCTCCGTGAACCTCTCTCTCCTGCCCATCACGGGCGTCACGCTCCCCTTCATCAGCTACGGCGGGTCATCGCTGGTGACAACACTGGCCTCGGTGGGGGTACTTCTGAACATCTCCATGCATTCGACGCAGGAAGAAGCCGCGGTGCGGCGGCGCACGCGGCAATCGTACAGAGGATCTCTCCAGCGCTTCATCCACAGCTGATTCTATGACTTCACCGAAGACGGTTCTTTTCTGCGGCGGCGGCAGCGTGGGGCACGTGGCGCCGTCTCTCGCAGTCGCGCAGGCGCTCACGAAGCACTCTCAAGGCATCAGAACGGTGTTCATTTGCATGGAGCGAAGCGAAGAGATTGAGCTTCTGACGCATGCGGGGGTCAGATTTTTCGTGCTCCCTCCCCTGCGGATCCCATCAATGTATTCGCCCCGCGCGCTTCTCTTCCCATTCTCATTGCTGCAGGCATTCCTGCGGTCACTGGCCGTCCTTCGCCGTGAACATCCGGACGCGGTGTTCTCGAAAGGAGGCACAGTGAGCATCCCCGTCTGCCTCGCCGCGTGGTGCAAACGCATTCCCGTGGTACTCCATGAGTCGGACAGCATGCTGAGCCGGAGCGGCTCCTTTCTCGCGCGGCTCGCGCGGAAAATTTGCACGGGGTTTATGCTCGACGAGCTGCCCTCAGGGCTACAGGGGAAAATCGTGCATACGGGGAATCCCGTGCGTGAGGAAATTCTCCGCGGGAGCCGTTCCGCCGGACAACGGATCACGCGGTTCTCCGGACGCCGGCCGGTGCTCCTCGTCATCGGCGGGAGCCAGGGAGCCGCCTCGCTCAACAACGTGGTGGAGAAGTCGTTTGAGAAACTCATCGATCTTGCGGATATCATCCATCTCACCGGTGCAGGGAAAGCGATCAGCAGGACTCATGCGCGCTACTTTGCGCGCCCCTTCGTCACCGGGGAGCTCCCCCACCTGTACGCGCTTGCGGATCTCGCGGTGACCCGGGCGGGGGCAGGGGCGCTCTCGGAACTCGCGGCACTCAGGAAACCTGCGATCGTTGTTCCTCTCACGGGGGTGGCATACGATCATCAAATGAAGAATGCGGCAAACCTCGCTGCGCGCGGGGCAGTGGAGCTCCTGCCCCAGCAGCGGCTCCCGGAACTCCCTGAGCGCATTGCTTCTCTCCTCCGGGACGGCGAGAGGAGGCAGAGACTTGGCGGGAACCTGGCAAGAGCATTCCCGTCCGGCGCGGCGGAGCGCGTTGCCCGGATCCTTCTGGACGTCCTCTGAGGTTCCCCGTACAATTCAGCCCCGCTTCACTCCTCACCCGTATGCGCAAAATCGCTTTTCTCCTTGTTCTCTTCACCCTCCCCGTCATGCTTGCCGCCTGCAGCTCCACTTCCACGCCTGCGACTCCCCCCGCAGAACAGACGGCGACCTCCAGCTGGGTCTGGGACGGCACCATCCTCTCGGGGAAGCACACGGTCATTCTCTCGACGACCAAGGGGGATATTACCCTTTCACTCGATGCGGACACCGCGCCGAAGACCGTCACGAATTTCATGGCGCTGGCGGCCTCCGGATACTTTAACGGTCTCACGTTCCACCGCGTGATCCCGGGATTCATGATTCAGGGCGGCGATCCGGACGGGAACGGCACCGGCGGCAGGAGTATCTTTGGGGAGATGTTCGAGGACGAAATCAAGCCGGACAGCGCCGTGTACAAGGCCGGCTACAAGGAAGGTGTCGTCGCGATGGCCAACAGCGGGCCGAATACGAACGGCAGCCAGTTTTTTATCATGGATCGCGACTATCCGCTCCCGCCGAAGTACACCATCTTCGGTTCTGTTGCAGAGGGGCAGGACGTGGTGAATGCGATTGCGAACGCGGAGCGTGATCCGACGAACGACATGCCGAAGCAGAAGGTGACGTTCGTGGTGAAGGTGATCAAATAATTGCTAAATGGTTAAATTGTTAAATTGTTCGCAAGCGAAGTGTCAGGTGTTGCCTGTCAGCAATTTAACAATTTAGCAATTTAACAACAGGTGTATCCTTTTTTTAGATCTGCATGCGTACCCGCTTCGCTCCCTCCCCTACCGGCTTCCTCCATGTGGGGGGCGTTAGGACGGCGCTTTTTGCCTGGCTGATGGCAAAAAAAACCAAGGGAACTTTCGTGCTAAGACTTGAAGACACCGACCGTGCGCGTGAAGTCCCGGGAGCCGCCGGGAATATTTTGAAGACTCTGGCTTGGGCCGGCCTTTCTCCGGACGAGGGCGTCATGCTCGATGCACAGGGGAAGATCACGGAAAAAGGTTCTTTCGGTCCGTATATCCAGTCGAAGCGCACTGAGCTCTATCGCGAGCATGCCGAGATATTGCTCAAACAAGGTCACGCATACCGCTGTTTTTGTTCGCCGGAGCGGCTGGAGGAAATGCGCAAGCAGCAGGAGAAGCGCCGCCAGGCCCCGATGTACGATCGCACCTGTTTGGACATCCCTGAAGAGGAAGTGAGGAGACGCGTCGCGGCTGGAGAGAAACATGTGCTTCGCATGAAGATTCCGCGCGAGGAAATGATCGTCTATGACGACGAGATCTACGGGAAACTTTCCTTCAAGGGACATACGATTGATGACCAAATCCTGCTCAAATCGGACAGATTCCCGACATATCACCTGGCGCACGTGGTGGATGATCACCTGATGGAGATGGACATGGTGATCCGCGGTGAAGAATGGCTTTCCTCGCTCCCGAAGCACCTTCTCCTCTTCCGTTATTTCGGATGGCAGCCGCCGAAGTACGCCCACGTTCCTCTGCTCCTGAATCCCGATCGCACGAAACTCAGCAAGCGCCAGAGCGACGTTGCTGCCGAACACTACATCGAGAAAGGCTACTTGAACGAAGCGCTCATGAATTTCCTCGCGCTGCTCGGATGGAATCCGGGAACCGAGCAGGAAATTTTCACCCGGGAAGAGCTTCTGCAGGCGTTCTCGCTGAACCGGGTTCAAAAATCGGGGGCCGTTTTCGATCTTCAGAAACTGAATTGGCTCCAGGGGCAGTGGATCCGGCGGATACCGCTTGAAGATTTTGTTGCGCGAATAAAACATCTGGTGGTTGCCAGATTCCCCGGAGCGGGCACGGATCCGAAATTCGCCGAAAAGGCGGCATTAATCCAGGAGCGGATAACTTTCTTTCCGGAAGCGCCGGAAATACTTGCTTTCTTTTATGAGTCTCCGGTCGTTTCAAGAGATTTATTGATAAATCTGAAACAGGGAGTCACCGAAAACGATTTGCCGAAGCTGATGGGATTACTTGAGACAACCTTGGGAAATATTCCGGAAGACCAATGGAATTTGGAAAACTTGAAAAAAGCAATCGAGGCCATATTGACCCAGGAAAATTTAAAACGTGGCCAGCTTCTCTGGCCGCTTCGCGCCGCGCTTACCGGTCGTGAATACAGCCCTGGGGCATATGAGGTGGCGGCATTGCTCGGGAAAAAAGAAACGATTTCACGGCTTGAAAAAGCCAAAAAAACGATATCAAAATAAAAATTAAAAATCTTCAATATATCAGATTACATCCTGCACCGCTTTGCGGAGAATCTCTTTCCAGAGTGTCCCAAGCGAAGCATCCAGCATGACGGGCATTTCCTTGTCGAGATCATCGAAGTGCACCATTGCCCTCAGCGGGAGCATGGGGTTGAAAGCTGTTCCAAATTTTTCTTTACTCTTCACGATCAAATGCTCAAGCGAACACCGGTCGCGCAATATTGCGGCAAGATCGATGTAATCACGCATGGTCGCCCGATGCGTGATCGCCAGCATCTTCATGAGTGCGATATCTGTTACATCCGCCAGCTCAAGAGCGTCTGCGGTCACCACGGGCATGATAAGCGGATAACGGTATCCGGCGATGAAACTCACTTTTACCCCCGAGATTTCCGCGTGTATCGTCAGTTCGTCCTCATCGCGTATCAAAAGATCGGCAAACTTCTCGTTGAGCCATGCCCGAATGGGAGTGACACCCCCGGTTTGTGAAAAGAAATCGAAATCATGTGACTGCCGATGTCCGATTTGCAGCGCCAAAGCCGTGCCGCCAGCCAGGTAAAACCCTTGCGAGCGGATGATCGGAGATTCACGCTGAAAAACATCCCAAAGATGCCGTTGCGGATGCCGCAGAATATCGAGGTGCAGATCAGACATAGGAAATAAGCGCTTCATCCGGGAGGGGGCGACGGAACACGCATTCGGCGAAGGATTTGCCTTTCTTTGTCCACTGGCCTTTCAGCGGATGCTCAATGGCATCCATTATCCGATCTCTGGGAGTAGACCGCTTCAGCGCCTGCCATTCCTCCCATGTCCCGAGATTCAGAACGCGGGTGATGTACGTTTTCTCCGGCGTATTTTCACCCGCCACCCATACCAGTCCTGCTGGATACTCCATAATATCATTATACCGGATTTTGGCTTGAGAATCGATAATTTTTTGAAGTTTCAAAGCGGTTTGGCACATGAACGACAACGCTGCCAACACACGTGTAGCAGATTCAACACGGGCAACTCCTCTGGCCTCTTCGCGCCGCGCTTACCGGCCGCGAATACAGCCCGGGAGCCTATGAGGTAGCAGCGCTTCTGGGTAAGGAAGAGACTTTGAAGAGATTAAAGTCAGGGAATCCTGCGGCTCAGTAGAGCACTCATCATGATGTGGCATGGCCAAGATGGCCGTGCCACATCGCAAACAAATTCCGTGAGTACTTACGATCTGTCTTCTTCATCTTTCTGCTTTTTTATATCAACATTGCCCCCCCCATGACCTGCTATCATAACCGCCAAGATGCGCTCAGCCCTTCGTCTGTTTCCGCTGATCTTGCTGCTGCTTGTCCTTTTCCCTGCACGCTTACGTGCGGCAACGATTTACTGGAACGGTGCCGGGGCGAACAACAACTGGTCAACCGCCGCCAACTGGAGCGGCTCCACTCTGCCAACGGCTGCCGATGCCGTTGTTTTTAATACAACGAGTACGAAGAACGCGACGGTGGACGCCACCGTGAAGCTGAGCGCCATCCGGATCACTACCGGTTATACAGGGACCATCAGCCTCGCGTCGAACGTCACGGTTTCCGTAGGTTCTCTCGCTGTCGGCTCTACCTCTGCAACCGTTCGGATGGGAACGGGTAGCAAGCTTACGCTGCTTGGCTCCGGCACACCGCTTACCGGAAGCGGTACGGTGGATACGGCTACCTACACGCCGAATACAGTGGAATATGTAGGGCAGGGCGTGACGAACATCACCGCCGCCGGACCTCTGACGGCGTATCACAACCTTACGCTCACGGGAACAGGAATGACCGCCACGGATATCGCGCTTACGGGTGCATCCCGTGTGCGTTCTGGTGTAACTTACGGTGGATTCGCCTACTATGGGACATGGGAAGGAACGGTTGTGAAAGTTCGTTTATCGGATTTTACCTCTGTCGGGACCCTCACACCGTCCGGTATGGGCATCGTACGTGATCTCGTTATGGACGGCAGCCGCGGGTTTCTCTACGCAGCAGGGCACAACTCACCAATCATTATCGCGAAGATAAATCTATCGTCGTTCACGGTTTCGAGTACGCTTACCGTTCCAACAAGCACATATCTGAGTTTCTACGCCGCTTTTGATTCGACCAATAATCTCGCGTATTACCCCAGTTTCTCGACACCCATCAATATCTCGAAAATCAATTTCGATACATTCTCATTCGTTTCCACGGTAAATTTCAGCGGCGCAACTATCTGCGGTAATTGCGGTTCCACGCCATATCTCGACCCCACAGGAACCTATGTCTATGAAGATATTTCTGCCACCCCCAAGCAGATCGCAAAAGTGCGTACCTCCGACATGGTACAAACCTCCTACGCGGTTCTCGATTCCGGTGAGGGTGTTGCTGGTTTCGACTTCACCAACGGGTACTTGTATACGGCGCTCTCCGGAGGAGTTTCCAAGCGGCAACTCTCTGATCTCACGCGCGTGGCCTCGCTAAGTCTGGATGCCGGCAGCACGCCCGGTTCCGCGAATCAGACAGCATTGGGAACCTCTGTAGGATATGCAGGGCAGGGGAGCGTTGGTGCTATCGCAAACTTCGATACGGCTGCCGGATTCCTGTACGCCACGCAGCCGAGCACTTTCTCGAAGGTTCGCTTGAGCGATCTGTCGCGCGTGGCGTCGTTGTCCTTCGACAGCTCGGACCGTCCTTCCGGGACGCTCCTTACAGATAATGATGGCTACGGGTTCACCGGCGCGCATACTGAAAATCCGTTTGTCCGATTTCACCCAGGTTGGCAGCGTGACGCTTGCAACAGGTGAAAATTCGGCAAGTGGTCTCGCCATCGACACGGACAACGGCATGGCATATTTCACGGCGAACTCCAAGCTGGTTAAAATCCGCACCGCCGACTTACGCCGCATCGGATCGATTTCCTTCCTTTCGGGTCAGAGCAGTTTCGACCTAATGGATTTTTCGGCGGGGTATCTGATCCTTTCAAATCGCGGTTCCTCGAATGCAAAAGCCACCAAGATCACCATTGGCGATTCTTCGATCAGATTAGGTGCCTCCCCCAGCCAGAATTTCCGGGTCAACGGCACACTCACCGTGGGCAGCGGCTCTCTGGCAACGCAAGGAATCGGAGCCGGTTCGACCGTGACCATTCCTTCTGTCTTGACGATCAGCAGCGGCAGCCTGCTCTCCGTCCGCGGTTCGACTATCTCTGCCTCGGCGGCAACGGTAACAAATAACGGACGGATCATTTTCGGAACCGGCTTTCTCGTTCACACTTCCTCTTTCACTACTCCTTCCGCTGTCGATGTCGGGACTTCCATCTCCTATTCCTTAACGGACTCCGCGATAAATGCGGATGCTTTCGCCCGGGACACGGTCTCTGTCGTCGCGGACAGAAATGTCGTCACGCTCACCGAGACCACCAACACTTCCGGCATTTTCTCCGGTTCCATTCCGACTACCTCCACTCCAACCCTTGGGAAGGTCGGACAAAGCGGGGTCTGTGGTTATCGGGTAATCAGCACCTTCGGCGATCCGGGCGATGGAACAGGCAACCATAGCGCGGCTACCGATATTTCCTACCCAGGCGTTTTGTGTGAAGTAGCGGGATCCGGAGGCGGGGGAAACCGTTCCAATAACGGCGGCTCGGGACGCCCTCTTCCCGCTGCCACGCCTGCCAAGACTGCTGTTCCGGCGCCTGTGCCCGTTTCAGGCATGAACAATGCATCTCCACGGGTTGCATCCATGCAAAAGCGTGCTGACGTCCTTCTGAGAACGATGAGTACGACCAAGAACACCACGAAGAAGAACGCTCTTCAGCGAGCCTATAACCGGTTACAAAAAACGATCGGAAGACTCTCGAAATAAACCTCTTGTTGGAATTTGGCTCCTGGTTCTTGAATGGGCGGATGCGGGAAACAAAAATAAACCGCTTGCCTATCCACACTTCTGATACACTAAGCACCATGAGTGACGTCGAAGTCGATATTTCCACGGAGGGTGGCAGGGCCGTGATCGAGGGGAAGACGTCGGTTCCCTTCCGCACGTTCGTGAGCCTCATCCTCCAGCGGAAGGTCCAGACAATCTTCAAGAAGTGTCAGGATGATCCTGTGATCGTCGGGAGCGAGCTCCTCACGGCGCTCGCGAGCGCGCCGGACGATTGTCAGGAGGATCGGGGCAAGCTCGTGCTCGTCACGTTCGGGATGGGCGTGCTTGCCGGGATCTTTCTCACGGTGCTCACGTTCGTCGTTCTCGCGATGTTCGACGTGCGGCCGCAGGACAAAGACCTCCTCATCGTTCTGGGGATTTTCCTCGTCGTTGCTGTTGTCATGTTCGTGCTCCTCCACGTGCAGCGAACGCCGGGAAAGCAACAGCTCTATGACATGATGGAGAAGATCAAGGACCTCATCCTGAGATGATTTTGGGTATGGTGGTTGGCGTGCCTGTGGCCGGAGAACGAGTTGCATGGCTGCATGGTTACATGGTTGACAGGCAACAACGTGCGGTTCGCTTGCGAGCCATGCAGCCATGCAGCCATGTAACATGTGGTTCCCCATGCAGTTCCTCGAAAACGTTCCGCTGGCACCCAAGACCACGATGCACATCGGAGGGAAGGCGCGCTATTTCGCCGAGCTTCGGAGCAGGGAGGACATCGAGGACACATGGCGTTTCGCGCAGGAGCATCACCTTCCGCTCATTCCGCTCGGCGCGGGATCGAACACAATTTTCGCCGATGGCATGATTGAAGCAATCGTCGTTCAGATCAAAGCCGATTCGATGAAAGCGGATGAACACAAAGTGACGGTTGAGGCCGGGAAATATCTGGCTTCACTCATAACCGAATGCGCCAGGCTGGGCTTGGATTTGTCCGCTCTTACCGGCATTCCGGGAACGGTCGGTGGTGCGGTTTTCGGCAATGCCGGGCAGGGGCCCAAAGGTATTTGGACCGGTTCATTCCTGGAACAGGTCGAAGTTTTTGTAAGCGGTACCTGGAAAAATTTTCAACGAAGCGATTGTAAATTTGGTTACCGCGAAAGTATTTTCAAGAAAATGCCCGAAGCGATCGCCTGGGAAGCAGTTTTTTCGCTGCCGGTAAAATCTCCCGAAGAAATAGAGGCCGAAATGCAAAAACTTTTGCAGCACCGCAAAGACGCGCAGTTCTTTGGCCGCACGGCTGGCTCGTGCTTCAAAGGACTCCCTGATGGCACCTCGGCCTGGAAGCTCATTGATGCCGCCGGTCTTCGCGGTTTCAAAGTCGGCGGCGTACAGATCAGCGAAAAACACGCGAATTTCCTGGTGAATATGGAGGGAGAAGGAACATTCGCCGATGCGGTTGCGATCGTTGAGAAAGTGAAACAGTCGGTCCCTGTATTGCCCGGTGTTGAGATGCGATTTATCGAGTCAGATGGATCGGTAAGGTATTGAAGCTAAAAAAACCCGCCACCGATGGGCGGGGTCTTTGAGCAAGGTTGTTCTTCCGGTCAGAACGGCAAATCCTCCGGCTTGATCTCGGATTCGTACTTGACAGAGGGAATCGCTGCGGCGGCAACGAGGGCCGGCTCCGGCTCGGCGGGAGAGGGGGCGGTGGAAGCGTCCGTCCGGACGGATGCCAGGATCTCCGTATTGCGTGTACCGAGGAGGGAGACATGGTCGGCGATGATCTCCGTCGTCGCGCGTTTCTGGCCGGCCTGTGTTTCCCATGTGCGCGTCTGCACGCGGCCGGAGACATAGACGCGTTGCCCCTTCCGGACGGCATGCTGCACGGCCTTGGCGAGGTCTCCCCAGATGACGACGGAGTGGAATTCCGTCCGTTCCTTGGATTCCTGTGACGCCTTGTCCCGCCAACGCTCGTTCGTGGCGACACTCAGTGTGAGAACGCTTACGCCACTCGTCGTCGTGCGGATCTCCGGGTCGCGGGTGACGTTTCCGATGACCTGTGCGCGGTTGAGGCACTGGAGGAGAACGTCGGCATCCGACGGCGGGTCCGTCTGCCCGTCCTTGGGATCGAGGAGAATCATGTCGAGCGCGACCACCTTGGTCTTCGAGCGCTTCTCGCCCGACTGAGTATCCTCCCAGCTGTCTGTCTGCAGGCGGCCGGAAACAAAGATCTGCGCTCCGGGCTTCACGTACTGGCCCGCGACATCGGCCATGCCGCCCCAGACGGTGACCGTATGGAAACTTCTGCCGGAGAGGGACTCGCCGCGCGCGTTCTGGAAGGAGTACGGCACGACGAGATTCAAGTCTACGACGCTCGTGCCGGCGGGCGTCTGTCGGAGGGTGAGGGGTTGTGTTTGGTAGCCGATGAGTTCGACCCTGTTGAGTGAGAACATCTCTGCGGGGGGAATGGAAGTAAAGGAGGTTACCGTGGACGAACGTACACCCTGCCAAATTGAGTGGCAAACGAAAGACATTGAAGGAAAAGAATTTTGTTTCTTGGTAGCAAGTTCCGATTCGTAGGTCGTAGGCAATGGACGAAAGAGTCCAGTACACTTCATTATGGAATCCATGCGGCGGCGCATCATGCTCTCCCTTCTGGCCTCGCTCCTCCTCACGACCGTTGGGGAGGCGGGGGCAGCTCCGTTCATCCCGAAAATGAACGAACCGAAATCCTACAAAGACGCGCTCTTCGGCGCGGAAGAAACGCGACAGAATATCGAGTCGGTGGATTGCGGCGGATTCGACAAGGATTCGAATGCCACGGTGAACGGTACGACGCTGGAAAACGGCGACGTGCCGATCCCCGATGTGAGCGCGGATCTCCCGGGACGGGACAACAGCGACCCGCTCGGAGATCCGAAGACCGGTCTCGGTACCCGCGGGGATTTCCAGTACCCCGGTTCGGCGTGGGGCTACCTCTCCGCGTGCAATATGTATTGGGGCAGGATGCATGATCCTGATCTCGAGAAACTGGGGAAAGACATCAATCTCAAGATCGAAGACGAGAATGACCCCAACAGCGCGATCTCCGCGGAAGTCGTTGATGGCTCCGGGAATTTCGATGTCAACCCGAAGGGGTGGTGCATATGGTACGACAAGGCGACGCCATCCTGGTGTAAGAAGCTCTACGAATGGTTCCAGATTCTTTCCGCGAGCGCCCCCCGCCCGCCCATCAATCCCGACTGCCCGAATCCCCCCTCCAAGAAGTACTGTTTCGATGACCCGTACACGAAGGAATGCAGCGGCGAGGAATGCCGCACGGCAGCAAATCCAAACCCCGAGCAGTGCGGATCGCGCCTCATGCCCGACTTCGGCAGCAAGGTTTCGGAGTGCCACAGGGAAACCGATGCGGACGGGAACGAATTCGTCATCATTGATGTCGGCGGCTACGAAAACGGAACGAAGAGTTCTTTCTATCGGCACTATGCCGACGGTTTCAAAGTACCCGGGATCACCGTGACGGAGTACAAGAATAAGGATGGAACGAACAATGTGAAAGAGTGGAAAGTCCGTGCCGAGTGTTACGAGTACTACATGGAGAGCGATCCGAAATACTGCGTGACCGCGTGGGAAGATGAACAGTGTGAGTTCGTGATCTCGACGCCCGATGAACAGAACCCCGACAAACCCGAGTGGACCCCGGGGGACGGACACAAACAGAAGAAGGGATACGTGCCGGAACCAGGGTTGGTACAGGAAAACCCCCGCGATCCGAGGACGGTTGCGGAGCCCTGGGTGACGGATACGGAGACGAATCTCTCGATGATTGACATCAAGCGCCTCAAGGAACTCCAGAAGGATTTTGAGGACCCGACGGACATCACCGGAGTGATCGGCGCACTCCTCTCTGCGAAGCAGCGCGCCACGAAGACGACGCCGGACCACGCGCGCACGGACATGTTTGACGACACGGCGGAGCGGAAGATGAGCAACTTCTGGGAAGATCAGCAGAAGGAGCTCCTCAAGATGGTGACGGAGCCCGTGACGAAGCTCGTGTTGCCTGCGCGCGCGTTCGTGGGGCTCAGGAAGGACGATCCGTTCTTCCAGTATGTGCGCAGCATCGTCTCCCGTTCCAACGGCATCGTGGAGATCACGCTCCGCGCGGGGCCGGAGGACGTCGGGAACGTACTCCTTTCCCTCGAGCGCAATCTCATCATGCCGGTTCGCGAAGTGCGCATTCCGCTCATCGTGCCGCTTGCGTCCGGGGAGGAACTCAATACGCGCATCTTCGAATGGAAACAGTGGAAGATGCGCGAGGACAAAGATGCCAGTAAGCCCCCGGGACGCCCGTCGTACGCCGGTATGGCCGATCCGCTCATCGCCAAGCTCGAGCAATACCGTGATGCACTGAAGACGGAGCGGCGCATGCGCGGCGCACTCGCAAACTATCTCCTGAAGCTCTTCGATAAGCAGCGGGAGATCCGTGAGTACATCGCCGAATGGTACACGTCGGATACAGCTGCTCTAGAGCTCTCGAAACTGCAGTCGGAAGACCGCCGACGGCTCAAGTGGATCTGGCGCCGACTGCAGCGCGCGATGCTGCAGACGGACGAATGTCAGCTCCAGTGGTGCAGTAACCAGCGGTACTCCGCGCCGGTCTACTCATTGCTCGACCGGTGGTGGGGGGACCGCCAGCCAGGCGAACTCCGGAATGCCGACTACCTGCCGCGCGACCTCAAAGATCTCCGCTACGAGCAGCCGAAGGACCGGGTCTTCGATTTCTCGAAGATGGGGTTCTCTACAGGCGGGCTCTTAGTCCCCGTTCTCTGGCCCGTGCAGGTGAAGCTGAAGCTGCCGCTTCCCCCGACCGTGGGGTTTCCGCCGGATCCGGACGAATTCCCGGACATCGCTTCGTTCCCGGATGAAACCGTCTTCGATTCGTTCCCTGTCCCGACAGTCACCCTTCCTCCGCAGACGCCTCTGCCGCCATCTCCGACGGCGGATCTGACCGAAGCCATGCAGATCCTCCGCGAATACCGCAAAATCGTGGATGAGACGGACATCGCCCGGCAGGAGCAGGAGGAAACGGACGCGATGGCCGGCACTCCTCCGCCGGATGACGACGGGCCATGGCATAGGAGAGAAAACATGCGCGGGGCATACTGCCGCTTCATTCCGAGCATCATGATCCCGCCGGACCCTGAAGATAAACACGGAAATCCCGAGAAGATCGTTCACACGGAGAGCGATCTGCGAGAACGTCTGGCGCGGCTCTTCTCGCGCTGGATGCCGGAACGGATGGAAGATGTCGGGGGACGCGCAGTGCGGCTCAATGACGAATTTGCCAGTCCGGATGACACGGATTGCCATGAGGATGTCGTCTGCAATTCCCTTGCTCCGGAACAAACAACAACCGCGACCTGGCAGTGGTTCATGAAGGTGACGACTGGTGAGTTCACGACACTCGCTGAATCATTGCGTGTACTCACCTGCCCGTTCTGTGATCCTCCGGATGAGACGCGAAATCCTTACCTCGACACGCCCGTAGAGCTCATCAAGCGCACGTTCCAGAGATTGCCGCTCCCCATCGAGATTCCTCTGCTCCCCAACCCTAACCCCAACCCCCCTCCCCCGTGAGCATGCGGCGATTTCCTCTCGTGATCATCGGCCTCCTGTTCCATCTCTCCCTTCTGCCGGCGGTGTGGGCGCAAGTAAGAGAAGGCCCGGCGCAACTCTGTCGCAACAAACTTGCCGGTGAGCTGAGCAAAGTGCATGACGAGTTCCGGTCGTACGTTTTCGGAAGCCGCCTGGATGCGGAGGGGACCTTTACCGTCCTCACGGGAGGGCATGCGGATGCCGAACGGAAAGGCATTTTTGAGATACAGGGGCGCCTGACATCTGAGCTCGTCCCTCCGCTCGTGGAGAGTTACCGCGCTCTCCGGTGCCGCAGTTTCGAGATCTGCGCAGTCTTGCGTGAGTCTGTCGGAGTCAAAGGTGGAGAGGTCACCGTGCGTCCTCTCGGGTGCGTGGAACAAACGGTCCCCCGGTACGCGGAGTGTTACCTCGCGGAACCGCAATCCACGTTCACGGCTTCCCAGAACGATGAGGACGACCTCCGAAAGTACTGCGGGCAAATGGTGGAGGACTCGCTCCGATTCGAGCGCAGGGCTCTTCAGCTCGCCGTGGCGTACGACAGCGGCTACCGCGCGAGCGCGCAGATTGCCGGGATGATCGACTGGGTGCAGGTGGAGTTCCCCGGGTACGTGCTGAAGCCGCTTCGTGACATGGTGGGGCTCCTCGGGAAGCTTTATGAGATCCCCTGCTTCATCGGGCAGTGCGATTATCCGAATACCTCGGGCCTCGCCCCATGACCGCCGTTTCACGATTCTCCGGCCTGTTCTCTTCCCTCCGTGATACGTGGCGAAGGCATCGGCTGCTCATTGTCATCATGGTCATCCTGAGCGTCGTGGCCGCGCTCACGCAGGTGAATCTCCGCGGGAGTCTCCTCGGCGGGCTGGGAGGGACGGGCGCAGCCGGCAGCTCCGAGGGGAGCCTGCGTACCTGCAGCGATGCGTGGACCGTCTTCGAGGGGAAGGAGAACGCTACCGAGGTCATGACTCTCTTCAGGAGCGAAGTGACGAAGGCCGTGGAAGAGCGCGTGCAGTACTTCGAGAAGCCGTCGGGTTGGAAATGCATGGACAAGGAACCCTCGATGCCGAAGCTTCAGGCGCTTGCGGCGAAACTTCCCGGCTGGCACTACCCGCCCGAGGGGCCGTGGGCGGGAGGAAGCCCGCTGGCGTTTCCCTTGCGGCCGATCATCTTCGAATCGTCCGCGTCGGTCCTGGGCGAATTTCTCCGCGAGTACGAGTGCAAGCTCGTCGCTCTCGATGCCCGCGCGACCAACGCGGTCATGACGGGGAATGATCTCGATGCGCCCTGTCTGCCGGGAATCTGTCCCCCTGTCAATTCCGCCGATCTCGCGAAGAGAGTGGGGGCCTACCGCGAGCGCCTGAAACAGGAACGCAGCCGCGCGCGGCTTGCGCTCGAACGGACGCTCCATCTCCTCCGGTCGTTCGATGCGAACTACCAGGCTGCGCGCAACATCGTCTGTCTCCAGCGGGCGTCGCTTGATCTCCGGAATGAATTGAATCTCCTCGCGGATACCACCAGCTGCATGCCGAAGATCTGGGATGCCCTCACCTCCATCCATGATCGCAAGCCATGAGACGTTTCCTCGCTGCCATCGCGCTCTCCGCTCTCCTGCTCCCGCAGGCGGGGAACGCGCAGAACTCGCTCTTTGAGCTGGTGTACAAGGAGGCGGAGAGAGCTCATCCGCGGGTCTACCCCAGCGATCAGCTGACGCAATTTGTCATCCAGGAGATGCAGACGTGGAGAGGAAGCGGCATCCAGCTCACACAGGACGACATCAGGTACGCGCTCGAGGAGAATCAGGGCGCACTCTGCAAGGACAAAATGACCATGGCTGGTACATCTATCCAATTCGTAATGGGAGGGAACACTTCCGGCGAATCGTGCACCGGTCTGCAGGGCGATATTCTCTCTCTCCTTGCATCGGAGCAGGAGGCGGAGCAGCTCGGCGCCGATCTCCTCACGATTGTGAGCGGCTCGGAGCTCGCGGCGGCCAATGAGCCGCATCGCCCGCTGGAGATGGGGAAGATGGCAATGCTCCTCAAGCGCACGTGGATCGGGACAGGAGGAGCGGTCATCCCGTGGGACGGGACAGCGGACAGCGAAGTGCAGGCGCTCGATAGCGCCATCGCAGCACTCTCGCCTGATGACCTCGATAAGGCGGTTCTTCGTTTCCACCACGGATATTTCCGCGACCAGCGTGAGGCGGATCCGGCATTCTCCGGCATCGCGGGCTCTGTCGGTGACGCCCTCAAAACAATCGCGGACAAGCTGCGTATCACCGGGGCT
>Ga0265296_1002404_pt1 | contig 19012 bp, 13 predicted proteins | sample MunlanPumphouse1_FD_189073 | JGI IMG/M metagenome (GOLD analysis project Ga0265296, IMG submission 189073) | Groundwater microbial communities from a municipal landfill in Southern Ontario, Canada - Pumphouse #1 | ecosystem: Environmental > Aquatic > Deep subsurface > Groundwater | place...
CGGCTTTTTATATGGCTGGAGCTTATTTACTGTCATTCAAACGGGAACGATAGCAGCTGTAGCTGTTGCCTTTGGTAAGTTTACAGCCTACCTTATTCCGCAGCTAAATGATGCAACACCGCTATTTCAGCGTGGAGAGTTTAAGATTACCTGGATACAGATTGTTGCTATGGGTGTTATTATTCTCCTTACTTTTATTAATACAAGAGGGATCAAGAGTGGGAAAGCTGTTCAATCTTTCTTTACTTCAGCAAAAATCATTGCGCTGATTTTATTGATTTTAGGTGGCCTTTTCTTGATTAAAGAAAATCATTTTTCAGAAAATATGGCTTATGGCTGGGACTCTTTTCAAAATTTGAAAGGAGCAGGCTGGTCGCAGATCTCAGGAGGCGTACTGATGGGGGCATTAGCTGCTGCCATGGTAGGTTCTGTATTTAGTAGTGTGGCCTGGGAAAATGTAACGTTTGTTTCCGGTGAGATCGTCAATCCGCAGCGTAATGTTGTTCGGGCATTGGTTATCGGAACTAGCTTGGTGATGTTGCTCTATATAAGTTGTAATTACATTTACCTGGCGGCATTAAATAGAGAGGAAATTGCTTTTGCGGCAAATGATCGTGTTGCCATAGCGGCGGCTGAAAAAATATTGGGACATAGTGGCACGGTAGCGATGGCGATTTTGGTCATGATCTCGACCTTTGGTTGTGTTAATGGACTTGCACTGTCCGGAGCGCGTGTTTTTCAGACCATGGCAAAAGATGGATTGTTTCTGAAGCAGGCGATTCCCAATAACAAATATGATGTGCCCGCGCGATCGTTATGGCTTCAGGGAATCTGGGCTTCCTTACTTTGCCTGAGCGGACAATATGGCAATTTACTGGATATGATATCTTTTGTTATTGTCATATTTTATATGGTCACAGTGCTAGGTGTTATTATTCAGCGTATCCGGAGACCCGATTTGGAACGTTCTTATAAAACCTTCCTCTTTCCGATTACACCAATCTTGTACCTGTTGATAGGTACCGTATTTTGTGTATTATTAATTATCTATAAGCCACAATATACCTGGCCCGGCTTTATACTTGTATTAATCGGTGTACCGGTGTATTTTTTTGCACGGAATAATAAACGTGCCAAGCTAGATGAATAGTCTCTACCTATAGCATTTCGATTTCAGGGAATTTGCTGTAAATGATTGGCAATTCGTATTGTATATAACTTCAAAATCTGTTAATGTGCTAGAATAATTGGTTTGTAAATTTCCCTGAAAGGAAGATATTCTTTGTTTAAATCACTTTTTGTTATTGTGCCAGTTGGGTGCAAATATTGAAATTAATTGCCCTTCATGGCTTCGTTTTTGTTAAAAAAAGTGTAGCTTTGCTCAAACATTCCCATAATGAAACAGTCGATTTTATTAGACGGACCAAAATTTCAAATCACAATTCAAAGACTATGTCGTCAATTGATTGAGAATCACGGTGATTTTTCAAATGCTGTCGTCATAGGTATTCAACCCCGAGGAACTTTCTTAGCGAGACGTATCGTCAAAGAGCTTGAACAAATGATCGGAAAAGAGATTTTAGTTGGCGATTTGGATATTACCTTTTATCGCGATGACTTCCGTACGAAAGGGAATACTGGTCCAATCTTAGCAAATAGCACAAATATCAATTTTATTGTAGAAGGTAAAGAGGTCATCTTTATAGATGATGTCTTATGGACAGGACGTACTATTCGTGCGGCAATGGATGCTGTACAGGCATTTGGCCGTGCAAGAAGAATAGAATTGCTTGTTTTGGTCGATCGCCGCTTCTCTAGACAGATCCCTATTCAGCCTGATTATATCGGAATACAGGTAGATTCTATTGATTCACAAAAAGTAATTGTTAACTGGAAAGAATCAGAGGATCAGGATAGTATTATCTTGATTACAGAAAAGAAGACGTCAGCTAGCGATTAATAGCGGTGTCATGACGATACTAGAGGTTATTGGTGACCTTTGGAAACAGGCACTTTCAATAAAAAATGATTAGTAAATATTTGAATATACTATAAAATGTCATCTGTAGCAGAACAATTAAGTACCCGCCATTTATTGGGGATCAAAGATCTAAATGAGAATGATATCCAATTGATCCTGGATACAGCAAGTAATTTCAAAGAGGTATTAAATAGACCAATCAAAAAGGTTCCGTCGTTACGGGATATTACGATTGCCAATGTGTTTTTTGAAAATTCAACGCGGACACGTCTATCCTTTGAACTTGCTGAAAAGAGACTTTCTGCGGATATCGTGAATTTTGCGGCATCCTCATCTTCAGTAAGTAAGGGTGAGACACTCATCGATACGGTGAACAATATTCTTGCAATGAAGGTTGATATGATTGTGATGAGACATCCATACGCCGGAGCTGGGGTATTTCTAAGTAAACATGTTGATGCACAAATTGTCAATGCAGGTGACGGAGCACATGAACACCCTACACAAGCTTTACTTGATTCATTTTCGATCCGTGAACGCTATGGTGATGTAGCTGGTCGTAAAGTAGCTATCGTTGGGGATATTACGCATTCACGCGTTGCCTTGTCGAATATCTTATGTCTTCAAAAGCAAGGTGCAGAAGTGATGGTTTGTGGTCCGACCACACTAATTCCTAAACATATTACATCATTGGGTGTAAAAGTAGAGCATGATTTGCGAAAAGCGTTGAACTGGTGTGATGTTGCAAATATGTTACGGATTCAATTGGAGCGTCAGGATATTGCCTATTTCCCTTCCTTAAGGGAATATTCCATGCTATATGGATTGAATAAAGAGATTTTGGATTCTTTAGAGAAGCCAATCACAATTATGCACCCCGGGCCAATCAATCGGGGGGTCGAAATCACATCGGATGTCGCGGATAGCGAACATTCAATTATTTTGGATCAGGTTGAAAATGGTGTTGCTGTGCGCATGGCTGTCTTGTATCTATTAGCAGGGCAACGCGGATAGTCGAAATTGGTTTTGACGTGCGTTAATGTACGTATGAGACTAAATAGCACTGTTTTCAAATGCAACAATAGTATGCCTGACTTTATTTTTTGTCGGGCATATTTTTTGTGCAAAATTTCCGTTATAATACGGGGTTATTCACAGATGTTAATAACTTTTGTGTAAAATAGCTCAATTAAAGTATAATTTAGTAAAATGAATAAAACTATCTCCCTGAGAAGTGGAGATTTGAATTGATTTTCAATAAATTTGGGGCTATCTTAAAGCCTTTAATGGCAGAGAGGCTTTCGATAAATTTGCTTTGAAATGCGAATTTATCACGGTTTGGAGGGAGATTCATTTACATTTGCAGATAAATAACATATTAAGGTTTCACATATTATGTATAAGAAGATTTACCAGGTGGGAGTTGCATTAACCGTTATGGCGACGCCAGCATTAGCGCAACAGACAGAATGGCAACAAATCAACAAGGCGTACAAAACAGGGATGGAATTGTATGAACGCGGAAAATTTAGTTCTGCTTCAGCCCAATTTGACCGTGTTGAAGCTTTGCGGACAAAATCCAACTTGCAATTGGACGAAACAGAGGAACTGTCTTTGTTGAAAGAGAACGTACGGTATTATCAAGCGGTTTGCGCACTGGAATTGGGCGAATCCGATGCCGAAAACCGTTTTCTGAAATACATTAAAGATTTCCCTGTCAGTGCAAATGCTAAAGCAGCTTATTTTCAAATCGGTAAATCCTATTATGCTAAAAAAGATTATGTTAAGGCCTTAGAGTGGTTTAACAAGATCGACAGCAAAAATTTAGCAGGTAAAGAAAATGTAGAATATCGCTTTAAATATGGATATGCTTCCTTTATGACAAAGGATTATAAAACGGCGAAACCATTATTTGAAGGATTGAAAGATCAGAAAACTGAATTTCAGGAAGCTTCAATCTATTATTACGCGTATCTTTCTTACTTAGACGCCGAGTATAAAACGGCGTTGAATGAATTTGAGCGCCTAAATGGATCTAAACAATTCGAAAATAGTTACCCTTATTATATTACTGCTTTGTATTTCTTGGATAAACGCTACGACGATGTGTTGGATTATGCGTTGCCAATTTTGTCGCGAACAAAACAAGAAAATGAAACAGAGATGTTCCGTATTATAGCGGCAACATACTTTATCAAAGGTGATTTAAAAACATCAAAAGAGTATTACGATAAATTCCAGGCACAAGACCAAGGTAAGACGCAGAATAATCAGGATAGCTACCAAATCGGTTACATCGCTTACAAATTGAAGGATTACGATAAAGCGATCACTGAATTGGAAAAAATGACTGATCCTGACGCATATTATCAATCTGCGATGATTACTCTAGGGGATGCTTTCTTGAAGAAAGGCAATAAGCAATCTGCGCGTAACGCATTTTTCCGTGCTTCGAAATTGGATTTTGATCCAGCAATGCAAGAAGAAGGCTTATTCAACTATGCTAAGCTTTCGTATGAATTGGAATTCCACCAAGTGGCTTTGGCTTCGACACAAGAATACCTGAAAACGTACCCAAAATCGAAACGCTTAGAGGAAGCAAAAACTTTGCTTGCTGAAGTATTGTTGAGTACAAAAAACTACCGTGAGGCAGTTGATATTTTGGAATCTATCCCTAAACGTGGAAAAGAAGCAAACGCAGCTTATCAAAAGGTGACCTACTATAGAGGTTTGGAGTATTATAATGAGCGTGCTTTTGAAAATGCAATTTCCCTATTCATGCGCTCTGAAGAGTTTCGCTATGACGAGGAAATTTACGCTTTAGCCACCTATTGGAAAGCGGAAGCAATGTACGAAGTGCGTAAATACGGTGAAGCGGTTACAAATTTCAATAAATTCCTACGCTTGCCGGGAGCTAGTAAAACTGATGTGTATGGGTATGCCAATTATGCGTTAGCCTATGCGGCTTTCCGTAATGGTAACTACAGCACGGCGGCAAATTACTTCGAGCGTTTCTTAGCGTCTGGTGGTTCGAAAGGAATAGAAATGAATACACGTAATGATGCAATTGCACGCTTAGGTGATTCTTATTTCTCTTCGAAAAACTACGGCAGAGCATTAACAGAATACAATAAGTTGATCTCTTCTAAAGCGCCTAGTCAGGATTACGCGTTATTCCAGCGTGGTATTATTCAAGGTTTACAAGGGGATAACAATGGTAAAATTTCAACATTGAATGCTGTTATTGCACAATTCCCGAGTTCTAATTATGCTGATGATATTGCGTTTGAGATTCCTTACACACGTTTCTTGATGGGAGAAAGTGATCAGGCAATTGCTGGCCTTCAAACAATGGTTGAAAAATATCCGCGCAGCAGTTATGTGCCACGTGCTTTGGTGACGATTGGTCTAGTTCAGTATAATCAAGATAACAATGATGCTGCATTGGCAACTTTCCAACGTGTAGTCGACCAATATGGATCAACAGATGAAGCAAGACAGGCCATGCGGTCAATTGAGAACATCTATTTGGACAAAGGCGATGCAACAGGGTATATCAAATATGCAACTGGAACAAACTTAGGGGATGCGTCGAAATCTGAACAAGACTCACGTTCATTCTCGACTGCCACAACCCTATTCTCGAGAGGAAATTACCAAGGGGCGGTGGAAGCTGTAAATGCGTATTTCGACAAATTTCCGAAACCAAATCAAGAGAAATATGCGCGTTTTGTTCGTGCTGAAAGTAACGCAGCTTTGGGCAATACAGAAGATGCACTACATGATTATAATATTATCTTGAATGACTGGACATCTCCTTATACGGAACGCACGTTGATTTCGGTGTCAAATTTGTATTTGAAACAAAAGAAATATAACGAAGCAACACAGTTGTTGAAAAAGCTGGAGCTTACTTCTGAATACAAGGCTAACTATGGTTTCGCAATAAATAACCTAATGGTCTCTTATTTCCAAATTGGGGATTATAAAGAAGCATTAAATTATACCAATGCTGTCAAGAACTACGAGAAGTCTTCGGAAGAGGAGATCGCAAATGCATTCTTGTATGCCGGTAAATGCTATGTGAAGCAGAATAAGAAAACTGAGGCAATGAAAGAATTCAGTTTAGCTGCATTGAAGAGCCGTACAGTATACGGTGCCGAAGCAAAATACAATGTTGCGGTACTACAATTGGAAAATAAACAATACGATGCTTGTATCAAAACAGCAATGGATCTATCCGATAATTTCTCTTCGTACGAATATTGGGTGGCGAAAAGCTTTATTACCATGGCTGATGCTTATGCAGGTAAAGGAGATTCTTTCCAGGCGAAAGCTACACTTGAATCGATTGTGGATAACTATGATGCGAAAGATGATATTTTGCCAGCAGCAAAAGAACGTCTAAATAAATTGAACAACAAAAAGAAATAGGATACAATGATGAAGTTGCAAAATAGAAACGTGAAGAAATATACTTTAGCAGCGCTTTTGATGGGCGTGGGATTGAATTCTTTTGCACAGGAAACAGGCAAGAAGAATGATCCTGAGAAACCGGTCACTATCGATTCTTTTGATGTTGTTCGTGATTACAAGCCAATTCTTGCGGATGCTGTGAAAATCCGCCGTAGTCCAGATATGACCAATAAAAGGGAATACCAGCCCAAATTGTCCTACAACAATATTTTGGACAAGAAATTGGATATTAATACCGGTTTGAAACAATTGAATGTACAGGAGATTCCTTTTGCACAACCTTTTGAACATAGTAGCAACTATGTCAAATTTGGTATCGGTAACTATAACAGTATATTGGGCGAGGCTTATTTAGCTTCTGAACAGTTTGAAAATACACGGTTTGGTTTATTTGCAAAGCATTTGAGCCAAAAGGGTAATATTGACGGACAAAAGTTCAGTACACAGGATATCGGTATCTTTGGCCGTCGTGTATTGGATGCGGTAACCGTTAAAGGTACCATCGGATACAATCGTTATGGCACAAACTTCTATGGCCAGACTTTTGATCAATCGGGAACAACCTTGTTGAATACGACTCCGGATAAACAGACCTTTACAGATATCTACTTGAATGGAGAGCTGTCAAGTAATGTGGATCCAAAAAATGAGCAAGCCTTAAGCTATTCCGCAAAAGTTGATGGTTATTTGTTTAAAGACGCTTATAAAGCCAAAGAAAATTCCATCGCATTATCCGGTTATTTGAACAAACGCCTAAGTGCATTCAATGTTGGTGCGAATTTGAGCGTGACAATGAATAATGTGAAAGATAGTGCTGAGGTAAAAAATCATTTGGCGGTCATCAATCCATATATTCGTTTTAAGGGCGACAACTATAACGTAACCTTGGGTGCGAATTTAACTTCTGAATTTGGCGATAGCTCAAGATTCAATATTTTCCCATCCGTAGAGGCTGATTTTGCTTTGGCACCTGAATATATCTCTTTGTTTGCCGGAATTAATGGGGGAGTGAAACAAGCTTCTTTCCGTAGTTTCGCTAAAGAAAATCCGTATTTGGCTCCTAACGCTAAAATGATAAACTCGATTGAGAAAATGAATGTTTATGCGGGTTTAAAAGGAAATGCTGGCGCAACATTTGGTTATAAAGTAAAGGTATTCTACAAGCAGATTGAGGGATTGCCTTTATTTAAAAATAGTGCATTTGGCGATATTCAAAATGGTTATGTTCCTTGGGCGTTTGATGTCGTTTATGATGGCGTGATCAATAAAGCTAAACATATGGGATTGGAAGGAGAAATCAATGTACGTCTTTCACAACTGGTTAATCTGGGTGGAAAAGTGTATATAGACGATTATAAATTGAGTGATGAGGAAGAAGCATGGGGATTGCCAAAATTCCGTATGCAGGCTAATGCACGCTTCAATATTTCCGATAAATTTTTCGTAGATGCTGAACTTTCTACACAAGGAAACACCTATGCGTATATTTATGATTATAACGCAGATGGCAGTCGTGTTGACAACAGTGGACATAAGGCAACAATAGCGTCGTTTGCTGATCTTAATGCAGGCGCAGAGTACCGAATCAAAAAGCAATTTGGTATTTTTGTCAAAGCAAATAATATCTTCGGAAAAGAATACGAGCGTTATATGTATTACCCAAGATTGGGCTTTAATGTAATTGGTGGTCTTAATTATTCGTTTTAACGAATTAAGATTATAAATTTGCATCTTAAAATAGTGCGCGATGAATCTAGGCAAAAACATCAATAGTTTATTAAAACGTTATGCGGAAGTATACGTGCCCGGAATAGGTGTGTTCAAACGAATTCATTCTCCGGCTCAGTTCGATAAACAGAATAATGTGTTTTTGCCCCCGATTTCTTATGTTGAGCTGGACTATTCTGCTCAACATGGATTTAATATTGTTCATTATATCCAACAACAGGAAAACTTGGGCCTCAATCAGGCGCAACAAATCTTGTCGGAAACTGTTGATAACCTGCGGGCCGATTTAGGTCAGTTTGGACAGGCTAAACTCGATGATCTTGGCTTATTGATTAGTTATGGTGCAAGTTTAGTCTTCAAACCCTTAGACTTGTCGGGATTCGATTTCCAGCCGGTTACAAATCTTGTTGCACCAGCGATTGAAACAGTTGTTTCTTCTTTGGAAGAAGCCAAAGAAGAAGAACTTACGACCTTAGCTGTTGAAGAAGACCCTGTTGTAGAAGAAGATCCGATGGTGGAAGCCGATCATAACGTGGAGCCTGCCGAGGAGTCTTTGCCGGATACGGCAGATCAAGACGAAACGATCGAGGTTGAAGAGGTCAAAGAAGAAGTGGAATCTGCAGATCAACCGCTTGTGGTAACGGGTCTAGTAGCAGAGGAGCTTTCTCCGGAGACAGAACCGACAAGTGATCGTACCGATCTTGAAGCTGAAGAATCGTCGATAAAGAAAGAGGAAACTGAGCTGTCTGAACTTGTAGATGCACCTGTAATAACTGATAGCCATCTATCTGCACCTCAAGAAGAAAACACTTCAAAAAGAGAAATCGGTGCTATTGCGTCGGCTAACGCCAATTCAACATACGCCCCAAATATCTATGAGGAAGAGCCGCGTAATTCAAATGCGATCTGGTATTGGATGACTGGAATTATTGTGCTGGCAATGGTTGCTGTTGCGGTCGTTTACACCAATCCTGCGTTGAAGGATTCGTTATTTGGGTCGACCAAACCTGTTGTAAAAGCGGCAGACACTCTTATTCAACAAAAGCCGATCATACCTGCCGATACATTGTCCAATACGTTGCAAGCCGATAGTTTGAAGAAAGTTGATTCATTGGCTAAGCGCAGTGTGACAGATTCTGTTAAAAAGACAACAACTGTACCAGCGACCAATGCGGCTTCAAAACTTCCGGTTTTGGAAGCAAATCCTGTGATCAAGGAATCTATTCCTGTTGCTCAACCGCGGTACCAGTTGGTCATTGGATCCGCAAAAACTATGGCAAGTGCCGAGCAGGAGGCGCAACGTCTTCGTGCAATGGGCTATAAAACAGCACGCGCTGTTGAAGGGAAAAATAAAAAAGATAGAAAGAAAATTATCTTAAATACCTACATGACAAATGAGGAGGCACAGCTTGCGAAGAAGTCGGTAATCAATAAAATTAAGGATGCTTGGGTAGATCCCCTATAAAAGTTAAAACTATATAAAACTGTTAATAATTATGTCATTAGTACAAGATACAGCACGGGCTGCTGTGGATTCGTTTAATCAAGCTGCACAACAACCATTACCTGCTGCTGCGCCTACAGAAAACATGAGTTTGATCGATATGATGATCAAAGGGGGATGGATCATGGTTCCAATCCTACTGTTGTTCTTTATTGGATTGGTTATCTTTTTTGAGCGTTATTTGACCATTCGTCGTGCCGCAAAATATGATAACAGCTTAATGTCGCAAGTAAAAGCAAATGTTTTGTCCGGAAACCTGGATTCGGCATTAGCTGTAGTTCGTTCAAGTAACTCAGCTTTGGGACGTATGTTGCAAAAAGGCTTATTGCGTGTCGGCAGACCGATCAAAGATATTGAAGGAGCGATCGAAAACGTGGGTAAATTGGAAGTTGCCAAGTTAGAAAAGAATATCAATATTTTGGGTATTATTGCTGGTATTGCCCCGATGCTTGGTTTCGTAGGTACGATCTTTGGAGTAATTAAGATTTTCCACGACGTGGAATTAGCTGGTGGTATTGATATTGCTTCTGTATCTGGGGGTCTATATGTAAAAATGGTGTCTTCTGCATCAGGTCTTGCGGTGGGTATCTTAGCTTATTTGGGCTACCATATCTTGAATATGATGGTGGAGCGATTGATTTTACGTATGGAAACGGATGCAGTAGAATTTATTGATTTATTGGATGAACCCGGAAGATAATGAACTTACGAAGTAGAAAAAATAAACCATCTGCGGAAGTACATACTTCAGCGCTGAATGACATCATGTTTTTCTTGATGTTGTTCTTCCTGTTGGCTTCTGCAGTTTCTAATCCGCAAGTGGTGAAGCTATTGTTACCAAAGTCAAGTGCGGGAGAACAATCTGTTGCTAAAAAGACCGTCACGGTATCGATTACAAAAGATTTGGGCTATTTTATTGACAAAACTCCAGTTCCCATTGAAGGATTGGAAGCAGCAATTCAATCGCAAATGGCTGCGGGTGAGGAAGTGACAATTATGCTCTATGTCGATAATACGGTTCCCATTCAAAATGTTATTTCTGTAATGGATGTAGCTAATCGATTGAAGATTAAAGTGGTATTGGCAACAGAACCAAAAAAAGATAAATAGGAACAATTAAACTTTTTTTAAGTTTATTGGTCAGCTATTAATATAGGAGATTAATGCGATGAGATATCACCTTCAACATGAAGAAAATAATTTCCCCAAAGCATTGGGGATATCGACTTTGGTCATGGCATCGTTGCTCTTGATTGGATTTTTTGTTGTTTTTAAAGCTCAGGCACCTGATGAATATGGAATGGGGGGAATGATCGTCAATTACGGTACTTCACCTGAGGGAATGGGAGATGACTATATGAGTGTTGAGGAACCATCGGTGGATCCCAACGCCAATAATGAACGGCCCGACCGTATTGATCCTGTTGAAACACCTACCCCAACTCCAACGCAGCAAGTTGCGGAGAAAGCGGTTGTCACACAGGATTTAGAAGATGCCCCTGCGGTAACAAAAACTGAAAAGAAGGTCGTTTCAAAAGCACCGGAAACAACCAAAGCTGTAAAAGAAGTGGCACCACAGGCCAATGCCAAAGCGCTTTTTAAAGGCAATAAAAATAATGGTACTGGGGCTGGTGATGGTACAGGGACAACTCCTGGAAATCAGGGTTCCAAACTGGGTGATCCTTTAGCAAGTAACTACGGCGAAGGTGGATCTGGAAACGGTAACATGATGTTGTCTATTGAAAACCGAAGTTTTACGCAACGGCCAAGTATCGACGATAATGGACAGCAAGCAGGAAAGGTTGCTGTGGAGTTTAGAGTGAACAAGCAAGGGGTTATCACCTATGCGCGTGCTGGTGTAAAAGGAACGACGATTACCGATCCATCCTTGTTGGAGAAATGTGAGCGTGCTGTACGTGGCGCCAGGCTAAACCAATTGCCAAATGCTCCTGACTCCCAAACAGGACGGATTGTATTCAATTTTAGATTAAGATAAAAATCATTCACATGAATGCTTATAATGAGGCAATCGAGTATCTGTATACTCGATTGCCTATGTTTACAAGGGATGGCGCCTCTGCCTTCAAAAAAGACCTTGACAATACCATCAAACTTTGCGCTGCTTTGGACAACCCACAGCGAAAATTCAAAACATTACATATTGCCGGTACAAACGGAAAAGGATCCACCTCCCATATGTTGGCCGCTATTTTGGCCGAAGCAGGATATAAAACCGGCCTCTATACTTCACCACATTTACTGGATTTCAGAGAACGTATTCGTGTCAATGGTCAGTTATGTGAGAAAGAATTTGTTGTTGATTTTGTCAATACCCATCGCGAGCTGATAGAAGAAGTCAGTCCATCGTTTTTCGAAATTACTGTAGCGATGGCTTTTGATTATTTCGAGAAGAATAAGGTTGATATCGCTGTCATTGAAGTCGGCCTTGGCGGACGTTTGGATAGCACCAATATTATTCAGCCTTTGCTGTCCGTAATTACCAATATCGGTTTTGATCACATGAATCTTCTTGGTAATACATTGGCGGAAATTGCTGGCGAAAAAGCGGGAATTATCAAAAGAAATACACCTGTCGTTATTTCGGAATATGCTGAAGAGACAGCAGCTGTGTTTTTAGATAAAGCAGCGATCGAGCATGCACCGATCCAATTCGCTTCCGACAAGTATGAGACGAAAATGCTGGACGTGGACCAAGATTATTTGACGGTACAAGCGACGGATACTGCAGGTCATTCAGCAGACTATCAACTGGATTTAAAAGGCTCCTATCAGGTCAAGAATCTCGCTGGCGTCCTGTTAGCTGTGGATGAATTACGTCAGCTGGGCTTTGAGATCAGTGATCAACATGTGCATCAAGCGCTAAAAAATGTGCAGGCAACCACAGGAATTCAAGGCCGATGGCAACAATTGTCGAAGGATCCATTTATCATCTGTGATACAGGGCACAATGAGGACGGAATTCATGAAGTGCTCAAAAATTTGGCTACAACAGCTTATGATAAATTGCACTTTGTGATAGGGGCCATGCGCGATAAGGATTTATCACATATGTTGCCCTATCTACCCAAGGATGCAAGCTACTATTTCTCTGCTCCGGATATGCCACGTGCAATGCCATCCGAGGAGTTGCGGAAAGAAGCTATGGAATTTGGTCTAACGGGGCTTGATTATCCATCGGTAGGAGCTGCGTTTGATGCAGCAAAAGAAGCGTATCAACAAGGGAACCTTATTTTTGTTGGCGGAAGCAATTTTGTTGTTGCGGAAGTGCTTGCTAGTTTGACGCAGGAATAAGAAAATCACCGTTGCTCGCAAATAAATCTGCGGGAGAAATTCATAGAAACCGATCACAAAAAAGGGAGCTGCGTGAAGTGCAGCTCCCTTTTTTGTGATTTTGTGCCTGGTCATTAGTCATTAATCGTCAATTCACCACGGATATCCTTTTCAATCCAATAGGCGACCTCTTTTTGATCTTCTAACTCACCTTGAAGATACATTAATTTGGTTACTGCCGCTTCGAATGTAAGGTCGTAGCCATTGAGCACGCCGATGGATTTAAGTCCTTGTGAAGTCTCATAGCGACCTAATTCAACAGACCCTACTTTACATTGCGAAATGTTGAGGATATTTTTACCCTGTTCAATTGCTTCCTTCAATAGATCCAGAAACCAAGTGTCGGTGGTTGTATTGCCCGATCCGAATGTTTCCATAACAATGGAGCGGACATCGGAATCTAGGACTGCTTTGATTGTTTGCGCAGAGATCCCCGGAAATAATTTCAATACGGCTACCCTATTGTCCAGTTTGGTATGTAGGATAAATTCTTTATCAATATTATTTAATAAAGCATCTGTATTATATTTGAGGTGAATACCTGCTTCAACCAATACGGGATAGTTTGGCGATCTAAAAGCCTCAAATTTGGCCGAATTATATTTAAATGAGCGATTGCCACGGAATAATTTATTGTCGAAAAGAATGCATACTTCTTGGATAATGGAGATACCATCCTGCTTCGCAGAGGCTATTTCCAACGCTGTCATCATATTTTCCCGAGCATCCGTTCGAATTTCCCCAATAGGCAATTGGGAGCCTGATAATATGACCGGTTTTTGGAGCCCTTCCAACATAAAGCTCAATACTGAGGCCGTAAAAGCCATTGTATCGGAACCATGTAGAATAACAAAACCGTCGTAATCTGCATAGTTATCCTTAATAATTTGTGCCATTTCAATCCAGATCTCAGGTTTCATGTTGGATGAATCGATAATGGGTTCGAAAGAGTGCACGGTCAGCTTATAGTCTAAGCGACTTAAATCAGGGAGATTACGTTTGATCAATTCAAAGTCGAAAGGAACGAATGTTCCTGTTTCATCTTTAACCATTCCAATGGTCCCACCTGTGTAGATAATAAAGATATTATGCATTGAGTTTTGAAATTATATACCAAATATACGTTTTGAATTTTCTGTTGTGATTTCGGCTACCTTTTCGATGGAGATCTGGTGAAGGTCAGCTACCTTTTGTGCGACGTAAACCAAATAGCTACTTTCATTTTCTTTACCGCGAAAGGGGACAGGAGCCAGATAAGGTGCATCTGTCTCCAGAACAATATGTTTTAAATCGATTTCTTTGACCACCTGATCTAAGCCCGCTTTTTTAAAGGTGACGACTCCGCCAATACCAAGAGCAAAACCTAAATCGATAGCCTGGTGGGCTTGCTCCAGGGAACCGGTAAAGCAGTGCAGAACGCCAAATAATTTGTCGTCGTGAAGTTCTTCTAATAATTCGAACAGTTCAGTGAAGGCTTCCCGGCAGTGGATATCGATCGGTAAATTTAATTCCTTAGCCCATTGAACCTGAGTTCGAAAAGCATCTTTTTGAATTTCAAGCGTGCTTTTATCCCAATAAAGATCCAGCCCGATCTCACCTATGGCATGGACTTTGTGTGTTTCCAAGCTCTTTCGGATGGTTTCTAACTCTTCCACATAGTTTTCCTTTACATCGCAGGGATGTAATCCAAGCATCGGAAAACAATGTTCTGGATAAGCTGCTACGGTATCAAATACAGGTTTTATGGAAGCGCTATTCACATTCGGCAAAAAAAGGCGTTGTATGCCATTATCGAAGCAACGTTGTAGATGTTCTTGCAGTTTTTCGGTTCCTGCATGGTAATAAATGTGTGTATGTGTATCTGTAAGCAACATAGTTTTCTGCGTGGAGGCAGCGGGTTAGGGTAAAAACTTGTTTTTATTATTATCGAATAAAGTGGTAGACTTAATTACCAAAATTTCAATTCGCTCTCCAAAGATAACTTATTAATTAGCAAAAATGAAAATTAATACAGGATTCCTTCTACAGAAACGAATTCCTTTTTTTGTATCTTGGAAAAGCTAACAGGTGGAGGTCAGTCCTTCATGTCATGAATGCATAAGTGACGATTGTTATTGGCCGTTGAAAAGATACGTTTAATTAAAAAGAGTCAGAAGTCAAACATACCGTACGATTTACTGTTAAACAGATAAAAGAGGCGGTTGTTGTCCTATTTTTATAAGAATAAATGAATCATATGATGAATAAGAGGTTATGCCTGGGTTTATTGACTTTGGCGTCGGTTATGTTTTTAAACAAACTACATGCGCAATCATTGATTGACCCTTCGGTAAAAGATATTATTCAAAAAGCCTTTCAGACAAATAAAGAATTGAAATTGAAGGCTTACGAAGTCGATAAAGCACGTCTGGAAGCCGATGGAGTAAAAGCAAACCGGCTGCCACATGTCTCGGCACTCGGGCTATACGGTTATGTACATAGCAATGGGAGTATTGATATTCCTACAGTTAATATCCCTTTATTGAACTTAGGCTTGTTTGAAGGAGCAACAGGATTTAGTATGCATGGGCAAGCTGCCTATGCGGGGGTGTCTGTAAAGCAGATTATCTTTTCGGGATTGCAGATTCCGAATGGAATAAAAGCATTGCAAGAAAAAGCTGTGGCTCAACAATATTTAGAATCGGCCGGTCGAGAGACACTTTCAAAGGATATTATTGCTTCTTTTGATCAGCTGATGTTGTTGGATGAGGTGGATAAATTGATTGTCGATTCTGAAAAGCGATTAAAGAAAGAACAGGAAAAGGTGAATAAAGCGATTCAAAATGGCCTTGCAATACCTTATGATAGAGATAAATTGAAATTGGCCTTGCTGGAGCTGGAAGAGAAAAAGGTAGAGGTTTCTGGCAATCGGGATTTGTTGTGTCAAAAGATCGAACAAGAAACAGGGGTATCTTTTCAGGAGGTTGGCGGAATTCATTATGGACTTAAACCTATATTTTTGTCGGATCTTCCACGTGATGTCGAACAAAGATCCGAATTGAAAGCACTAGATGCTTCCTCAAAAGCGTATGAGTACCTGTATAAAAAAGAAAAGGGGGGAGCTCTTCCTGCTGTCTTTGCCTTTGGATCCGCAAACTATCTGAATGTATTCAACTCCAAACTCACGGTGAAAGACCAACCGCTATTTGGTACGGTCAACTTACCGCTTAATTCTATCAAGGGGAGTCCCAATCTAATGGTTGGTGTAGGGGTTAAATGGGATCTCTATACGGGCGGAGAGCATCATAACAAGATAAAGCAAGTTAAACTCGATCAAAATATCAATACGACCAAAAGGGAAGATACACAGGAAAAATTAAATCTATTATTGAGCAAGAATACAGTTACCTATACAACTGGGAACCAAAAATTGAAAGTGGGGGAACAGCAGTTGAAGGTTGCCGAGAATAATCTTTCTATGGCTGTTAAACAGTATCAAGCCGGATTAATAGATGTTACGGAGTTATTGGCCGCTGAAAACGATTGGTACAAAGTTAATTTGGGTTATTTTAACAATGTTTTGCAGCAACGTACTGCTGCAGTTGAATTACTACATACATCAGGAAAATTATTACAAACTATACATGAGTAACATGAAGAATTTATATGGGATATTATCCCTGTCTATTTTTGTTTCTTGTACAAATCAAGTGAAAGAGAAGCCTATTGAAGGGAAGGTGGAGCGAGAGCAAGTGACGGTTGTGACAAAGGTTCCGGGGAAAATTGCGAAGCTTCTGGTTGAAGAAGGTGACTTTGTGCATGCGGGGGATACCTTGGCTATTTTGAGTATTCCCGAGGTAGATGCTAAAGAAGAGCAGGCAAAGGGAGCGCTGCAGTCTGCTGATGCACAATATAACATGGCAGTCAAAGGTGCTACGAAAGGGCAACTCGTACAATTGCAGGCGAAGGTAGATGGACTTAAGGAACAATATGAATTTGCGAAAAAATCAATAGGTAGGCTGGATGCCCTTTTGCAGGACAGCCTGATTCCGCAGCAAAAGTACGACGAGACCTACGCTAAATTTCAGGGGGCTAAAAATCAGTATCTTGCAGCACAGGCTGAATTAGCTGAAGCAAAGGGTGGGGCTAGGCAAGAACAGCAGATTATGGCTTTGGGACAGAAAGAGCGTGCGCTCGGGGCGGTATCTGAAGTCAATGTTGCTGCACAGGAGAAATATGTCATTGCTCCACAGGACATGAGTGTGGAAACGATTAATCTGAAAGTCGGTGAATTGGCGATGGCAGGCTATCCGATTATCAATGGTTTCCTCGATCGATCGACCTATTTTAGATTCACATTGCCCGAAAATAAAATGGGAAAACTTCAAAAAGGAGAGGCTGTTGAGGTTGAAATTCCTTATTTGAATCACAAAAAGGTTAAAGCAAAGGTGATTAGTATTAAAGCCTTAAATTCGTACGCAAGCATTGCCTCAGCTTATCCTGATTTCGATCCGCAACAGGCCGTGTTTGAATTGAAAATTGTTCCTGAAGATGTTGCCGGTAGCAAAGATTTGTTAACAAAAACGCTTGTGGTTCTCCATGCGAATTAAAGAGCTTGACTGTGAAAAAATTTTTAGAATTGATCCAACGGGAGTTTAAGCTCTTCTTCAATAATAAAGTGCTATTGATGCTTTTTCTAGGTGCACCTGTATTGTATGGTGTATTGGTGGGGCATGTTTATCAACAAGGTAAGGTAACTCAGATGCCGGTCATTGTGGTTGATGAGGATAATAGCCCCTTAAGCAGTTCATTTATTGATATGCTTTCAGATAATGAGAGTATTGAAGTTGCCCGTGTATTACCCTCCTTATTTGATTCAAAAGATATTGCCATGCAATATGAGGCAACAACGATTGTACATATTCCCAAGGGTTTTGCATCCGGAGTACAACAAGGTCGTTTGCCCGAAATGACTGTTTTTGTAGACGGTGCCAATACATTGACCTCCAATACCGCCATGATGGCTGTCAATGTGTGTGCCTCGACGTTGAAAGCGGGCATACAGATTCAGGCGCAAATGAAACGTGGTGTTCCGGCAAAGATCGCTGCACAGCAGTACGAACCATTTAAGACAACTTTTGTTAAGCAGAATATTCGAAGTGGAAATTACCTGTATTTTATGCTACCGGGAGTTCTAATTACTGTGCTGCAACAGGTCTTGCTCTTAGGCTTGGCTTTGTCTTTTTCCTCAGAATTTGAAGGCAATACCTTTCCGGAACTTGTACGTAAAATCGGTAATCCTATCGGACTGATTCTTGTTAAGATATTACCATATGTTTTGATGTCTGTCGGTATCCTGGTTTTATATTGGGGTTTTGGTCAATATTACCGTATGCCTTTACAGGCCGAATTTGGTCGCTTTGTACTGTGCACTTTCGTCTTTTTGCTCGCCGTGTGTTTTATAGGTGTACTCGTCAGTATTCTACTGCCTTCGCAGTTGAAATCGACGGAAGTCCTTATGGTAATTGCGACGCCAGCATTTATCTTGAGTGGCTTTACCTGGCCTTCGAGTCTAATGCCAGGCTGGGTGCAGGCAATAGCAAATGTAATCCCATCGACCCATTATCTGCGAATTTTTAGGTTAATGTTTATTCAGCATGCTGAAAATTACCATACCGATAAGGCGCTGATCGCATTGACCATCATCATGATTATCAGTTTTATATTGGCGGTAATAATACTATGGCTGAAAATACGGAAGATCAAAAAAGAAGATAAGAAGATTAGCGTATAGTGAATAAAAATACGAACAACAAAAAAGCGGTTTCATCTCGATGAAACCGCTTTTTTGTTAACTGAAATTTACAGTCGAATTATTTTTTTGCTGCAGGAGCTGTTGCCGCTGGAGCAGTAGTTCCAGTAGGCGCTACCATGCCTGGAGTTGTTGCTGTAGGAGCAGGAACTTTTCCAGGTTTGATATCCAATACTTCTAC